>Ga0307372_10001380_pt1 | contig 42603 bp, 38 predicted proteins | sample OX1MG_FD_202533 | JGI IMG/M metagenome (GOLD analysis project Ga0307372, IMG submission 202533) | Soil microbial communities from Risofladan, Vaasa, Finland - OX-1 | ecosystem: Environmental > Terrestrial > Soil > Coastal area > Acid sulfate soil | place: Finland: Risofladan, Vaasa | collected...
AGCGTCTCGGCCACGCTCCTGGGAACGCCCGGGCCCGGCCGCCACGGGCTGCTGCCGGGGGCTGGTAATGACCGCAAAAGCCGCCCTAGAATAGTGAGCGCGGCGGTACATGTAATCCCTGCGGCAACCGGCCAGGTGTGGCGGGTGGTCACGTACGGAGGCAGGATGGCCCGTTCCGGGGAAACCCGCGAACCGTGTAGGGAACGCATCTAGTTGGCCAGAGTTCGACTAGTTGGCCACGGCCGAGCGGTTGCCGGTGCGCTGTTGTCCCGTTGTGCGGGCTTGCTGTGTGGCTGCCTTCGGCGGCTGGCTGGTTCTTTGGGAGCGTCGAAGGTCACGGGGACCTTTCGAGCGCGGGGGCTGGCCAGCTGGAGCGGGGGCGGTGGATGTCAGGTTCCGCGGAGCGGCCGGGGCGGATCCGCCAGAGGCAGAAGCCGGCCAGGGCGAGGGCGACGGCGAAGTAGATCCCGGTCTCCAGCCATTGCAGCGGCCAGTAGCGGCTCGCGGGCTGGTAGGTCACTGCCTGCCGCAGGTGCAGGCCCTCGATGTAGTCCGCGCAGGAGTTGCCTGGCGCGTTCGGCCCGCAGGCCGCGGTGTCCGGCAGGGCGGATGCGGGACGGCCGTCCGGGGTGGTGAGCTGGGTGGAGAGAATCCAGGCGCCGGGAATGTGCGGCGGTGTCGTCTGCACGGACATGGTGCGGCCGTCAGGGGAGGTCGTGAAGCCGTTGATCGATGCGGGGCTGAGCGTCACGGTGGCCTGGGCGGACGAGAGGAGGTGGGGCCGCACCCACACGGGGAAGGCGAAGGTGACGGCGGCGAAGATGGCGAGGGTGACGGCCATCGCGGGCAGGGTGCGGCGGATGAGCAGCCCGGCTGCGGCCCCGAGGGCAAACGCGAACGCCGCGTACCCGACCGGCGCGACGCCGCTGTTGTGGAAATAGAGGAGCCGGCCGCCGTGCGCCGCTGCGATGGGGCTGGACCACCAGGTCACCATGAGGCTGAGAAGCCCGGCTGCGATCATGCTGGCCACGCCGGCGACGCCGATCTTGACGGCCAGCCAGCGGGTGCGGGTGACGCCCTGGGTCCAGGCCAGGCGAAAGCTGCCGGTCTCGAATTCGCGGGCGATCAGCGGCGCCCCCCAGAACATCCCGATCAGGCCGGGGACGGCCACGACGAGTGCGTTGAAGGTGTTCGCCAGGCCGAGCTCGGAGCCGGAGGGGGGAAAGTCGAAGGCGTTGCCGCGCTCGCTCGCGCAGTCTCCCCGCAGCCTGCAGGCAGCGACGGCGTCGTCGTAGGCGTGGGCGAGCTGGATCCCGGTTATCGCCAGGACGACGGCGAGGACGGCCAGCGCGCCGAGGGCTACCAGGGCCTGGGCGCGGAACCGGTGCCAGGTGAAGCGGATCATGACGCGATCTCCAGTCCGGCAGGCCGGGCGCGCACCGCGTCGCCCGGCTGGCTCATGTAGGCGAGGATGAGGTCTTCCAGGCTGACCGGCCGGACCGTCCAGGCCGGGTCGAGGATCTGGTCGGCGGTGCGGACCAGCAGCGTGCTCTGCTTGCCGGCGTGGCTTTCCTCGATGACCTCCCAGCTCGCCGGGAGCGTGCGGGCGTCGGGGCGGGGCCCGGACAGCCGGTGGTGCGACGCCAGCAGTTCCTCGGTCTCCCCGGCTATCCGCACCCGGGAGCCGGTGAGGACGATGAGGTAGTCGCAGACTCGCTCGATGTCGGTGATCAGGTGGGAGGACAGCACGACGCTGGCCTGGTGCTCGGCGACGGTCTCCATGAGGCCCCGCAGGAACTCCCGCCGGGCCAGGGGGTCGAGGCTGGCGACCGGCTCGTCGAGCAGCAGCAGCTCGGGCCGCTTGGCGGCGGCCAGGGTGAGGGCGAGCTGGGCGCGCTGGCCGCCGGACAGCGACCCGGCCCGCTGCCGGAGGTCGAGGCCGAGCTGGCTGATGCGGCGTTCGGCGAGCTCGCTGTCCCAGGTGGGGTTGAGCCACCCGCCCATCCGCAGGTGGCCGGCGACGGAAAGCCCCGGGTAGACCGGCGCGTCCTGGGCGACGAAACCGACCCGGCCCAGTTGCGACGGGGTGCCGCCCGGCCGTTCGCCCAGCACCCTGATCGTGCCCGAGTCCGGTGTGAGCAGCCCGGCGGCCAGCTGCAGCAGGGTGGTCTTGCCCGCGCCGTTGGGCCCGACCAGGCCGGTCACCCGCCCGGCGGGGACCGCCAGGGTGCAGCCGGCCAGCGCCCACCGCCGCCCGTAGCGCTTGCCGAGGCCGCTGGCCTCCATGACGGTGTTCACGCCGCTCCCTCCGTGAAGCAGTTGCGGACCGCGGTCCGGTAGATCGATTCGATGTCGTCGGGTCCTAGGCCCGCAGACCGGGCCGAGCGCAGCAGGCTGGTCATGGTGGCGAGGAACCGCTGCTGCGCGGCGGGGTCGGTGCCGGGAAGCGTCCGGATGACGAACGTCCCCATGCCGGGCCGGCCCTTCACCAGGCCCTCCCGCTCCAGGTCGCGGTAGGCCTTGAGTACCGTGTTCGGGTTGATGGCCAGCCTGGCGACGACCTGCTGCGCGGTCGGCAGCTTGTCGCCCGGCTCCAGCAGGCCGAGCCGCAGGGCATCGCGGACCTGCTGGACCAGCTGGAGGTAGGTGGCGACACCCGAGACGGGGTCGAGCTGGAACTCGATCATGCTTCCTCCTTTCACTAATCGATTAGTGGAAGATGTTATTCATCGTGGGCGCCGGGCGCAAGCCCTGGCGCCCGGACCCGGGAACGGGTCCGGGCGCGGCAGAAGCCGCCGGGATCTAGGGGAAGCCGGATGGCCGTGCGCGCTGCCTGCGCCTCCATCGAGCCGGGAGGCTGGCCGCAGGTCACCTTTGCCGGCGTGCCCGGGCATCCGGTGGGGCCAGGTCGGTTGCCGCGGCAGGAGGGCGCCGGGCCGGGTTCCGGAGCGAAGGGCCGGGCCGCGGCCGCCTGAGATGCCGGCTCAGTGCCCGGTGGCGGCCAGCATGTCGAGCACCGGGGCGACGTCGCGGGCGAACTGCTCACCGCCGGTGGTCAGGGTGATCGTCCCGTCCGGGCCGGTGCGCAGCAGCGTGGTGCCGGCGGCGGCTTCGAGCTGGCGGACCTGGCTGTCGAGGATGGCGTGCCTGATGCCGAGCTGGCGGGCTGCGTGGTGAAGGCCGGGCTGGCCGGGGAGGGCGAGGAGCCTGCGGATGCGCTGCTCGGCGCCTGGGCGGGTGAACACGTTCCAGACGTCTGCGGGGAACGCGCCGGGTCCGCCGAGGGCGGCGAGCGGGTGAGCGCGGCCGGCGATGCCGTGCCGGACGCGGAGGCCGCCCTTGCGGGCCGCGGCGGCGAGGGACTCGACCGGGGTGCCGGTCTCAGCGGCGATGTCTTTGAGGCTGCGCTGGCGGTCCTGGTACTGCTCGCGCAGCCAGCGCGGGTCGGTGTCGCCGTCCGGGGGCGGGGCCGGCACCTCACGGAGCCCGGCGGTGGTGAGGAGCTGCCTGATGGCGCGCTCGCTGCATCCGGTGATGCGGGCGATCTTGCGCGGGCCGTAGCCCTGGCTGGTGAGGTCGCGGAGCTGCTCGGTGCCGGGTGGTTCCGGCTCGGCCGGGGGCAGCGCGGGGATCCCGGCGGGAAGCCGGGGCGCCGGGTGGCGGGCTGCTGCCACCCGGACGTGGTCGGCGCTGGTGGCGAGCCGGGCGGCGATGGCACGGACGGGCAGGCCGGCGCGGATAAGCGGATGCAGGTCCTCGGTGCTGATGGCGTCTGGGTCCGGGCCGGGCCAGGGGATGCCGTCGGCCCAGTCGAACGGGGGCTCCCAGGTGACGGGCTCGCCGATGCCTGCCTTGGAGAGCAGCGCGCGGGCTTGCCGGTGCAGGCAGAAGTCCAGCTGCCCGGGCATGGCGAACGCGAACTCGGCGTAGCCCTGGCGGCGGCGCTCGGGTAGCCGCAGCGGTTCGGGCAGGTAGCGGGGGTGGGTGCCGGTGAGCAGCTCGATCAGGCGGAGCCGGGCGAACTGCTCCTGCACCGGGGCGGCGGGCGGGCTGGCGTGGCCGGGGTGGCGGCGCTGCGCCCAGGTGGCGGGGCGGGTGAGGAAGTAGCGCTGGCGGCGCCAGGCGTCGATGTCGAGCCGGGCCTGGGAGAAGCGGCGCAGCCGCCGTCGGCGGGCGTAGTCGACCGGGGCGCCGTGCTCGTCGAGTTTGCGGGCGAGCTGGCAGATCGCGGAAGTGACCGGTTCCAGGATGCCGTCCTGGCGGAGCCGGGCGGCGAAGGTGGCCAGCCTGCTGGAGGGGAAGGGCTCCAGGCTGAGGAGCTCCTGGGCGGTGCGGTAGTCCTCGGCGCCGGTCGTCGCGATGGCGAGCATCATCGCGAGCGCGGCCCGGTAGCGCAGGAAGTCGAAGTCCCCAGGGGGCATCAGGCGCAGCGCCCAGCCGGGCCACATCAGCGACGGCAGGGCCGCGGCGCGTTCCCTGGCGCGAGCGGGGTCGGGGACGCGGGCCGGGCCGGCGACGGCGCGGTAGCGGAGCTGGTAGAAGGTGTCCAGCCGGGCCGCCAAGGGCCTGGCGAGGGCGGCTTGCAGGGCGGGGCTGGCCTGGTCCCAGTGGATGAGGACGTCCGCCGGGCTGGTGGTGTTGCGGCGGCTGGCGGTGTTACCGGCGAGCCACGCGGCGATGACGGGGTCGGGGTCGCCGGGCCGGCCGTGCAGCATGACGTCGGCGATGGTGACGCCGAACGCGGTGACGGGCGCGAGCTGCCGGGGAGGCCCGCCCGCCGGGCTGGCGAGCGCGCTCGCGGCAGCGCCTGGTCCTGGACGCACGTCCAGCTCTTCCATGACCGCGGTGGCCGCAGCGGGGAGGGCGGCCGGGCCTTTGACGGCTGAGACGGCAGCGCGGGCGACCGCGCAGGCGTCGTCCAGGTACTGCTGCAGGGCGGCTGTTTCCGCTGGCCGGCCTCGTGATGCGAGCAGCGCGGCGATGATGGCGTCGGTGTGCTGCTGGGCGGCCAGCACGTGCCCGCCGGCGGGCAGCGCGACGGCTGGCGTGCCGGCGGGGTCACTGGTGCAGGAGAAGGTGCCGCCGCGCGGCTGGCGGAATGGCGGCAGCGGCAGGCCGGTGAGGTCGCAGCGGCCGGGCTGGCGGGGCTGCCCGGTGCGGGTGCGCTGGTGCCGCCGGCCACAGTCCGGGCAGGTGTCGGCGAGCAGGACCTGGCAGCCAGCGCAGGCGAAGGCCCAGGGGATCCGCCAGGCGAGCATCCACCGGCCGCCGTTGGCGGCCAGGCAGCGCGGGCAGTAGCGGGAGCCTGACAGCTGGCGCCACCAGCGCGGGGTCCGCCGCATGCCCGGCGGGGCGGTCGCCTCGGCCAGGCCGGTGCCCTGGTAGCGGGCCAGCGTCATGCCGGCCAGCGTCTCCGGGAGAATCCCGGTGGCGGCGCTGAGCGCCGCAAGGTCCGGCTCGCCGAGCTGGCAGAGCCACGGCTTGCCCGTGCGCTGATCGCCGTTGACGCGGCCCCAGTCCACCCCGGCGAAGGCGAAGATGTCGCGGACAGAGACGTGCAGCAGGTCCGCGTAGGCTTCCAGCCAGCTGTCGAGCGCCTCGCCGGGCAGCGGCGGCAGCCGGACCGGGATAGCCGCCATGAACGGCCTCAGCCTGCTGCCAGGGCTTTGGCCCCGGCAGCAGCAGGACGGGCAGACAGTTTCCCGGCGTCGAACGCGGTCAGCAACTCGCGGCGGGCGGCCTCGGCGGCGGCGTCGTTGCGGACCTGGTCCAGCAGGTCGCGGGTGAGTTTCTCGGTGCCGGTGCGCACCGCGCGGCGGCAGCCGCGGGCGATCAGCGTCATCAGCGAGGCGAAGTGCCCGGTGCTGCGGGCGAACAGGTAGTCCGCCAGGTCGTCGGCGACCATGCCCGGGTGCGCGCTGGCGAGCACGAGGCCGGCATCACCCGCACCACGACCTGCCCGCGGGCAGGTCAGGCAGGACTCATGCGAGTGCACATACGCCGGAGATCGGCCAAGCAGCATGACTTTGGCCAAGTAGTGGCCAACCATCTTGGCATTGGCCAAGTAGTGGCCGACTAGATCTTCGAGTGGCCAACTAAACGCGATCCCTACAAACGCACGCCGCTGGCCTGCGGTTCAACCCGCCAAGGTCTACGGGAGGTCTACGGGAGGTCTACGGGAGGTCCACGGGACGTCTACGGGAGGTACATGCGCTGTGGTACGCGCCCCGCGCTCCACGATGGCCTGCGGGGCCACCGCCCGCAGCGCGAACTGCGGGACGGGAGAGCGGGCCGGGCGCGGGCTGCCGTGAACGCGGCTGCGGGGGCAGGCGGCCGTTGCCGCCTGCCCCCGCAGGCTCTTGCCGTGCCCGCGTCAGTGCCGGGATGGCGCAGCGTCCAGGCCCGGCCGGAGGTCACGCCCGCCGGGACGCCCGCCGTTGCCGTGACCGCAGCGGCCTCCAGGTCGACCCGGTGGTAAGCGCCGAGGTCGGCGCCGTGGTCTTCCAGCTCGGTCAGCATGCCCATGGCGAACGCGGCAGTCGCCCGGACCTGCTCGGGCCAGCCGTCCGGGTCCTGGCGGTCCCACCGCGCGACCGGGATCAGGAGCCCGTTCAGCGCCGCCCACGCGCTGACCCGGACGGCAGGCGGCTCCAGGTTCCGGGTCCCCGGCTCGGCGGCCAGGTGCACCAGGACATCACCGCCGTGAGCGTGCTGCCCGCCTGCGGGCAGCACGCGGGCGAGGAAGTCCGCGCCCGGCGGCCCGTCGACAGCGGTGATCAGCAGCCATTCTCCCGGCTCCGCCGGGCGCTGCCCGGCCAGGTACAGGACATCCACTTCCTCGTCGCGGTCGGAGTCCGCCGGGAAACCCGGCGCCTCGCCGGGCATCTGCGGCCGGGGGCCGTCCCGGCCGGGTTGCGGGCTTGCAGGGGTCGTCTCCACGGTCAGTTACCTCCAGGGGTTGCCAATGGGCCTGACGGCGCTTCCCCGGCGAGACGGCCACGGGAGGCCCGCCGCGCAGCGGGGTGACGCGACGTGGTGATCGACGCCCGACTCCGTGACGGACGTCAAGCCCCGGCCCCGCCCGGCCGCGCAGCGTCCTCGCGCGGACCCGGCCATCCCGGCGCACCCCGGGCACTGCCGCGCGCCATCGCGGCCTGCCACCCGTGAACCGGCGGGCGCCCCATGAACGCCATCCCGGGCCGGTAGCGGGCACACAGCGGCGCTCAGGGCGGCACCCAGGCCGAGGACACGGGAGGGCCAGGCGGGCACCCACCCCGGCTGCTGTTCACCGCTTCAGGCGTGTCAGTCGCCCGCCGGCCTGGCGCCCTGCCTCGCTGCTGCGGCTTTCCCCGGTCACGCCCGGCGCCCCGGCGCGCTGACCTGCGAGGCGACAGGTTCGCGGCACGCTGGACGACATCCTCAGCGCCCCCGCATCACCGCATCCGGGTGCTTTCCCGGCGCGATTTTCCAGGGCCTGCGTGAAAAAGTGCCCCGAAAACCGGATTTATGTAAGTGCAGGAAGAACCCGGCAGCCTCCGGGAGGACCGCTCCTGACGGCGCCTTACGGCCGGGCCGGACTGCCCTGCCAGATTTGGCCGCCACCGCACAGGAGGAGATTAATGCCACACCATTCTATCGCAGGCGGGCCGTCCGCCCGCGCCCGGGTCATCAGCGGCCTGCGCGAGGCCGCCGACTACCTTGACCGGCACCCGGGCGTGCCGGTGAGCGAGCACGGGTGGACCCTGCTCAGCTTCCCGGGCCGCGCCAGCGACGACGCCGGGCACGCCGCGGTCGACCAGGTCGCCGCGATACTCGGCGTCACCGCCCGGGACGACACCCCCGGCGGCGGCCACTACCGGGCCGTGAAGTCCTTCGGCCCCGTCACCTACGAGTTCGTCCACGTCAGCACCGGCTACCGGGCCGCCTACCAGGCGGTCATGTCCTACTCCGGGGCCGTCACCCCCGCCAGCCTCCCCGACGCCGCCTGACCCCCGCACGCCCACGCCGCGCGACTGCCCGCCTCATCCCGCTCCGGGGCCTGATCCCGGATCTGGCCGGCGGCCCTGTCCCCGGTGAGGGGAAATCCGCGGTCCCGGGAGGTGAGAGCCGCAGCCGGCCGCGACGTCCGGCCCGGCCGCAGGAGTCATTTAACCGGACTGCTATTTCAAGGGAGTAATTCCCGCCCCTCGTCAGTATTAATAAATGGAGGAGAATGGCACGGAAAACCGTCGATAATCACCGGGCAGGCGAATATTATGGGAATAGGGAAACGCGTAGCAGGGTACGGGGATACGCAACTGCGCCGCTTTCCGGCCCCATCCGCATTACCAGGACCGAGACCGTCCCGATGACAGCCGCCGAGTACGACAGCGCCGTCGAGGCCCTCGCCGTCCTGCTCGCCAGCTTCTGGGACGACCACCCCGAGCCCGGCACCCCCTGACCCGGCGGGCTCCCGGGGGCGGGCAGCACCCGCCCCCGGCCCCGCCCCGGCTTCCCGGGAGGAACTCGTGGCAGCAACCGCGCCGGCCAGGCCCAGACCCCGCGGCAAGCGCCGGCGGCCAGCCGCCTTCCTCGGCGACATGCCGGCCGCGGTGCGGCGGATCGCGATCTACCTGCGCCGCTCCACCGATGACGAGCACCAGCCGTTCTCGATCAGCGCCCAGGAAGCCGCGCTGCTCAACTACATCGCCTCCCAGTCCGGGTGGACCCTGGTCGCCAAGTACAGCGACGACGCCTCCGGCGCCACCACCGGCCGCCCCGACCTGCAGCGTGCCCTTCAGGCCGCGCGGGCGGGGCGGTTCGACGTGCTGCTCGTCGTGCGGGTCGACCGGTTCTCCCGCCGCCTGTCCGACCTCCTCGCCCTGCTGGCCGAGCTGGACGACGCCGGGGTGGCGTTCGTGTCCGCGACCGAGCCGTTTGACACCTCGACCTCCATCGGCCGGATGCTGGTCCAGCTCCTCGGCGTGTTCGCCGAGTTCGAGCGGGAGACCATCATCGACCGTGTCACCAAGGGCATGGCCGCCAAGGCCGCCAAGGGAAAATGGCCCGGCGGCACCCGCCCGTACGGCTACTGGGTCGACCGCGACACGCACAAGCTCGTCCCGCACCCGGAGGAAGCCCCGCACCTGAAGGAGATCTTCCGGCTCTACGCTGACGAGCGCCTCGGCACCCGGGCGATCGCGGCCGAGCTGAACCGCCGGGGCGTCCGCAACCGCACCGGCAAGCCCTGGTCCGGGCACACCATCGCGCGGATCCTCGCCAACCCCGCCTACGCCGGGGACATCGCCTACGGCGACGTGTACGTCGAGGACGCCCACGATCCGCTCATCGACCGCGAGACCTGGCAGCGCGCCTCGTCCATCGCGGCCGAGCGGGCCGACCCGCAGACCCAGCGCGCCGCCAGCAACGGCGACTACGACCTCACCGGGAAGATCACCTGCCCCGGCTGCGGCCACAAGTACATCGGCACCTCCGCCACCGGCCGCAGCCGCACCTACCGCTACTACACCTGCTTCTCCCGCGTCCGCTACGGCACCCACGGCTGCGACGCCGCCCGCCTCCCAGCCGACGACACCGACACCGCCGTCCTCCGCGCCCTCGCCGATTTTTACACCCAGGCCCCCGGCCTCATCACCGACGCCGTCACCCGCGCCCAGGCCCGGCACCGCGACGGCCACGCCGACCGGCACGCCGAGGCAGGTGCTCTCCAGTCCCAGATCAAGGCCAAGCAGGCCGCGATCGACCGGTACTTCACCGCATTCGAGAACGGCACCATGGACGACACCACCGCCGGACCCCGCGTCACCGCCCTGCGCGCTGAGGTCGACCAGCTCCAGGCCCGCCACCACGAGATCACCGACACCATCGGCGACGAGCCCGCCGCACCCCCGCCCCGCACCATCCAGCAGCTCGGCACCTACCCGCACGACATCCTCGACACCGGCACCCCCGCGCAGCGCAAGGCCGCCGTCGAAGCCCTGATCGACGAGATACGCATCACCGAGGAGGGAATCATCCCCGTGTTCAGAATCCCCGGCCCCAGCAGCCCCATCCCAGGAGAAACCAGCACAGCCGACACCAGCGCGGTCCCGGTTCGCGCAATGGTTCGATCGGTGGGGCGGGTGGGGATCGAACCCACGACCGGCGGATTATGAGTCCGCTGCTCTAACCGGCTGAGCTACCGCCCCGAGCTGACGCGGCCATCACCGCGGCTCCTACCGCGACCACGACCTCGACCATGACCAGCGCAGGCACGTACCTTACCGCGTGCTGAGCTGCATCTCCATGGCGTGCTCGACCAGCGCGATCAGGGTCGCCTTGGTGGAGGTCCGGCCGCGGGCGTCGCACTGGACGATCGGGATGTGCGGGCTGATCGACAGCGCCTCCTGGACGTCGGCGACGGCATGCGGATAGTCGCCGTCGAAGCCGTTGATGGCGACGATGAAGGGCAGCCCCGCCGACTCAAAGTAGTCGACGGCGGGGAAGGAGTCCGCCAGCCTGCGCGTGTCCACGAGCACCACGGCGCCGATCGCGCCCTGGATCAGGTCATCCCACATGAACCAGAAGCGGTGCTGGCCGGGCGTGCCGAAGAGGTAAAGAATCAGTCCCGCGTCCAGGGTGAGCCGGCCGAAGTCCATGGCCACCGTGGTCGTCTTCTTGTCCGGCGTGTGCGACAGGTCATCGACGCCGTCGCTGGCCGAGGTCATCACGGCCTCGGTGGTGAGCGGCGTGATCTCCGACACGGACCCGACAAAGGTGGTCTTGCCCACACCGAAGCCCCCCGCAACGACGATCTTTACCGATGTCATCGCGACTTCCGCGGTCTCGGCCGCAGCGACCTTAGAGCTTGCGAAGTCCACTGAGCACCCTTTCAAGCAGGTTCATATCCGGGCGACCTTGCTCATGGTCGATCTGGTGGACCCGGACTAGTCCGTCCATCGCCATGTCGCCGATGAGGACACGAGCAACGCCCAGAGGCATCCTGAGCACCGCCGAGATTTCCGCGACCGATCGCCAGTCGCGGCAGAACCCGAGAATCGCCTGGCACTCGGGACTGAGCACCGACAGGTCACGCGCCTCGTAGTGCGAAGCGGCGACCATGGCCTCGATCTGTAGCTGGTATTTAGGTTTCGTCCGTCCACCGGTAACGGCATACGGGCGCACCAGAGAGCTACCGCTGGCGGTCGTCGCCGTCTCGGGAACGAATGGATCGCGTGGGGGTGGAGCAAATCCGGCGGCGAACTCGAAGTTCGGGGCCGGCGAACTGCCCCGCCCTACCGAGTTCGCGCGCTCGGCTGGCTCCCATTTATCGCGACCAGGTCCAGCCACCGCAGCCTCCTGTCACTGTCGGCCACCATCAGGCCAGCCTGGGGGCAGGCTCCCGCGTACTTCCGGTGTCAGAGCGCTGCCCACCCGCTCAACGAGCAGCGCCATCTCGTAAGCCACCAGGCCCATATCACAGTCTGCCGATGCCAGGACGGCCAGGCTGGAACCGTCGCTGATAGCCATAACAATAAGCAGCCCGCGCTGCATTTCGACGACGGTCTGAGTTACGGCACCGCCCTCGAACACCCGGGCTGCGCCCTGGGTGAGGCTGGTGAGACCGGAGGTAACCGCAGCTAGCTGGTCGACGCGGTCCGCAGGGAACCCCTGCGAGAACGCCATCGGAAGCCCGTCAGCGGAGACCACGATCGCATGCGCGACCGCCGGCACTCGCTCGACGAAATTCGTGGTCAGCCAGTTGAGGTCCTGCGCCGGGCGCACTAGCGGACTCACGGGCGCTCCTTCCTATTGTGACGGCCATCCTGAGGCCCGGGGCACGGCAGCGTGTCAGTCATTTCAGCGACCGACGGCCAGCCGGATGGCGTTCCGACACTAAGCATGACCATCCCAGGCACTTCGTGCCACCCGTCATCGGGAACCGTCATCCTCTCCGTCCGGGTTGTCGCCGCCCGCGGCGGCCCGGCCTTCCCTGATTCCACGCTGGAAGCTAGCGAACCTGTCGCGGGTCGCGGCGGCCGACCTGACCGGCGGCGGCGCGGCGGCCGCCTCGGCGCTCGCCGGAGCGCCCGCCGTTCCTGGCACCAGGTTGGCCTTGGGCACCCGCTTGGGCAGTCCGGCCGGGGTGACGCCGCTGGACGATGGCGCGGCGACCGCCGCGGCGGCCTGCCAGCCCTCGTCGGCCGGGGACGTCCAGGTGGACTTCTCCGGGCCGGCCTCCTGCTCTTGCGGCGCCCAGCCGACTGAACTGCGACCGCGCCGGAACCAGTCCGACTCCACCGCCTCGAAGATAGGCAGCCGGTATTCCGTGCCGTGCTCGGCGGGCGGCACGACCACCGCGTCCGCGGCGGAGCCGGAGCCCCAGCCGAACCCGCCTGTGTCACCCGAGCCGCCCGACCCGTTCGCGCCGTTAGATCCGTTCGTGCCATGGGACCCGTACGAGGTCCCGGCCCCGACCCGCTCGTCCGGTCCCGGCGAGGCCGACAGCACAGACGGCTGGGCCGGCTGAGCCAGGGCGGCTGGCTCCGCGGGAGCGGTCGCAGGCGGCGGGGTGGTGCCGAACAAGTCGTCGGTGGCGCGGTCCGCGCCGACACTGAACATGTCGGTGCTGGCGGTCCGCGGCATGCTGTCGGCGGGAGACTCCCCGCGGTCGACTTTGCGCCTGGGGAGCTTCAGGCCGTTGCCCGCGAGCGACGCGTCCGCGGCCTGGTCGTCGGCGGGCTCCGGCACGGACGGCGGGGCGTCGGGGGCTTTCCCGACCGGAGACGCGGCGGCGGGCTCGGGCCAGCTTCCCCAGGCCTCGCGGCTAACCGCGGGAAGCGGCCCCGTGCCGGCGAATCCGGTGTCGGTGAATCCGGTGTCGGTGAACCCGGTGCTGGCCAGTTCCGTAGCCGCGGGCCCCTTACTGGCGAGATCACCTGCCGCAGGCTCACGGACGGGCCGATCCTGGCCGCCGAACACGCCGAACCCGCTGGTCGCGAATGTATCGGCCTCGAACGAATCGGCCCCGACGGCCCGCTGCGGGGACGTGGCGAACGGCTCCGCAGCAGGCGGGGACGTGGCGAACGGCTCCGCGACCGCCTCGCCGGCCGGCTGCGGACTGGTCGGGAAAGCCGACTGCGGCCCGGCGGCCGAGTCACCCCACGGGGTCACGCCCGGCCGTGGACCTGACCCCGGCACCCGCCGCGGGCCGAGGGCGGCGCCGTTCTCGGCGGCGGCGGACTGCAGCGGGGCGAACCTGGGCGTGCGGGCCGCGTTGACCTCCTGGGCGGTCGCCCAGCGCTCGTCGGTGCCCTGCTCGCCGCCGCGGCCAGGGGCACCGGGCATGGTCACGTTGATGGCCTCGGCCGGGGCGTCGGGCATCCGGGTTCCCGACGGGCTGGCGCCCTCTCGGCTCACGACCTCGTCCGGAAGCCAGACCAGAGCCGTCAGGCCGCCCGAGGCCGCCGGTCGCAGCCGGACCCGGACGCCATGCCGGGCGGCCAGCCGGGCGACCACGAACAAGCCCATGCGGCGGGAGACGGCGACGTCCACCACCGGCGGGTTATCGAGCCGCCAGTTCGCGTGCGCCATTTCCTCGGCGCCCATGCCGACGCCCTGGTCGGTGATGTCGAGCAGCACTCCCCCGCTGCTGAGCAGGTGACCGGAGACGGTGACCGGGGTCTCCGCCGAGGAGAATGAGGTGGCGTTCTCAGCCAGCTCGGCCAGCAGGTGCACCACATCGTTGACCGCGTGGCCGCGAACCGAGATGCCGGGCTGGACGTTCAGGCTGACCCGCTCGTACTGCTCGATCTCGGACACTGCGGCCCGCAGGACGTCGACCAGCGCCACCGGCTGGTTCCAGCGCCGGGACGAATCGTGGCCCGCCAGGACCAGCAGGTTCTCGGAGTTACGGCGCATGCGCGTGGCCAGGTGGTCCATCTGGAACAGGCTGCCCAGGCGCTCCGCGTCCTGCTCGCCCTGCTCCAGGTCGTCGATCAGCCGGATCTGCCGTTCGACCAGCGACTGGCTGCGGCGGGACAGGTTCACGAACATCGCGTTCACGTTGCCGCGGAGGGCCGCCTCGTTGGCGGCCAGCCGGAGCGCCTCGCGGTGGACCTGGTCGAAAGCCCGGGCAACCTCACCGATCTCGTCCACGGAGTCCACATCGATGGGCACGGCCGAGATCGGAACGCCCGTGCCGTCGCTCTCGCTCATCCGGCGCACGGTCTCCGGCAGCTGCAGGCCCGCGACCTCCAGGGCGCCCGCGCGCAGCCGCCGCAGCGGCCGGACCATCGACCGGCCGACCAGGCTGGTCAGCACCAGCGCGAGGCCCAGGACGATGATCACGGCGGCACCGATGACGATCGCGCCGATGATCGCGCTGCGCCGCAGGTCGCTGGCGCGGCCAACGGCATCGGCGACGAGCTTGTTCTCGACCGACCGGATCTTGCCGAGCTCGGCGGACATCGCCCCGTACCAGGCCGCCTCGGTGATGTTCGTGGCGGGCAGGTTGGTGTCATTGGCGACGGCCTGCTGCTCATACTCGTCGGCCAGCTCGACGGCGCCGCCCGAGACGGTGTTGTCGAACAGCGCCGTCTGTGCCGGCAGCGCGGAGTCGGTGAACTGGCTGATGTAGCTGGCCGCCTGCGCCTGCGCGGTGGTGAACGCGGACAGCACGCCGCGGCCGAACTTCTGCTGGGCAAACGCGTAGGCCAGGATGGCGCGCTGCTCCGAGGACTGCTCGTCGATCCGCGAGACGATGCCGAGCGCCCGGACGTCGCTGGCCAGCGCCGGGTCGGCGCTGTTCAGGGCGATGTCGTCGTCGACGGCGATCAGGTAGTCGACGGAGGAGGCGTACGCCTCGATGACGACCAGCGGCCCGAGGTTCTCGGTGAGCGCCGCGTGGCGCATGACGGGCAGGTTGCCCAGCACGAACCGCACAGCCGAGACGTCCTGCTGGATCTGCGCGGGATAGCTGGCGCCGATGCTGGCCACCCCGCGCCGGACGTTGCCGACCATGGCATCGGTCTTGGCGAACTGCTTCTTGACCAGGCTCAGCTGCGCGGCGGCGGCGGGACTGCCCTGGCTGAGCTCCGCAGTGTAGACCGTAGTCTGGTCGCGCTCGTCTTCCAGGGCACCGGCCAGGGCGGTGACCCCCGAGCTCAGGTTGGCCAGCTGCTCGATCCGCTGGTAGTTCAGCGCGCTCTGCACCGAGGTCACGATGCCGGTGCCACCTAGCACGACGGCCGTGAGGGTCGGGATGGTGATCAGCAGCAGGAGGCGGGAGCGCACCCGCCAGTTCTTCAGTGCGCGGCGGGACGGCGCCGTCGGCTTGGCAGCCTGCGGTTTAGCCTTGGCTGCTGCCGGCGGCGGCGCGTCGGCCGCCGCTTCAGCCGGGCTGGCCTCGTGGCCAGCAGCCGATCGCAGGGCGACCCCCCCACGGGGCTTGTCTCGGGACGGCACAGCCTCTGTACCCCTTACCTGGTTACCGTGGCGGGGTCAGCGGTCGGCGCGGTAGGCGCCACGATCGACACTGCGGACCTCCCGGATAACGAATCTGCATCGTGGTACAGCTGGCAGCCAGGCGCCACCCTAGCCGTTAACCGGGTATCGTGCACCGATTGATGCACGAACCGGGAAAAAGCGATGTAACGGCACGTTTGCCTTAACACCTGGCAGCATTAGGGTACTCTCTGCCGCAACGCCGGTTCGGAAAACTGCCTGGATCATCATCGGATTTGCCTGCAGAGCACGAGGGTTCGCTCATCTCGCGCATAGCGGGCTAGTCGACTGGCAGTTCGGCCAGGCAGCCAGGCAGTTCGACCAGGCAGTTCGACCAGCGGTCAGGCGAGCCGGTTCAGCCCGAGCTGGCGGGCCACGACCATGCGCTGGACCTCCGAGGTGCCCTCGCCGATCTCCAGGACCTTCGCATCCCGGTAGAACCGGGCGACCGGGAACTCGTTCATATACCCGTAGCCGCCGAATATCTGCGTGGCCTCGCGGGCGTTAGCCATGGCGGCATCCGAGGCGGTCAGCTTGGCGATCGCCGCCTCCTTCTTGAACGGCACCCCCGCCACGAGCCGCGCCGCGGCGTCATACCAGGCCAGCCGGGCCAGGTGCGCTCGCGCCTCCATGTCCGCGATCTTGAACTGGATGGCCTGGTAGTGGCCGAGCTGATGACCGAAGGCACTGCGTTCTCCGACATAACGGAGGCACTCGTCGACGCATCCCTGGGCCAGGCCGGCGCCGAGCGCGGCGATCGCCACCCGGCCCTCGTCCAGGGTCCGCAGGAACTGCGCGTAGCCGCGTCCGGGCTCGCCCAGCAGGTTGCCCGCGGGGACCCGGCACGAGGAGAAGGCCAGCTCTCGGGTGTCGGAGGCCCGCCAGCCGACCTTCGAGTACTCGGGACCGACGGTGAAGCCCTGCGACCCGGCCGGGACCATGATCGCGGAGATATGGGGCCGGTCCGCCGCCGGGCCGGAGATGGCCAGGACCGTCACGACCGAGGTGATCGAGGTGCCGGAGTTGGTGATGAAGGACTTGGAGCCGTCGATCACCCACTCCTCGCCATCCAGCCGCGCGGTCGTCCGCATCCCACCGGGGATGTCCGATCCGCCGCCCGGCTCGGTCAGCCCGAAGGCCGCCAGCCGCTCCCCCCGGCACAACGCGGGCAGCCACTGCTCACGCTGCGCGGCGGAGCCGAAACGGTAGATCGGCATCGCGCCGAGGCCGACTGCCGCCTCCAGAGTGATGGCGACCGAGGAATCCACCCGGGCCAGCTCGTGCAGGGCCAGGCAGAAGGCGAAGTAGTCGCCGCCCATCCCGGCGTACTCCTCGGGGAAGGGCAGCCCGAACAGGCCTAGCTTCCCCATCCTGGCGATGATCTGGTAGGGGAACTCGCCGCGCTCGTAATAGTCGCCGATCACCGGGGCGACCTGTTCGCGGGCGAAGTCCGCGACCGTGGAGCGGAGCGCCTCCTGCTCGTCGTTGAGCGCGAAGCCGATCATGCCAGCGATGCTACCGGCCAGTTAGCCCCGGCTTAGCGGCGCCGTGATCGTTATGGTCGGGAATCTGGGCACCACCCAAGGGGTATTGCGCGTTACTCTCTCGTGCGGGTGCCGTGGCCGGAAGCGCCGGCCGCGGGCGGCCTGCTCGGAGTCCGCAGAACTGTCCTGGAGGACGTCATGGCGATCGCGACCTGCCCCACCTGCGCGGCCACGGTGAAGCCAGCCGACCTCATCTGCTTCACCTGCGGAGCTAACCTGCCGCGGGCCGATAGCTGGAACGACGACCAGCCCGCGTCGGCCACGATCATGCAGGAGTACCTGAAGCGCGAGGACAAGTCCGGGTCGATCTCGATGTCGGTCCTGCGGCTGTCGTTCCCGACGGGCAACGCCGAGGTGCCAGCCGGGACGTCGCTGCTGCTGGGGCGGGACCCCGGCGAGTCCCTGGTGGCCGCCGCGTTCTCCGGTTTCGAGAACGTGTCCCGCCGGCACGCCACGGTGACCGTGGACGACGCCGGGCACGCGAGCATCCGCGACGAGGACTCCACCAACGGCACGTTCGTCAACGGCGACCGGGTGCTGCCGGGTGTCGCGGTGCGGCTAGCCGACGGTGACGTGGTCCGGCTGGGCGCCGACGTGTCGGCCGAGGTACTGCTGCCGCGCCAGGAGCCCGACCCGTCCTCCGGATAACAATGATCCCGCCGTTAACCACCCTCGCTAGCTCCGCTCGCTGTCCAGTGCGGCCATCTGGGCCTGTTCGTAGCGGCTGCCGGCGACCTGGCCGGCGGGCACCGCCGCCTCCAGACTGGCCAGCTGCGCCGGGCTGAGCCGCAGCTCGAGCGAGCCGAGCGCCTCGGCCAGCCGGTCGCGGCGCTTGGTGCCGATGAGCGGGATGATGTCCTCACCGCGGGACAGCACCCAGGCGAACGCCAGCTGTGCGGTGGTGGCGCCCAGGTCGCGGGCGATCTTCTCCAGGGCGGTCAGCAGGTCCAGGTTGCGCTGCAGGTTCTCGCCCTGGAACCGTGGGAACCGGGCGCGCGGGTCGCCCTCGTCGATGGCGCGGGCACTGGCGGAGCTGAGCAGGCCGCGAGACAGGATGCCGTAGGCGGTGACGCTGATGCCCAGCTCCGCCGCGGCCGGCAGGATCTGCGCCTCGATCCCGCGGCTCATCAGCGAGTACTCGATCTGCAGGGCGCTGACCCGGTGCACGGCATGGGCGCGGCGGATGGTGTCGGCGCCCATCTCGGACAGGCCGAGGTAACGGACATAGCCGGCCTGGATCAGCTCGGCGATCGCGCCGACGGTGTCCTCGATCGGCACGCGCGGGTCCAGCCGGGCGGGCTGGTACAGGTCCACGTGATCGGTGCCAAGCCGGGTCAGGGTGTAGGCCAGCGAATTCTTCACGGCGATCGGGCTCGCGTCGTGGCCGATGAACGCGCCGCTCGGGTCGCGCTGCCCGCCGAACTTCACCTGGATGAACACGCTGTCGCGGTCGACGCCGCGCAGGGCGTCACGCAGCAGCAGCTCGTTGTGCCCCATGCCGTAGAAGTCGCCGGTGTCCAGCAGCGTGACGCCGGCATCCAGCGCGGCGCGGATGGTGGCGACGCTCTCCGCCTCGTCGGCCGGCCCGTAGATCCCCGACATCCCCATCAGGCCCAGACCGACCCGCGAGACCCGGGGGCCGCCGACGCCCAGCTCGACCGTGCTCATTGCCGTCGGGCCTGCCGCTTGGCCTCGGTCATCGACTCCATGCCCCTCTACCGCGCCGCTTCCCTAGCTGGCTTACTTGATTACAGGATATCGGCTCGGAACACCGTCTCGCCGTTAACGACAGTCTGGAGTACCCGCGTGCTCCCGATGTCGGTCGCCGGGTGCCCGAACGGATCCCGGTCGAGCACGACCAGGTCGGCGAGCTTGGCCGCCTCGATGGTCCCCGTTATGTGGTCCAGGTGGTTCACGTAGGCCGAGCCGAGAGTGTAGGCGGCCAGTGCCTCGCCCAGGTCCAGGCGCTGGCCGGGCAGGAACGGCTGCGCCTGCGGGCCCATCGCGCCCTGGAGCGCCCGGTTCACCGCGACGTGGATGGCCCGCAGCGGGTTCGCGCTGCTGGCCGACCAGTCGCTGCCGGCGGCCAGCCGCGCCCCGCGGGCCAGGATGTCGCGGAACACGTACTGCCGCGCGGCGCGCTCCGGGCCGATGAAGGGGATCGTCAGCTCGTCCACCTGCGGCTCGTGCGCGGCCCACGACCTCCGTCCGCGGGCCGGTCAGGTCGCGGAAGTGATCGTCTTGCGCGTCGCCGACGGCCGCGATCGCGCCGCCTGCTCATCCGCCTCCGCCTCCGCCTTCCTGCGCCGACTCCGCCGGCATCAGCAGCACCACCGCGCTGCTCAGCGTGGCGTATCCGGCGGCTACGCCGAGTAGCCTGGCGCCCAAACCACCGCGGCCTGAGCCGCCCCGACGGTCCAACGCCTCCCGCGCCGACCAAGTCGGCGTAGAGTTCAGGGTGTAACTAAGCAAATCCCGCTGAGAGCGGGGGTAGCAGTACAGATCACACGACCTAATGACCTGTGCCGGCGCGACCGTGCACGTGCCAGAGCCGCGGGACCGTGGAGCTGCGCCCACGACAGTCCTGCAAAGGCGACAGCGGCTGCGACACGGCAGGGCCGCGACACGGCAGCACCGCGTGGATGGCTGCACCGCGCGGACAGCAAAGCCGCCCGAACACGACAAAGCCGCGTGGGTAGCAAAGCTGTGCGCACGGCAAAGCAACCATTGCCGCTGGACCTGGCGCTAGCGCCCCGGCTCAGCGACCGCTCACGCTGAATCACATCGCGATCAGGCCGCGCACTCCCGGCAAACTAGCTGGCCGCCGCGGGTCTCGGCGAGCTGGCTCCTGTGATGCACCAGGAAGCAGCTCGAACAGGTGAACTCGTCTGCCTGCCGAGGAATGACCCGAAACGAGAGTTCCTCGTTGGACAGATCCGCCCCGGGAAGCTCCAGCGACTCCGCGACGTCGTCGGGATCGAGATCGATCACCGTCGCCGACTTGTCCATCCGGCGTGCCTGAAGCTCCTGCAGGCTGTCCTCTGTTAGCTCGTCGTCGGTCTTCCTCGGGCTGTCGTAGTCCGTAGCCATCTTGGCCCTAACCCCTCCATCTTCACTAACCTCGTCGCGCGGATGTAACGCTCGGGAAGCCTCGGTTGTGCCCGATTCCGGCGGGGAATTCTTCCACGTCCTGGCGCAAGGTACAGCACTACCGGCTGCTAACTTCCACGTGTCGCGGCCGAGATCCCCGTTCGAGATGTCCTCAGCGCCTGCTTACCTTGCCGTATTCCCCCCGTACCAAACGGGCAGACCCGCCCCTGACCAGCGAGTAACTTGCCAGATCAGCTCTAACGTCTTGCCCGGAGTGCGTAGGGTACGAACCACTCACCCTGTCGCTTGTGCATGACCACGGGGAGATGGCCTGTGCCCCACGTCACCCCGCTACGCGCCGAAGATCCCGACCGCGTCGGCCGACACCGGCTGACCGGGCGGATTTCGGGTATGCCCGGCGGGGGCACTTTTTACCTGGCCACCGCGGCGGACGGCACCGAGGTGGCACTCCGGCTACTGCACGGCCGCTGGACGCACGACGCGGCGGCGCGAGATAGGTTCACCGCCGAAGCGGCCTCCGCGACGCGGGTGCCGCCGTTCTGCGCGGCCCGCATCCTCGACGCCGGCGCGGAACACGGGTATGCCTACCTGGTCAGCGAGTACGTGGCCGGGAAGTCGCTGCTGGAGGCGGTCTCCGACGACGGCAAGTTCGGCGGCGCGCAGTTGGAGGCGCTCGCCGTGGGCAGCGCTACGGGGCTGGCGGCGGTGCACCAGACCGGGCTGGTGCACGGCAACTTCGGGCCAGAGCACGTGATCATGAGCGCCGGTGGACCACGGATCATCGAGTTCGGGGTTACGCCGCCCTATGGCCCCGCGACCCCGTCGGCGGACATGCTGGCCTGGGCACAGACGATGGTGTTCGCCTCCATGGGCAGACCCCCCGCGACGCTGGCGGACCTGGACGTGCTGCCAGAGTCGCTGCGCCGGGCCGTGGCCGACTGCCTGGTCGGCGATCCGGCACTGCGGCCGGCGGCCAAGTCGGTCGTCCTCGGCCTGCTCGGCGACGCCGAGCCGGCGGCCGGCGCGCTGGCTGAGGGCTCCCGCCGCGCCGCTCAGGCCGCTCAGGGCGTCCAGGGGTCGCAGCAGGCCAGGGCGGGGCGCTCCGGGTCAGGCAGCCGCTCCGGGCCGGGCAGCAGGCCCGCCCGGCAATCGGGCCAGCGCCGGGCCGACGGCGCTGTGCGACAGCAACGTCGAGAGCATGGCCGGCCCGACCCCGAACGGGCGGGCGGCGGTCCCGGCGGAGCCGGGCATGCGACTCACGATCACTCAGCCGGGCGGCGCCGGGCACGGTCCGGCCGCCGGTCTGGCGTGCTGCCCATCGCGGCTGCCGTCGTGGTCGTCGCGGCCGTCGCCGTCGTGATCGTGCACGTAATGCAGAACGGCAGCGGCCCGGGCGCGGCGCACGCCAACACTGCCCAGAGCTCCACCAGCCCGGTTTCGTCGACCGTCAGCAATGCTCCCCCGGCCACTCCCGCCGTCGTGCCGTCCGCTTTCGCGGGATCCTGGTCGGGCCAGGCCAAGCAGCTCAATCCGACCGACGTGTTCGACGTCAAGCTGAGCATCCCGATGAGCATCACGGCCGGGTCGACCGCCGGGAGCATCCAGTACTCCAGCGCCTCGTTCACATGCGCGGGCGACCTCAGTCTCCGGTCGCTGGGGCACAGCACGCTGACGCTGAGCCAGGGCATCGTCACCGGGCAGAGCACCTGCGCCAACGGCATGGTGACGCTCTCGACTGGCGCGGGCGGCGTCCTGCGGTTCAGCTTCCGCGGCAAGACCGGGCCGACGGCCAGCGGCACTCTGACCAGGAGTTAACCGCCGGCCAGCCGACCCGGCCGCGCGCTCACTGATCGCGTTCTGGGTCCAGGCTGGCCAGCAGGTCATGTAGCTCGCTGAACAGACCCGGCCCGGCCGCCAGGGTCATCGACTCGCTGGCCGCGCGCCCGTGCAGGCCGGCGATCTGCGCCCCGGCCTCCCGGGCGATGAGGCCGCCCGCGGCAAAGTCCCAGGCATGCAGGCCGCGCTCGTAGAAGGCATCCAGCCGCCCGGCAGCCAGCGAGCATAGGTCCACCGCCGCGGCCCCGGCCCGCCTGATGTCGCGCACGCGCGGCAGCAGGGCCGCCACGACCTGTCCCTGCACGACCCGGCGGCCCGCCTCGTAGCCGAACCCGGTGCCCACCAGCGCACCGGCCAGGCTGACCCCGCTGTTACAGGACAGTCGCTCAGGGCCGTCCCGCCCTGGCGACCGCAGCCACCCGCCACCGCCGGCGGTGGCGCTGAACAGGCTACGGTGCACCGGCACGCAAACTGCGCCGGCCACCACGGTGCCGTCCACCTCGGCGGCGATGCTGACGGCCCAGTCGGACAGGCCGTATAGGTAGTTAACGGTGCCATCCAGCGGGTCCACGATCCACCGGACGGCGGTGCCGGCGCCGATCTGGCCGCCCTCCTCGCCCAGGATCGCGTCGCCGGGCCTGGCCGCGAGGATCCGCCGGCGGATCAGGTCCTCCGCCGCCCGGTCCATCTCGGTCACCACGTCGGTCGGGCTGGACTTGGTGTCGACGACCCGGACCTGGCCATGCCGGGAGATGAGCAGGTCGCCGGCCTCCCGCGCCACGGAGCAGGCCAGGTCCGCGAGCTCGCCGGGGTCAGGGGATGCAGCCCGGTCGGCCGGCCTGTCTCTGGCGGCCGGATCGGACCCGCTCATCCCGCTCACCCCGCTCACCCCGCGGTCCGCGGGCGAGCCGGAGCCGGAGCGCAGCAGTTTGCGCCGCAGAATGCCCGGACCGAGGCGGGGGTTCCCGGCGGGTCCGCCTGCCACTGCCGGACCAGGTCGGTGATCATCGCGACGAACGGGGGGCTCGTTCCCGGAGTGGCCGCGCGCGCGAACGGCAGCCCGAGCCGCTGCGCCGTCTGGGCCGCCTCCACGTCCAGGTCGAACCTGACCTCCATGTGATCGGAAACGAATCCGATCGGGATGACCACCATGGCGCGCGAGCCGGCCTGGGCCAGTTCGGCCAGGCAATCGTTAATATCTGGAATCAGCCACGGCTGTGCGGGGGGCCCGCTGCGACTGGTGTAGGCCAGTCGCCAGGGCCGGGTGGCCCCGAGCCTGGCCGCGACCTGGCCGGCCACCTCGGCCAGCTGGGCCGGATAGGCGCCGCCCGCTGGCCCGCTCCGCTCGGCCATGCCCGAGGGGATGCTGTGCGCGGCAAAGACGAGGTCCACCTCGTTTCGCACCCCGGCCGGCAGGGACTCCAGCGCCGCCCCCGCGGCAGCGGTGAACGACTCCGCGAAGCCCGGGTGGCTGAAGTACGGCGGGATCTTGTCGATCCGGGGGGCGGCCGGGCCCACCTGGGCGCGGGCGCGGGCGATGTCCTCGAGGTACTGGCGGCAGCCTGAGTACGAGCTATAGGCGGAGGTCGCCAGCGCCAGCGCGCGGGTCACGCCGTCGGCCGCCATGGTGGCCACCGTGTCGGTCAGGTAGGGCTGCCAGTTCCGGTTGCCCCAGTAGACCGGCAGGTCCAGGCCGCCGGCCTCGAAGTCCTTCTCGATCGCCGCGATCAGGTCGCGGCACTGCTGACTGATCGGGCTGACCCCGCCGAACAGGTAGTAGTGCTCGGCTACCTGCTCCAGCCGGCTATCTGGGATGTTCCGGCCTGCCGTCACGTTCCGCAGGAACGGCAGGACATCTTCGGGTCCTTCCGGGCCGCCGAAGGAAACGAGCAGGAGCGCGTCATAGGCCGACATGCTGACCATCCAACCAGTGCCCCGCTCATTACCTCATCTCGGGCAGCAGCCCGGTCAGCCGTAGTCGGCGGCGTACCGGGCGGCCAGCCCGAGAACCTCGCGCACATACCAGTCTGCGTGGTTGTAATCGAAGATCGCGTTGTACAGGGCCTGTCCGCCGCTGGCGGCGCCGTCCGCGCACAGCAGCCGGGCGGCCGAGGGCACGGCATCGTAGGGGTTCAGCACGTTCGGCGGCCCGGTCTGGCCCGGGCCGTCGATCCCCCACTTCGCCCAGGTGGAGGGCAGGAACTGCATGGGGCCGAGCGCGCCGGCGCTGGACGGGCCGACGTTGGTCCCGTCCCCGCTCTCGATCTGGCCGATCGCGGCCAGCACGGTCCAGGACAGGCCGGGGCATTCTCGCGCGGCGGCATCCTTGAATAGCTGCAAGTACGTGGTCGGCGTGGTGCGCGACGTCGTCCCGGCCGCGGGCAACTGCTGGCTGCGCAGGCTCTCCATCCGGCCCGCCGGGCCCAGGATGGCCGACACCGCCGCGGTGAGCCTGGTCATGCTGACGCCCGGCGCGCTCAGCAGCGCCGCGACCTGGTGCACCAGCCCGAGCTTGTCCGACATGGCCTGGTTGACCAGCAGATCTACCCCGTTAAGGGCCAGCCGCGCCGCCGACCCGAACGTGACCCTCTCGGAGACCGCGCCCGACAACCGGTAGCCGCCGCCCGGCTTGAGCCGCAGCCGGCGGCCGACCGTGTCGGCGGCGACGAACTCGCCGCGGCTGAGCGCCGTCCAGAACGCCTGGTCCGAGGCGGTGCGCACCGGCACCCAGGAGCGGAACGTGGCGGGATCGACGCCGATCGCGCTCACCGACCGGCCGTCCGCGGTGATCTGGGCGCCATCGAAGGTGATCATGTTGCGAACGCCGCCGATCGCGCCCAGCCGGGTGATCTGCCGCCTGGTCAGGCCGTGAGGGGCCACGATCAGCAGGTCCGGCAGGATGATCCGGCGAAAGGACCGGGCCTGGGCAGACGCGCTTGGTGACTGGAGGGCCGCCTGCGCGGGCTGGCCGCCGAGGCCTAGCCCGGTCAGGCCGACCAGCGCGGCAGTGGAGAGCGCGGCGGTGCTCCGTGCGCCGGGCAGGCGGCCGGAGGGCGCGGCGGCGCGAAGAAATGCGGCAAGGCGTCCCATGACCGGTTAACAGTAACCCGCGCGGCTTGGCGCTCCAAGGGTCCGACGGCCACGCGCAGGTAAACAGCTTGCCTCCTGCCGATACCGTCTGAGAGGAGGTCACGGGCCCATATGACGGATGTTTGCGCTTCCAGTGGGGCGGAGCAGCAGGAACAGGCTGACCAGGGACGCGCTGTCCGGGAGCCGGGCGAGCCTGGCGGCAGCAGCTACCTGGCGGTCCTGCGGGTGCCGGGGGCGCTGCGGTTCACCGCCGCCGGGGCGGTGGGCCGGATGACGATGTCGATGTTCGGTCTCGGCAGCCTGCTGCTGATCTCGGCGCGGACCGGCCGGTTCGGGCTGGCCGGCGTCGTGGCCGCGGCCGGCTCGGTCAGCTACGCGGTCTGCGCGCCGAAGCTCGCCAGCCTGGCCGACCGGTTCGGCCAGGGCCGGGTATTGCGGCCGACCGCGGGCGTCTTCGGCGTGGCCACCGCCGCGTTCGTGGCCTGCGCGCAGCTGCGGGCTCCGCTCTGGGCACTCCTGATCTCCAGCTGCCTGACCGGGGCGTCCATGCCGTCCCTGGGCTCCATGGTGCGGGCGCGCTGGAGCGCGCTGCTGGCCGACTCGGCCATGCTGGGGACCGCCTACGCGCTGGAATCCGTCGTCGACGAGTTGATCTTCGTGATCGGGCCGGCGCTCGCCACCCTGCTCGCCACCGAGGTCCAGCCCGCCGCCGGCGTGGTCACGGCCGCGGTGCTGGGCGTCGCGGGCACCCTGGCCCTGGCTGGCCAGGGCGGCACGGAGCCGGCCATCCACCCAGGCCTGACCGGGGTAACCGGGCGGCGGGCCGGTAGGCGGGCCGGGGGACGGCGACGGGCCGGGGGACGGCTGCCCGCCGCCGGGCTGATCACGCTGGCGCCGTTGTTCTGCTTCCTCGGCTCGATGTTCGCCTCGATCGACCTCAGCACCGTGGCCTTCGCCCAGCAGCACGGGCACCGGCCGCTGGCCGGCCTCCTGCTCGGCACGTACGCGCTCGGCAGCGCCACCGGCGGACTCTGGTACGGCTCACGGTCGTGGCGCGCGCCGCTGGAAAGGCGGTTCGCGATCACCTTGTGCCTGACCGTGGCGGGGGTGGCCACGTTCTGGTCGCTGCCCGGCCTGCGGTCGCTCGCCCTGGTCATCTTCTTCTCCGGCCTGACCATCTCCCCCACGCTGATCGCCGGCTTCAGCCTGATCGAGCGGCAGGCACCGCCGGGACGCCGCACCGAGGGGATGACCTGGCTGTCGTCGGCCATCGCCGTCGGCCTGGCGGCCGGCTCGGCCATCGCCGGGCATATCGTCGACGCGGGCGGCGCGCGCTGGGGCTACGTTTTCGCCGCCGGATGCGGCGGCCTGGCGGCGGTGGTCTGCATCGTCGGCCTGGGCCGGCTCCGTGCGGTACATGCCGGTCAAGCGGCACAATAATCCGATGACCCGACAGCGCACCTTGAGACGGGCACCTTGAGACCGGGCACCTTGAGACGCGGCGGCTCGGCACCGGGGACGGCGGGCTGGCGGAACTGGGCGGGGAACGTGACCGCCCGGCCGGCCCGGCAGGCCACGCCGGGATCGGCCGATGAGGTGGCCGCCGAGGTCAGGCGCGCGGCGGCGGACGGGCTCACGGTCAGGATGGCCGGGAGCGGGCACTCGTTCACGCCCGTGGCGGCGACCGACGGGGTGCTGCTGCTGCCGCAGCGGCTCACGGCCATCAGGTCGGTGGACGCCACGGCGGGCCTGGTGACCGTCGAGGCGGGCTGCCCGCTGCACGTCCTCAACGCCGGACTGCTCGCCCGCGGCCTCTCGCTGGCCAACATGGGCGACATCCAGGTGCAGACCGTGGCCGGCGCCGTGCAGACCGGCACCCACGGCACCGGCCGCGACGTGGGCGGCATGGCCGCCCAGGTGGCCGGGCTGGAACTGGTCCTGGCCGACGGCAGTGTCGTGACCTGCGCCGCCGGGGACGCCGACTCCGGCCTGTTCGAGGCGGCGCGCGTCGGTCTCGGCGCGCTGGGCGTCCTGACCGCCGTGACCTTCCGGGTCGTCCCGGCCTTCCTCCTGCAGGCGCGGGAGGAGCCGATGTCGTGGCCGGAGGTGCTCAGCAGGCTGGACGAGCTCACCGCTGAGAACGAGCATTTCGAGTTCTTCTGGTTCCCGCATAGCGAAGGGTGCCTGACCAAGCGGAACAACCGGTCGTCCGGGCCCGCCCAGCCGCTGCCCCGGTGGCGCTACCTGCTGGATGACCAGCTGCTGTCGAACACCGTCTTCAGCGCGACCTGCCAGGTCGGCCGCCTCGTCCCGGCCGCGATCCCCGCCATCAACACGGCGGCCGCCCGGGCCCTGGGCGCCCGCACGTATACCGACGCGGCGCACCGGGTGTTCACCAGTCCCCGGCGGGTGCGCTTCAAGGAGCAGGAGTACGCGGTGCCGAGGGCGGCGCTGGCCGACGTGCTGGGTGAGGTACGGGACCTGCTGCGGCGGCGGGACTGGCGGATCAGCTTCCCGGTCGAGGTGCGGGTCACACCGGGCGATGACGTATGGCTGTCCACGGCCTACGGCCGGGATTCTGCCTACATCGCCATCCACGTCCTGCGCTCGGCCCGGCACCAGGAGTATTTCGCCGACGTGGAGTCCGTCATGACCGCGGCCGGGGGCCGGCCGCACTGGGGGAAGATGCACACCAGGACGGCGGACTACCTGGCCCAGGCTTATCCGCACTTCAGCGACTTTGTCACCGTGCGCGATGCAGTGGACCCAGACCGCAGGTTTGGTAATCCCTACCTTGCCCAGGTCATCGGCTCTTGACGGCGCGTTCATGACGGCGACACCAACGGGGGGCTAGTCTCGCTGCATGAGCAGGGAAGGTGGCCAGGTACCCGGGGGCAGGCCGCCGCGGCGGCATGATGCCATCGAACGACAGCGCAACGGCGCCGCGAGCAAGCCCTGCGGGGAGCCGGGCCCGGCGGCACGCCCGGCCGCGCCGCCCCGCGGCGCGGCGCGGCCCACGCCGCCGTCCATGGGCGGGGGGGCCCCGGCACAGGGACGGGCGCTGGGTCGGCAGGGCCAGAAGACGGTCCGCAAGCTGCTGGAAGCGGGCCTGATCGAGTTCGATGAGCGCGGCTTCCAGGCCGCCCGGGTGGATGATGTCGTCCGCCGGGCGAATATCTCGCACGGCACCTTTTACCTGTACTTCTCCAACAAGGACGACCTGTTCAAGACGCTGCTGCGGGATGCCCTGGACGGCATGAAAGTCATCACCGACGAATTCCCGGTGGTCACCAGGAACGAGTCGGGGAGAGCCGCGCTGCGCGCCTGGGTGCGCCGGTTCTGCGACGTTTACGCGGAGCACGCGACGGTCCTGCGCATCCTGACCCAGGCCGAGGTGGTCGGCGAGGAGGTCTACGGCGACGGGCTGCGGCAGCTGTTCCGGCTGGCGGAGGCCATGACCCAGGGCATGACGGTGGGCGCCGGCCCGGCCACGGCCGACGGTGACGGCAGCGGCCCGCTCAGCGAGCACGCCGAGCTCACGGCGGTCGCCTGCCTGATGATGCTGGAGCGGGTCAATTACCTGCTCTGCGTGGAGGTTCAGCTGCCCAGGGACGAGATGGTGGACCGGCTGAGCGCCATCATGTACGCCGCCTTCCATCTGTCCTGACGGCCGGCCCTGGCCCATGGGGCACAATCGAATGTGTGCGATTCCTTTCCCCGCCAGCTCACGACCTGGCCTACAGCGACGTCTTCCTGACGCCCAGCCGATCGACCGTTGACTCCCGGCTGGATGTGAGCCTGGCTACTCGGGACGGCAGCGGGACCACGATCCCGGTCATCGTGGCCAACATGACCGCGGTGGCCGGCCGCCGGATGGCGGAGACGGTCGCGCGCCGGGGCGGGATGGTGATCCTGCCGCAGGACATCCCGGCCGACGTGGTGGCCGAGGTCATCTCCTGGGTCAAGGCCCGCGACCTGGTGCACGACACTCCCCTGACGCTCGGCCCGGCCGCGACCACGGGCCACGCGCTGAGCCTGCTGCCCAAGCGGGCCCACGGCGCCGTCATCGTGGTGCGCGACGGACGGCCGGTAGGCGTGGTGACCGAGGCCGACTGCCAGGGCGTCGACCGCTTCACCCAGCTCAGCCAGGTGATGTCCGCCGAGCCGCTGACGCTGCTGGCCGGGACGGACCCGGAGCGGGCGTTCGACCTACTGCATAACGGGCGGCACCGGCTCGCGCCGGTCGTGGACGAGTCCGGGCGCTGCGTGGGGATCCTGACCCGCACCGGAGCGCTGCGGGCCACGCTGTACCAGCCGGCGGTGGACGCCGGCGGCAGGCTCCGGATCGGAGCCGCGCTCGGGATCAACGGCGACGTGGCCGGCAAAGCCAAGCTGCTGCTCGACGCCGGCGCCGACCTGCTGGTGGTCGACACCGCGCACGGACACCAGGAGAAGATGATGCACGCGCTGCGCTCGGTGCGCGAGCTGACACCGACGGTGCCGGTGGCGGCCGGCAACGTCGTGACCGCGGCCGGGGTAGCCGACCTGGTCGAGGCCGGCGCCGACATCGTGAAGGTCGGCGTCGGGCCCGGCGCCATGTGCACGACCCGGATGATGACCGGGGTCGGCCGGCCGCAGTTCACCGCCGTGCTGGAGTGCGCGGCGCAGGCCCGGCAGCTGGGCGCGCACGTCTGGGCCGACGGCGGCATCCGGCACCCGCGCGACGTCGCGCTCGCGCTGGCGGCCGGCGCGGCGAACGTCATGATCGGCTCGTGGTTCGCCGGCACGTACGAGTCCCCCGGCGATGTCTTCCGGGACGCCGACGGCCGGCTGTACAAGGAAAGTTTCGGGATGGCCTCGGCCAGGGCCGTGCGGCTGCGGTCGGCGGCGGACTCGGCGTTCGAGCGGGCTCGCAAGGAGCTCTTCGAGGAAGGGATCTCTACCTCGCGGATGTACCTGGACCCCCAGCGCCCCGGCGTGGAGGACCTGATCGACGCGATGACCGCGGGCTTGCGAAGCGCGTGCACCTACGCCGGGGCGGACACCCTGGACGGGCTGCACGAGCGCGCGGTCGTCGGGATCCAGGGGGCGGCCGGCTACACCGAGGGAATGCCCCTGCCGTCAGGCTGGTAGCAAGCACTGCCGTCAGGCTGGTAGCAAGCACTGCCGTCCGTCAGGCTAGTGGCAGGCGCTGGCGCGTCCGGGCGTAACCAGGTGGTCCGGTGTCCTACGGTGGCTGCATGGCAGTGCCTGGTGAGATGGCTAGTTCCGGTGCCCAGGCGGGAGCCACCAGAGTGCTGGTGGTCGAGGACGATCCTGGCATCGCGACGCAATTGGTGCGCGCACTGGTCCGGGGCGGGTATCAGGTCGATCACGTGGTCAGCGGCGCCGAGGCGCTGCGCCGCGGGGACAGCGACGTTGTCCTGCTTGACCTGGGACTTCCCGATACCGACGGGGTGCACGTCTGCCGGCAGCTGCGGCAGCGGTCGGGCGCGGCCATCATCGTGGTCACCGCCTACGGGGAGGAGACCGACCGGGTCACCGCCCTGGACGCGGGCGCCGACGACTACCTGGTGAAGCCGTTCGGGCTGAGCGAGCTGCTGGCGAGGATCCGGGCGGTGCTGCGCCGGGTCCGGCCCGACAGCGACGTGATCCGGCATGGGCCGCTGGCAGTCGACCTGCGGACGCGCAAGGTCGCCGTTTCCGGCCAGGAAGTCTCGCTGACGCCGAAGGAATTCGACATCCTGGAGTGCCTGGTGGCCGATCCGGGCCGGGCCCAGAGCCGTCAGGAGATCCTGGAGTCGGCGTGGGACTCCAACTGGTACGGGCCGACTAAGGTGCTGGACGTCCATATCGCGGCGCTGCGAAGGAAGCTTGGCGTCCCCGGGCTCATTGAGACCGTCTACGGCCGTGGATTCCGGCTCGGCGACCCCTGATGGCCAGGCGGATCGTCCTGACGGTCCTGGCGCTGATCACGGCGCTGCTCGCCATCGTAGCCGTACCGCTGGGCATGCTGACCGCCGCGCAGGACCGCAAGGACTTTCAACGAGAGACCGCCACCGCAGCCGCCATGCTGGCCAATGTGGCGGAGGAGCGGATCGACGACCACGCGAAGGGCGCGGCCCTGCTCAGGTCGGTCCGCGAGGTGATCGCGGCCGGCGACCGGGTCACGGTCTACAACGCGGCCGGCCGCATCGTAGTCGGCTCCCCCGGCGGGCCGGTCGCCGCCGGTCAGGTCACCACCGGAGCGCCTGACTCGTCGCCGCGCACCTATCCGTCCGTGGACCGGCTCCTCGTAACGGCCCCGGTCGTCCCGGACTCGGGCTACGGCGCGATCGGCACGGTGGCCCTGTCCCGTTCCACCGAGCCGCTTGATCACCGGATCGTCGTGCTGTGGACGCTCATCGGCGCGGTATCCGCGGCCGGCCTGCTGGCGGCCGCGGTGGTCGCCATCGGGCTCGCCCGCTGGGTCGGCCGGCCCCTGACCACCCTGGCGGCCGCCGCCCGCCAGCTGGGCAGCGGCGCGCTGGACACCAGGGCGAGCGTCAACTCGGGACCTCCCGAGGTTCGCCGGCTGTCCACGACGTTCAACACGATGGCCGCCCGCCTCCAGTCGCTCATGGACGGGCACCAGTCGATGATGGCCGATGTATCGCATCAGGTCCGCACCCCGCTGGCGGCGCTGCGGCTGCGCCTGGACCTGCTAGCGCAGGACGCGGATGAGGCTACCGCCGCGGAACTGGCGGGCGCGCAGGAGGAGATCGCCCGGCTGACCAGGCTGGTCAGCGGGCTGCTGGCCGTGGCGAGGGCCGAGAACGTGACCGCCGCGCCGATGCGCGTCGCGGCCGATGCCGTGGTCCGGGACCGGGCCGCGGCGTGGCGGCCGGCCGCCGAGGAACGGGGCGTCACGCTGAGCGCGGCCAGCCCGGCGCCGGTCACCGTGCACCTGTGCGAGGGCCACCTGGAACAGATCCTGGACAACCTGCTGGCCAACGCCCTGGACGCGCTGCCCGACGGCGGCTCCGTCCGGGTCGAGGCGGTGGCGGCCAGCGGGCTGGCCAGGATCACCGTCTCCGACAACGGCGGCGGGATGAGCGGCCAGCAGCAGCACTCCGCGTTCCGCAGGTTCGCCACCAGCACGCCCGGCGGTACCGGGCTCGGGCTGGCCATCGTGGACCGGCTAGTGGTCGCTAACGGCGGCTCGGCGGCGCTATCGGACACCCCGGGCGGCGGCCTGACGGTCACTATCGAACTGCCAAGAGCGGCCTCTCATCGGAACTTTCGCAGGCCAGGGGCATTGACATCCGGGAATCCCGGTGACCTTAACCGCTTCTGAACGAGTCCTGAACCGGTCCCGCGCATCGGGCCGGGCAAGCTAGCCAACTGACGGGTCGCGCCCTGCCGGGCGCGACCCGCGCCAGGATCACAGTGCTACCCGAAATGCAGTGCTACCGAAATGCAGTGGTACCCGAAAATGCAGTGCTAGCCCAAAGATAGCGTTACCCCGAAAGACAGCGCTACCGAGATCAGGAGGCCAGACGCGGGAATGCCAGCGCCAGGAAGCCCCACACCAGGAGACCAATGGCCCGGAAGTTACGGACCACGAAGCACCAGGCCAGGACATCCAGGGCAGGGAAACTCGCCAGCGTACCGGGCCGCGGCGCACCGCCACCGGCTGCTTCAGCGCACCCGGGCGCTATCACTGAGCATCGCGGGCGGCGCCGCGCTCGCCTCGCTCGGCCTGGGCACGGCCTTCGCGCACGCCATTCCTGGCCACGCCAAGCCCGTCGGCACCCAGAACGCCCCGGCGACCGGCACCGGCGCCCCGGCGGCGCCCGCGGCACAGTCCGGCTCGGCTCAGCCGTCTAGCCCGGGTCAGTCCGCCGCCCCGGCCCGCAAGCACCAGACCATCGCGCCCCCGCCGCAGCCGCCTGCCAACACTCCCGCGCCGCCTCAGGTCTCGTCGGGCGGTTCCTGACTTATGGTCCGCTGCAAGGTGCAGCCGGGTTCCAGCGCTGACGCGGTGTCCAGCGCCGTCTCGATGACGGGTGCCGTCTCGATGACGGGTTCGGTCCGATGACGGGCGCGGCGCTGAGCGCGGCGAGCGGCGTGAGCCCGCTGTGGTACGCGACCAGGGCGACCGGGGTGGTCGCCCTCCTGCTGCTCACCGCGACCGTCATTCTCGGCATCGCCGGGACCGCCAGGTTCACCGCGCCGGGCCTGCCCCGGGTCGTCACTGCCGGACTGCATCGCAATATCTCGCTGCTGGTCCTCGGCCTGCTCACGGTGCACGTGCTGACCACCGTGCTGGATACCTTCACGCACATCGGGCTGGTCTCGGTCATCATTCCCTTCACCTCGGACTACCGCGGCTTCTGGCTGGGCCTGGGAACTGTCGCGTTCGACCTGCTGCTCGCCGTCGCGGTGACGAGCCTGCTGCGCGACCGGCTGTCCTACCGGACCTGGCACGCCGTGCACCTAGGCTCGTATGCGTGCTGGCCCATCGCGCTCTGGCATGGCCTGGGGACCGGAACCGACAGCAAGCTGTCCTGGCTGCTGCTCCTCGACGTGCTGTGCGTCGCCGCCGTGGTGGCGGCGGCGGCGTGGCGGCTATCGCTGGCCCAGCCGGGAGCTGGCCGGACGGCGGCCATCGCGACCACGGTGCTCGTGCCGCTCGGAACGGCCGCATTCGCCTTCCTCGGCCCGCTCCAGCCCGGCTGGGCCCAGCGAGCCGGGACACCCGTCGCGCTGCTGGGCTCGGCCGCGACCGGCAACTCGGCCGCCACGGCGACGCCGGCGTCGGCGTCGGGGTCGGGGTCGGGGTCGGGGTCGTCCCCGAGCACGGCCGCGTTTACCGGCCGGGTCCGGCGATCGACCGGACCGGGCGGCGGCGAGGTGACCATCACCGTGGACTCCCGCACCAGCGGCACCCCCCAGCGCGCCCTGACGATCGTGCTGCGGGGGACGCCGGATGGGGCGGGGATCGCGATGTCCAGTGGCACGGTCCGGCTCAGCTCGGTGGGGCAGGGAGCCGTCGAGCAGGGGCCGGTGACCGCGCTGGACGGTCCTCGCCTGGCCGCGATCCTGCGCGGGAGCGGCGGGTCCGAGCAGCAGGCGGACGTGACGCTGGTCATCAGCGGGGCCAGGGCGTCTGGCCAGCTGACCCTGCGGACGGCAGGCGGGGAATGAGCCAGCTCAGGGATTACGCCGAGGAGGCGGCCGGGCCCGGCCAGCGGACGGCCAGCCGGCGGCTGACGGTCGGGTGGCAGCATGCGGGCCGGCCGGCCGACCTGCGTGAGCACTACGAGAGGTACGGGCCGCTGCCCGGCGCCGGGCGGCGCGGCCGGCGCGGCCTGGTGGACGTTGTCGCGGCGGCCGGGCTGACCGGCCGGGGCGGCGCGGGCTTCCCGACCGGGACCAAGATGCGGGCCGTGGCCTCGGGCCGGGGTCCGGCGGTCGTGGTAGCCAACGGCATGGAGAGCGAGCCAGCCAGCGAGAAAGATCAGGCTCTGCTGGCCAGGGCCCCGCACCTGGTCCTGGACGGCGCCGTGCTGGCCGCCCAGGCGGTCGGCGCCGACACCGTCCATCTCTGCCTCGAACGGACCCGGGACTGGCAGGTCGATGAGGTGCTCCGCGCCATCGAGGAACGCGACCAGGCCCGGCTGGACCCGATCCGGCTGCTGGTGCACGAACTGCCGCGGCACTATGTCTCCAGCGAGGAGACCGCCCTGATCCGCTGGCTGAACGGCGGGGAAGCCAAGCCCATGGCCACTCCGCCGCGACCGTTCGAGCGCGGCGTGCAGCGCCGGCCGACGCTGGTCGACAACGTCGAGACGCTGGCCAACGTCGCTCTCATCGCACGCTTCGGGCCGGACTGGTTCCGCGCCGCCGGCCATCCGGACTGCCCTGGCACCATGCTCGTGACCGTTACCGGCGCGGTGGCGGACCCCGGTGTCTACGAGATCGAGACCGGCAGCCGGGTCGGCGACGTGCTGGCCATGAGCGGCGACCGCGATTCCGGCAGCGTGCTCATCGGCGGCTATTTCGGCACCTGGCACGCTACGGCGGACCTCGAGCGGCTGCCGATGACCACCGCGGGCCTGCGGCCGGCCGGGGCGTCTCCGGGCGCCGGGGTGATATACGCCCTGCCCGCGGGCAGCTGCGGGATCACCGAGGCGGCGCGGATCCTCGGCTACCTGGCCCGCCAGGGCGCGGAGCAGTGCGGCCCGTGCATGTTCGGACTCCCCGCCATCGCCGAGGACTTCGCTCAGCTCGCGAAGGGCAGGCCAGAAGGCGACCCGCTCCAGCGGCTAGCCCGCCGGATGCCCGTCATCACCGGCCGCGGCGCCTGCCGCCATCCGGACGGCGCAGTGCGGATGGCGGCCTCCGCGCTGACCGCGTTCGCCGGCGACGCTCGCGAGCATGCAGCCGGGCGGCCCTGCCTGGGCGCCCATCGCCGCCGGCATCACTCGGGCGGCCCGCCGATCCCGCGGCCCTGGGCGGAGGATGAATGGCGATGACGCAGAAACTGCGCCTGGACCCGACCGCCTGCACCGGGCACGGGCTCTGCGCGGACCTGCTGGCCGAGCGCATCGAGCTGGACGAGTGGGGCTTCCCGATTATCCTCGGCGATGTGCCGCCGGGCCTGGCCGCCCACGCACGGCGCGCGGTCCGGACCTGCCCGGCCCTGGCCCTTGAGCTCCTGCCCCCCGAGGATGACTCCCGACATGACCCGCGCGAGGAAAGGGCGAGACATCGTGGCCACGACAGTTAGGCGGCGGCACCGGCGCCAGCCCGAGGTCCTTGACGGCGCCGAGGGCAACGAGCAGCTGACCGCGCTGACCGGTGCCGTGCTGCTGATCGGCTTCGCGGTGGAGGGCCTGACGGTCGTCGCGGTGCACCAGCTGCTGACCCTGCATTTCTTCTTCGGCATGCTGCTGGTCGGGCCGGTGGCGCTCAAGATCTGCTCGACCGTTTACCGGTTCGCGCGGTATTACGGCGGCGCGGAGCCCTACGTCCGCAAGGGGCCGCCGGCGCCGCTGCTCCGCTTGCTCGGCCCGTTCGTGATCATCACCTCGGTGGCGGTACTGGGCTCGGGCGTGGCGCTAGCGGTGGTCGGCCCGGACCAGATGGGACTCTGGCTGCTGCTGCACAAGGCGTCGTTCGTGCTCTGGTTCGGTGTCATGACCATTCACGTACTGGCCTACGCTTGGCGGCTGCCGCGCATCCTGCTCGGCGAGCCGGGTAGCAGAGCCCGGATCGCGGCACCGGGCGGACGATTTCGATGGCTCCTGGTGGGCACATCGTTGGCGACCGGCCTGCTGATCGCCTTGTTGACCATTCACCTGGCGACGCCCTGGGTAGCCAGGCTGTCCGGCCACTGACACGGAGTACGCCGCGCCTTTCGGGTGACGGCGACGGCAGAGGAGTTTCATGCGCAGCTCGGTCACCTCGGGATCTGATCCCGGGACAGGCATGCACGCTCACGAGCGGCCGTATCCCGGCGGGGGGCACCGCGGGGGGGCGCACCGGCCGCCGAGAGGGGGCAGGCCGCCCGGCAGGCGGCTGCGGGACCGGCGGTGGGTCCGGATCTTGCTGATCATGCTCGTGGTCTTCTTCGGCTGGTTCTCGTGGTCGATGGGTCGTGCGCTGACCACCCCGGGCGGCGGCACCGTCGCCCAGCGGGTCGCGGAATGGGCCCGTGACCACTATCTGGGGCCCTTGGTCACCCTCGGGGAATGGTTCACCTATTCGGCGCCGAAGGTGGGTGGCAAGCCAGCATTCTCGCTGACCGGCCCCAGCGCGGGCGCTCCGGTGCCGCCGAAGCACGTCAAGCACAGGGTGCGGCCCGGGTTCGCCGTGCCCAAGCGGCTGTCCTCACCCGCCGGGACGCCGCTGCCGGGCGAGGGCGAGTGGCGTGCCCTCTACCGGGTCAATCACGTGACGGCCATCTACGGCACGTTCCTGCGTCCCGACAACGTGCACACGTCCTACGCGGCCGCCATCATTTCCATGAACCCGCACCTGCTCCGCTTCCAGCTGCGGCCGGGTACCGAGGATCCCGGTCCGGGAAACTGGGGCGCTTCGGCGGACATCCCGCCCGGCGCCCGGACCGGCCTGGCGGCCACGTTCAACAGCGGATTCAAGATCGCCCAGTCCGGCGGTGGCTTCTATCTCAACGGGGCCTACCGCGGGGTGCTGACCAAGGGCGAGGCCACGATGGTCTATTACCGAAGCGGGGGCTTGGCCATGGGCGTCTGGGGGGATGGCCCGCACATGCACATGACGCACAACGTCGTTGGCGTCCGCCAGAACCTGCACCCCATCGTCCTGAACGGGCAGATCCCGGCGTCGGTGGACTCGAACGTCCAGACCAACTGGGGCGCTACGCTAGGCGGCGGCTACTACGTCTGGCGCTCGGGCGCCGGGGTCACCCGCGACGGCCGCATCATCTACGCCTACGGCCCGGCCCTGAATGTCCGCACGCTCGCCGAACTGCTCAAGCGGGCTGGCTGCGTCGAGGCAATGGAACTGGACATCAACCCGGACTGGACGAACTTCATGTACTACAAGCCCGGCAACGATCCCGCTAACCCGACGCCCGTGGCCATGCTGCCCAATCAGCTAGAGCCGGCCGCGCGCTACTACTCCCTGGCCAACCGTGACTTCACCGCGGTCTTCGCCCGGTGACAACTCGACCCTCGGAGCGCCGTACGGCACCGGCCACGGCCACGACGACGGTGCCGACGACGGTGCCGCAAGGCGCGCAGATCGCCGAGCCGGCGCTGCTGCGCGGGCCCGGCGCTGCCCGTGGCCGGCCCGGTGCCGCCCTCCGCTGGCTGACCGCCGCCATCCAGACGTCGCGGCCGCGGCAGTGGCCGAAGAACCTGCTGGTCCTCGCCGCGCCGCTGGCCGGGGCCTCACTGGGACGCGGCGGCGTCTATGCCATCGTCGCCATCGTCGCCTTCACCGCCGCGTCGTCCGCCGTGTACTTCGTCAACGACGTCGTGGACGCGGATCGCGACCGGCGTCATCCCGTCAAGCGCAAGCGGCCGGTCGCCGCCGGGACGCTCTCGGCCCCGCAGGCCCTGGCCCTGGCCGTCGCCGCCGCCGGCGTCGCCCTGGCGTCCGGCTTCCTGATCAGCGCACCGTGGCTCAGCGTCACGATCGCCGCCTACCTCGCGGTGTCGTTCCTGTATTCGCTGGCGCTCAAGCACGTGCCCGTGCTGGAACTGGCGTGCGTGGCGTCCGGCTTCGTGCTGCGCGCGCTCGGCGGCGCGGACGCCACCCACGTCCCGCCGTCCGGCTGGTTCCTGACGGTGATCAGCCTGGGCGCGCTCATGGTGGCGGTCGCCAAGCGCCGCGGCGAGCTGTCGTCCCTCGGGCCGGAGGCGGCCCGGCACCGGCCCGTCATGCGCTGGTATAGCTACGGGGTGCTGTGCACCGTCGGGCGGGCCATCGCGGCGGGCATCATCGTCTCCTACGCGCTGTGGGCGGTCAGCAGCTTCGGCGGCATGCGGGAGGTGTGGCATCTGGTCAGCGTGGTGCCGCTGGCCGTCGCGCTGGCCAGGTTCGACTGGCTCAGCGTGCACGGGGCGGGCCGGGCCGTCGAGGACCTGATCGTGACCGACCGTGTCATGGCCGGCGCCGAGGTGGCCTGGCTCGTGACGTTTGCCCTGGGTCTCTAGAAACACGGACCCAACCAGCGCCGCGATGGCAGCCTGGCCGGTGCTCAGAAGTGACTGCGAGGGAGCTGCTGTGATGTTCGAGGCCCTGGGACGGCCAGCCCGGATCCTGCTGCTAGGCGGAACCAGCGAGATCGGGATCGCGATCCTGGCCGCGCTGAACGCTCCCGGTGACACCGAGGTGCTGCTGGCCGGCCGGGACGAGCAGCGACTGGAGGCCGCCGGCAAGGAACTGCCGCTGCGCGTCAGCACGCTGGCGTTCGACGCCACCGCGCTGGACACCCATCAGGCCGTCATCGACGCGGCCTTCGAGGGCGGGGACGTGGACCTGGTCATCTCGGCGGCCGGCGTCCTGGTGCCGCAGGAAGTCCTGAACCGCGATCCGCTGCAGGCGGGGCGGCTGGTCGAGACGAACTTCACCGGGCACGTCACCACCCTGCTGGCCGCGTCCGAGCGGATGCGCGCGCAGGGCCACGGCGTCATCGTGATCCTCTCGTCGATCGCCGCGATCCGGCCTCGCAAGGCGAACCCGGTGTACGGGGCGGCCAAGGCCGGGCTGGACGCCTTCGGCCGCGGCCTGTCCGACGCCCTGGCCGGCAGCGGCGTCCGGGTGCTGCTGGTCCGGCCGGGTTTCGTGATCGGCAAGATGACCCGCGGCATGCCGGCGGCGCCGTTGTCCACCACGCCCGCCGCCGTGGGCGCGGCGGTCGCCGCGGCGCTGGCGGGCGACGGGGACATCGTCTGGGTGCCGCGGGCGCTGAGCGTCCTGGCCATGGGCCTGCGACTGGTCCCCCGGCCGCTCTGGCGGCGCGTCCGGCGGTGAGCTGACTGCGTCACGGCTACGCCAGGCGGAGTGCCCGGCAGGCCGCGGCGAAGCCGGCGGCCGACCCGTACTGCAGCGTCGCGCTGGCGTGCCCGTTATTGGCCGTGGAGTTGGTCGACCTGATCCGCCCGCGCGGGGTGAAGACCTGCGTGAACGCGTCGTCGGTGTTGGCCACGGCCAGCACGGGCCCGTGCCAGCTGCCGGCGAAGATGATCTCGAAGGGCAGCGGCCGGGGCGAGCCGCCGGAGAGGTCCAGGGAGGTACGGGCGCCGTCGGTGCGCAGCCAGGCGTGGATCTGGCCGGTGAGCTGGAAAGTGTAGGTGACCCCGCTCTCCGTGCAGAGCCTGGCGGTGCCATGCAGTGTGTCGCAGCCGCTGAGCTGGCCGCAGCCGACGCTCCTGTGGCCCGAGTTCTCGAGCAGGCCGCCCTGGAGGTGGGTGAACAGCACGTAATGGCCGCCGTTGCTGCCCTGCACCGGGCCGAAGCCATTCCACTGGCCCAGCGGCGTGAACCGGTCACCGATGCGCAGGATCCAGGGCGTAGCGGCGACATTGACCATGAGGAAGACCACGACCACCAGCAGGATCAGCTTGAGCAGCTGGTGGCGGCGTAGCCGGCGCGGCTGAGTCGACCCGCGAAACGAAGAAAAGCTCGAGCTCATGGATCGCTCCCGCCGTAATGAACTACCCGCAATGTAGCGAATGTGCCCGCGGCGATCCAGGCGGACGGCGGCCTTGCTCAGCATCGGCTGGACCGAGGGCGTCCGGGCCGGGGACTAGCGCCGGGCCTGCCGGGCTCGCCGGGCGACCGGGGGGACGTGCTACGGCGTTACCAGCGGTCGTGAACCTGAGCCCTGATGCGCCGGTCGTAGATGTCCTTGATGCTGGCTAGCTGCTCGGCGGACAACGGCGGCAGGTCGGCGGCGGCGGCGTTCTGCCTCGCCTGCTCCGGGCTGCGGGCGCCCGGGATCACCGTGGTGACGCCCGGCTGCTGGATGACCCAGCGGAGGGCGGCCTGGGCCGGGGTGGTCCCGGCGGGCACCAGCGCGGCGAACTCCCGCGCCGCGTCCACGCCGGTGTCGAAATCGACCCCCGAGAAGGTCTCCCCGGCGTCAAACGCCTCGCCGTGGCGGTTATAGGTCCGATGGTCGCTGGCGGCGAAGGCGGTGTCGTGGGTGTACCGGCCCGACAGCAGCCCGGAGGCGAGCGGGACGCGGGCGATGATCCCGACCCCGGCGGCCCGCGCGGCGGCCAGCGCCCCGTCTAGCGGCTTGCGCCGGAACGCGTTGAGGATGATCTGCACGCTGGCGGTGCCCGGCCGGGCGATGGCGGTCAGGGCCTCGGAACAGGTCTCGACGCTCACCCCGTATGCGACGATGCGCTGCTCGGCAACCAGGGTGTCGAGGGCGTCGTAGACCGCGTCGCGTGAGTAGACCGGCGTCGGCGGGCAGTGCAACTGGACCAGGTCGAGCGTGTCCACGCCCAGGTTGGCCCGGGACCGGTCCGTCCAGGCCCGGAAGTTGTCCAGGGTGTAGAGGGCGGGGTCCAGGGCTACCCTGCGGCCCATCTTGGTGGCCACCATCATCGGGAGCCCCGGATTGCCGGCCAGGAACTGGCCGATCAGCCGCTCGCTGCGGCCATCGCCGTAGACGTCGGCGGTGTCCAGGAACGTGACGCCGCAGGCCGCCGCCGCGTCGAGGACGGCCAGCGCGTCCTTGTCCTCGATGTCGCCCCAGTCGGCCCCGAGCTGCCAGGTCCCCAGGCCGATGACGGAGACGGCCCGGCCCGTGCCGCCGAGAATGCGTTCTTCCACGATTGGGATCCTAGTGCCCGGCCGGGGTACGTCGGGGTGGCTAGGCCACCGCGTTGGGGCTGACGCTCGCGGGCACGACCGCCAGCAGCCAGGCCCCGATGCGGTCCAGCAGGGCCGGCTTCGTGCCGGACTCGGCATGGCCGAAGCCGGGGACGATCCACAGCTCCTTGGGCTCATTCGCCGCCGCGTAGAGGTCCTCCGCGTGGTCGATGGGGAAGAAGTCGTCCTTGTCGCCGTGCACGATCAGCACGGGGGTGGGCGAGATGCGCGCCACGGCGTCGGTGGGTGACATGGGCACCGGGTCCCACCGGCCGCCGCTGATCCGGGTGTTCAGGAAGGTGCTGGCGAACATGCGGCCTAGCCGGTTCTCGATCGCGAAATGCACCCGTCGCATCGGCTTGGTCCCCCGGTAGTACCAGCGGCCCGGCCCGCTGACGGCGACGACCGCGTCGACCCCGCCGCGCAGCCCCGCGTGCCGCAGCACGGTCGCGGCCCCCATGGAGAACCCCACGGTCACGATCCGGGTGTAGCCCAGCTCCCGCGCGTAGGCGACGGCTACGTCGACGTCCTTGATCTCCTGGTCACCCAGCGTCGACCGGCCGCCGGAGCGACCATGGCCGCGGAAGTCGAAGCTAATCACCCCGCCGAACTGATTCAGCCGCGTCACGATCTTCCAGACTGCCCCGTGCTGCCAGTTCAAGGTGAACCCGTGCGCGACCACGATCCCCAGGTCGCTGCTACCAGCCAGGTGAACGGCATCGATGGGGACACCGTCCTCGGTCACGATCGTCTTGGCGTTCGCCACGGGCTTGCTCATCTTTCTATTGTGCTCGCCTGGAGTCCGCGACAATCTGATGGATGCCTCGCGCTGGCACCGGCCTCGCGAGCCGCCCGCCGGCTGGAGGCCGCGTTCATGCCGATTCTTGACCAGCTCATCACCGCCATCCGGTCCCGCGCCATCGAGGTCGTGGACCTGACCGCCCGGCTGGAGTCCACGACGCCGGTGATCAGGCTCCCGGCTCCGTTCGGCAACACGGTGCCTTTCTCGCTGCGCGAGGTGAGCCGTTATGACGACCGCGGCCCGGCCTGGTACTGGAATGACATCACGATGGGCGAGCACACGGGAACGCACTTCGACGCGCCCGTGCACTGGATCACCGGGCGGGACGGCGAGGACGTCTCGCAGGTTCCGGCGGCCAGCCTGATCGCCCCGGCGGTG
>Ga0307372_10001381_pt1 | contig 42603 bp, 36 predicted proteins | sample OX1MG_FD_202533 | JGI IMG/M metagenome (GOLD analysis project Ga0307372, IMG submission 202533) | Soil microbial communities from Risofladan, Vaasa, Finland - OX-1 | ecosystem: Environmental > Terrestrial > Soil > Coastal area > Acid sulfate soil | place: Finland: Risofladan, Vaasa | collected...
GGGCGTCTCGGCGCCGACGCCATGCGGCGAGTCGTGGTGACCCCGGGCATGGTCGAGCTCGGACCCCTCCAGACCCAGGAGAACACCGACTTTGCCGCGGCGGTGGCCGCTGTGGCCACCGACCTCGTCATCGTCGGGCGCACCAACCGCCGGGCCTTGCTGGCCGGTTCCCGGCGCCCCCCGTCAGGAAGCGATGCGCCCCGGGTCGTGGTGGTGAGCACACTCCCGAAGGCGACACAGTGGGTACGCGAGCACCTCGAGAGTGGCGACGTCGTCTTGTACGAGAACGACCTCCCCGACCACTACCCTTGATCGCCGCCGGACCGCGTCGTGATGGCGTCGGGCGATTCCGCCGAACTCGGGAGTGCCACCGTTGAACGTCACCACCGCCAAGCTCGCCGTCGCCTTCGGGGGCCCATCCCCGGAGCACGACGTGAGCATCCTGACGGGCCTCCAGGCCGCGCGTGAGCTGACGCGATCCCAGCGCGACGTCATGGGCCTGTACTGGACCAAGACGGGGGAGTGGTACCGCGTCGACGCCGCCCTCGAGGCCGCCGACTTCCTCGACGGCGTGCCCCGGGGGGCCCAGTCGGTCCAACTGGTCACCGGAGTCGAAGGTTCCGGCTTCGTGGCCGGAGCCGGACGCCTGGGTCGTAGCCGGCCCCTGCCCGTCGACGCCGTCATCAATTGCTGTCATGGTGGGCCCGGGGAGGACGGCACCTTGCAGGCCGCGCTCGACCTGGTCGGCGTCGCCTACACCGGACCCGGGGTGGCGGCCGCCGCGTTGGGGATGGACAAACTCGCTTTCGCCGGGGTGGCTCGGGCCGCCGGTCTCTCGGTCCTGCCGCGTGTGCTTCTGCACCGACGTGGTAACGGGCCTGCGCCTGCCGGGGGCGACGACATCGGATTCCCGGGCCCCTACATCGTGAAGCCTCGCTTCGGGGGGTCCTCCATCGGTGTCGAGGTCGTGGCCGACCTCGACACGGCCCGGGGTCGGCTCGACGCCAATACCCATCTGCGCGCTGGTGCGGTTCTCGAGCCCTACCGCGAGGATCTCTTCGACCTCAATGTGGCCGTCCGAACCTGGCCGGACATCGAGTTGTCCGCCATCGAACGACCGCTGCGCTCCACCGCGGCGGCCGAGATCCTCGGCTACGCCGACAAATACGTGGGCGGTGAGGGCATGGCGAGCGCCCCGCGCCAGCTGCCGGCGGATCTGGCTGCTCCGGTCGTCACCGCGCTGCACGACGCGGCGCGCGCCGTGGTGGCTCTGGCAGATGTCCGAGGCGTGGCGCGCATCGACTTCCTCTGTGACGGGAACGACCTGTTCGTGAACGAGGTCAACACCGTGCCGGGGTCACTGGCCCGCTACCTGTTTGTGGACCCGCCCGTTCCCTTCATCGACCTCCTCGACGGCCTCATCGGCGAAGCCCTGGCTCGTCCCGCCGCGCACTACAGCGCGGCGGGCGCTGATGGCACCGTGTTGCGGGGCGCGGGAGGTATCGCCGGCAAGCTCGCCTGAGCCTGGGGACCCTCCGGGACAGGCGCGTATGCCCGTGGCGACACAGGCGCGGGGATACGCTGGACGGGTGCCGTTTCCCCGCCGGTTGCTCACCGAGGACGAGGAAGTCGTCGTCGAGATCCGGCCCCATTGGGCGTTCCTCGGCAGGCCCCTCGTGGTCGCGGTCGGGGTGGTGACGCTCTCCATCGCGGTGATGGTGGTCTTTGCCAAGGCTCCCCCCGCCGTTCTCTACATCTTGTTGATCCTCGTGGCATGTTCGGCGTTGTGGTTGGTGGCGCGCCTCATCCGGTGGTTCGCCACCAGTCTCGTCGTGACCACGACCCGCATCGTCCAGCGTTCGGGGGTCTTCGGCCGCACCGGGTTGGAGCTCCGACTCGAAAGGGTCAACCAGCTCTCGTATCACCAGTCGATCTCCGATCGGATCTTGCGCACCGGCGAGCTCCATGTCGAGATGGGAGGTGAGACCGGCGTCGTGGTCTTCGACCGCGTGCCGCGCCCCGCCGCAGTGCAGAGCATCATCACCGAACAGATCGACGCCTTGCGCCACCGGTCCGTCGCCCCCGTCGCGTCGGGGCTTGGCGGTTCGGCGCCCGCCGGTTCGGGGCTTGGCGGTTTGGGGCCTGTCGGGTCCTGGCACGAAGACGGAGCGACGAGACCTCCACCGCGCAACGGTGTTGCCCTCTCCGACGAGACGCCGCCGTCGGGCACGGCCCGGGTGCCGCATCCCCCGCACGGCGAGGAAACCGTGGCCGACCGTCTGATGCAACTCGACGAGCTCCGGCGCCGAGGAATCGTCACCGACGAGGAATTCGCTTCGAAGAAAGCCGAATTGCTCGATCGATTGTGATCTCTGGCTAGGACAGGGCCACCAGGTGCGCGCCCTGGGTGGCCCGCACTTTCCACGCCGGAGTCCCGAGCTCGTCGAGGTCGAGCGCACCGGGTTGGGTGAGAGCCACGACACAGCCACCGAACCCGGCCCCGGTCAGCCGAGCTCCGAAGACACCGGGGAGCCCGTTCAGCCGCTCCACCAGCGAGTCGAGCCCGGGCGTGGAGACCTCGAAGTCCTGGGCCAGGCTCCGATGGCTCGCCGACATGACGCGCCCCGCTTCGGCGAGATCCCCGACCCTGAGCGCGGCAATGAACCAGTGCACTCGCTCGCATTCGGTCACGACATGACGGACCCGACGGCGTAGCACGGGATCGGGGATGGCGACGGGGAACTGAGGGTCCAACCGTCCGAGCGGACCCAGGCGATGTGCGGCGGCCTCGCACTCAGCCCGACGTTGCGCGTAGGCAGAGTGCGCCAGCGCGCGCGACTCTCCGGAATGGACCACCACGACCTCGACCCCGAGCGGCATCGCAACGGGATCCATCGACAGGTCGGCGAAGTCGATGAGGAGGGCGCAGCTTTCCTGGGCCGCGCTCACCACGAGTTGGTCCATGATCCCGGTCGGGACTCCCGTGGCGGCCTGTTCGGCGCGTTGGCAGGTGCGAGCCATGCTCAGCGGATCAGGGTCGTGTCCGAACACCAGAGCCAGGGCGACCTCGAGGGCGGCACTCGAGGACAGTCCGGCGCCGACCGGAAGGGTCGTGACGATGGTGCCGGTTCCCCCGGAGCTCGGACGGACGGCGGATGCGACGGCGGCGACATACCGGGCCCAGCGCGGTTCGACGGCTTCGAGGACGCGGCTGTCGAGTGACATGTGGATGTCCACCTCGGCCGGCTCGGGCTCCTGTGACGATCGCAGGAACAGACGAGTGCTCTCGTCGGGCATGAACGTCACCGTGGTGCCGAGGTCTACGGCCATGGGCAGGGCGACACCCTCGTTGTAGTCGGTGTGATCGCCGACGAGATTGACCCGTCCCGGGCTGTGGGCCTGCACCGGAGCGGCGCGCCGGTGCAGGGTCGGATCGGTCATGGTGGCGACAGCATGACACGACCGGTTTGACCCCTATGGCCTGAGGCGACCAGCATCCGGGCATGGAGCACATCGACCTGGGGACCGGCATCGAACTGTGTTACGAGTGGCGCGGGGCACCGGGGGACCCGGTCGTCGTGCTCATCGCCGGGCTCGGGCGCCAGCTCATCGGGTGGGATGACAGCTTCTGCCAGCTCCTGGTGGACGAAGGCTTCTCGGTACTGCGCTTCGACAATCGTGATACTGGATTGTCTACGCACCTCGAGGGTGGGCCGCCCTTCGACCTGGCTGCGGCGCGAGCCGGCGGACGCGAGGCGGTGGCCTACACGCTCGACGACATGGCCGATGACACCGCGGGGCTTCTCGATGCACTGGGTATCGAGCGGGCGCACATCGTCGGCACGTCGATGGGCGGCATGATCGCCCAGACCCTTGCCATCGCGCACCCGGCTCGGGTGCGCAGCCTGTGTTCGATCATGTCCACGACCGGCGCCGATGATGCGGGTCGATCGACTCCCGAGGCCATGGCTGTCGTCATGCAGCGCCCGGCGACCGACCGCGAGACCTATGTCTCGACCGAGCTCGCCAACAGCGCGGTGATCGGGTCGCGTGGATCGCTCGTCGACGAGTCATGGCGCCGTCGACGATTCGAGAGCTTCTTCGACCGAGGGATCGACGCGAGCGGGACGGCGCGCCAAATCATGGCCATCGTGGCGTCGGGCGACCGCACCGCTGGGCTCGCCGGCATCACCGTTCCCACCCTCGTCATCCACGGCGACGTCGACCCCCTGATCACGCTCCCGGGCGGAGAGGCGACGGCGCGGGCCATCTCCGGGGCTGTGTTGGTCGTGATCCCGGACATGGGCCACGAGATCCCTCCGGCCGTGCAAAGCACCATCGTCGAGGCCATTGCCGGCAATGCCCGTCGGGCCGATGAAGCATCTGCACCCGGCGCGCAGAGGTCGCACCGGTGAGCGGGCCGCTCGAGGGCATCCGGGTCGTGGAGCTCGCCGGGATCGGGCCGGGCCCCTACACGTGCATGCTTCTCGCCGACGCCGGGGCGGACGTGCTCCGGGTGGACCGCGCCACGGGGAGCGCGCCGGGCGCATCGGCGGGACCGCACTGGGACCTGCTCAACCGCAGCCGACGATCGGTGGCCGTGAACCTCAAACACGCCGAAGGGGTTCGACTCGCCCTCGACCTCGTCGGTCAGGCCGACGGCTTGGTCGAGGGTTGGCGACCGGGTGTGGCCGAGCGACTGGGGATCGGGCCCGAGCCGTGTCTGGAACGGAATCCCCGGCTCGTGTACGGGCGGATGACCGGTTGGGGCCAAGACGGACCGCTGGCGTCGGCGGCGGGACACGACATCAACTACATCGCTCTGGCCGGAGCTCTGTGGCCCATCGGTCGGGTTGGGGAGCGACCGGTGCCCCCGCTCAACCTTGTCGGGGACTTCGGAGGCGGGGGGATGCTGCTCGCCTTCGGCATGTGTGCGGCCATGCTCGAGGCGCAGCGGTCGGGCCAGGGCCAGGTCGTCGACGCTGCGATGGTCGACGGGGCGGCCTCGCTCATGACCATGACCTTCGCGTTCCGCCAGTTGGGATTGTGGACCGAAGGCCGCGGCGTGAACGTGCTCGACACCGGCGCGCCGTTCTACGAGGTCTACGACACGAGCGACGGCAAGTGGTTCTCGGTCGGCGCCATCGAACCGCAGTTCTATGCCGAGTTGCTGAAGGTCATCGGCCTCGAGGGTGAGGAGCTCCCCGCCCAGAACGACCGGGAACACTGGCCCGCCATGAAGGAGCGGTTCGCGGCGATCTTCCGCACCAAGACACGTGAGGAGTGGTCGGCCGCCTTTGCCGGGAAGGACGCCTGCGGTGCGCCGGTGTTGTCTCCCTGGGAGGCACATACCGACCCCCACAACGTGCACCGCGAAACCTTCGTCGAAGTCGACGGCGTGGTGCAGCCCGGTCCCGTGCCCCGATTCAGCCGGACTCCCGCCGCGGTCCACAAGCCCCCGTCGGTCGCCGGGGCCGACGCCGAGGAGGCGCTTCGGTCGTGGGGGGTCGACGGGGATCGTCTCGCCACCTTGCGCGAGTGCGGCGCGGTCGACTGAGCGACCGGCGACGTCCTCAGGAGTTCGTCAGGGCCCTCAGAGGTTGACGACGGGGCAGGTCACGGTGCGGGTGATGCCCTCGATGAGCTGGATGTGGCTCACCACCATGCGACCGAGGTCGTCCACCGATGCCGCCTGGGTCCGCACGATCACGTCGTAAGGGCCGGTGACGTCCTCGGCCGAGACCACGCCCTCGATGCCACGCACCTGCTGCGCGACGTATGCGGCCTTGCCGACCTCGGTCTGGATCAGCACGTATGCGGTTACCGCCATCGTCGTCCCCTCCCTCGAGCCCACCCGACGGGTGCTCTGGGTCTGTGGTCATGGTAGTGGTGACCGGACGGTGTCCACCTGGTCGTAGTCTGGCCCGGTGCCAGGTCGAGGGCGTAAGGCGTCGGCCCGCATCGCGCGCCAATTGCGCGATGCCCTCGGAGCGCTCCTCGATCAGAAGACCCCCTTCGGCCGCCTGGCACTGACCCAGGTCGTGCTCACCGCGGGGGACACCCTGCTCACCGTGTCGCTGGCCGGGTCGTTGTTCTTTTCGGTGTCGCCCAACGAGGCCCACAAGAAGGTCATCCTCTACCTGCTGCTGACCATGGCGCCCTTTGCCGTAGTGGCGCCGCTGCTGGGCCCGATCATCGACCGCAGCCGCGGTGCCCGGCGGGCCACGGTCGTGATCTCGACTGCATCTCGGGCCGCGGTCTGCCTGATCATGGCGGGCGACCTCCAGAGCACCTTGTTGTTCCCCGAGGCCTTCACCATGCTGGTGTTGTCGAAGGTGTATCTCGTGACCAAGGGCTCGCTGGTTCCTCTGGTCGTGGCGGCCTCGGAGCGTCCCGGTGGCGACGAGCTGGCGTCGGCCAACGCCCGGCTGGGCCTGCTGTCGTCGCTGGCCACGCTGGCCGCCTCGATCCCCGCGGTCGGTGTCCTCGAGCTCCTCGGGGGCGCCTGGGTCCTGCGCCTCGACATGGTGGTGTTCGTCTTCGGCACGGTCGTGGCGCTGCGGCTGCCCCTGGGTCGGTCAGCGCGCGCCGCCTGGGACGAGCGCGCCAGGCCGTCGGAATCGACCACCGCCGACGATGCCTGGGACGAGGAGACGCCCATGGGGGCACTCGGCCCGCGGGCCAACACGCACCCCGAAGTGATCCTGGCTCTGTCGGCGATGTCGATTCTGCGTGGCCTGGTGGGCTTCTTGACGTTCCTCCTCGCCTTCTCGCTCCAGAGCCATGGCAAGGCGTCAGCCTGGTACGGGTTGATGCTGGCCGGCTCCGTGGCGGGCGCGCTGGTGGGGGTGATGCTCGTCCCCCGGGTCCGCAAGGTACTGAGCGAGCCCGCCATGCTGGCGGTGTCGATCTGGTCGGTGGCCCTGGCCGGGGCCCTGGCCGGGTTCGTGGGTGGGATCGTGATCCAAGCCCTGCTGGCGTTCGTGATCGGCATGGCCAGCGCCGCCAGCAAGCCGGCCTTCGACGCGCTGGTGCAGCGCTATGTCCCCACTGCGGCGCAGGGTCGGGCCTTCGCGCGCTTCGAGACCCGTCTCCAGCTTGTCTGGGTGCTCGGTGCCTTGTTGCCCGTCGTGATCAAACTGCCTCTGACGGGGGGCGACGTCGTGATCTCGGCGGTGGCCGCGGTGACCGGTTTGTCGTATCTCACCAGCCGGCGGGCCCTGCGCCACCGGTGGGTGGCGCCGTGAGGCGCCCGACGATCAGCTGAGCCGGCGCTCCAGGGCGTCGAGCTGCTCGCCGAGCTCCACCGGGAGCCGGTCGCCGAAGCGCGCATAGTACTCGCGGATGAGCGGGGCCTCCTGGCGCCATTCGTCGGCGTCCACCCGCAACAGCTCGGTGATGTCCTGGTCGGGGACCCCGAGCCCGTGGGTGTCGAGCGCACCCGGGCTCGGGACGTTGCCGATCGGAGTGGCCGTGGCCTTGCCGCGGCCCGCCGTGCGCTCGACGATCCAGGCGAGCACACGTGAGTTCTCTCCGAAGCCCGGCCACAGAAATCGGCCCTCGGCGTCCTTGCGGAACCAGTTCACGTAGTAGATCCGGGGCAGGTTGCTCTCGTCGGTGGATTTGCCGATGTGCAACCAGTGAGCGAAGTAGTCGGCCATGTTGTAACCACAGAAGGGAAGCATGGCGAAGGGGTCGCGCCGCAGGTTCCCAATGGCACCGGCCGCGGCGGCTGTGGTCTCTGACGACAGGATCGACCCGAGGAACACGCCATGGGCCCAGTCGAATGACTCGGTGACCAGTGGCACCGCCGAGGCGCGGCGCCCCCCGAACAAGATGGCTGAGATGGGCACGCCTCTAGGGTCTTCCCACTCGGGCGCGCACGCCGGGTTCTGCTGCGCCGGGACCGTGAATCGGGCGTTGGGATGCGCGGCCGGGGTCTGCGAGTCAGGCGTCCAGTCCTCGCCGCGCCAGTCGGTCAGGTGCGCGGGTGGCGTGTCGGTCATGCCTTCCCACCACACGTCGCCGTCGTCGGTCAACGCCGTGTTGGTGAAGATGCCGTTGCTGCGCATGGTCTCCATGGCGTTGGGGTTGGTCTTCATGCCCGTGCCCGGAGCCACCCCGAAGAACCCCGCTTCGGGGTTGATGGCGTAGAGCCGTCCGTCGGACCCGAATTTCATCCAGCAGATGTCATCGCCGATGGTCTCGACCTTCCAGCCCGGGATGGTGGGGACAAGCATGGCCAGGTTGGTCTTGCCGCACGCCGAAGGGAAGGCGCCGGTGACGTACCGGACGTCGCCCTCGGGGGAGGTAAGCTTGAGGATGAGCATGTGCTCGGCGAGCCAATGGTCGTCCCGGGCCATGACCGACGCGATGCGCAGGGCGAAACACTTCTTCCCCAACAAGGCGTTGCCGCCATAGCCTGAACCGTAGGACCAGATCTCGCGGGTCTCGGGGAAATGCACGATGTACTTGCTCTCGGCGTCACACGGCCACGGCACGTCGGCCTGGCCCGGTTCGAGCGGATGGCCCACCGAATGCAGACACGGCACGAACTCGCCGTCGTCGCCGAGCACCTTGAGAGCGTCGGTTCCCATGCGCGTCATGGTCCGCATTGACACCACGACGTAGGGGGAGTCGGTGACCTCGACACCGATGTGCGCGATGGGCGAGCCCAGCGGGCCCATCGAGAAGGGGACCACGTACATCGTGCGGCCCCGCATCGATCCCTTGAACAGCTGGGTGAGCGTGGCCCGCATCTCGTCGGGGTCGCGCCAGTTGTTGGTGGGCCCCGCGTCGTCTTCGTTCTTGGAGCAGATGAAGGTGCGGTCCTCCACGCGGGCCACGTCGCCGGGGTCCGAGCGGGCCCAGAAGCTGTTGGGTCGCTTCGCCTCGGAGAGTCGGGTGAAGGTCCCGTTGTCGACGAGGATCTGGCACAGCCGCTCGTACTCGGCTTCGCTGCCGTCGCACCACTCGACCTGGTCGGCCGCGGTGAGGGCGGCCACTTCCTCGACCCAGACGAGGAGCTTTCGGTTGGCGGTGGGCGGCATGGTCGGGGCGTGTCCTCTCTGCCTGGGTGAGTGGGCTGCTCCTCGACGCCTAGCCCCGGGCCGTCATGCCCCTGAGCGCGGCGAGCAGGAGCCCCGCGGTTGTTCGAGTACCTCCAATGGTAGGCATTGACGATGCGCTCTCCCAAGTCCCGTGCCACGGTTCGTGGCCGAGCAGAGACAGCCGGCGGAAATGGCGGGGAGTTCGCTGCCATCGACCGTCTGCGGGAGCGGCTTCCCGCACCCCCGCCTGGCGAGGTCTGGATCGGAGATGACGCCGCTGTCTTGGGGGCCCGACCGGGCCGCCTCCTCATCACGACGGACCTCTCCGTCGTCGGCGTCCACGCCGATCTGGCCCTCATCGGTGTGGACGACCTGGGATGGCGGGCCCTGGTGGCGGCCGTGAGCGATGTGGCCGCGATGGGAGGTCGTCCCGACGGTGCCGTGGTGGCGGTGGCGGGGCCGCCGGACACGGATCTTGACCTCCTCTACGACGGCATCACGGCCTCGTCCGCGGTTCTCGGGTGTCCTGTGATAGGAGGAGATCTCTCCAATGCCACCCAATTGATCGTGGCCGTGGCTGTCGCCGGACATGTGGAGGGGGACCCGGGACCGGTCCGGCGCGACGGCGCCCGGGCCGGACACGCGCTGTTCGTCACCGGTCCCCTCGGCGCCGGTGCAGCCGGCCTCCGGCTACTGCGGGCCGGATCGAAACGCGACGGCGGTTCCCACGCTCTGGAGATGGCGCACCGACGACCCCAGGCGCGGCTCGCCGAAGGAGAGGCGGCGAGGTTGGCAGGCGCCTCGGCCATGATCGACGTCTCCGACGGGCTCTTGGCCGACCTCGGCCACATCGCCGACGCGTCGGAAGTCGGTTTCCGCCTCGACGAGGTCCCTGTGGCAGTGGGGGCCACCCTCGACGAGGCACTCGGTGGGGGCGAGGACTATGAGCTCGTCGTGGCGACAGCCGATCCCGAAGGTCTTCTCGAGGCGTTCGCTGAGGCGGGCCTCCGGCCACCGGTCCGTATCGGCTCGTGTACGTCGGACCCCTGGCAACGCACCTTGGGGGGGGAGCCGGCCCCGTCGATGGGATGGGAGCATCGGTGGAGGTGACCCCGCCGTGTGGGGAGGGCGACGGGCCTAGGCTGGAGAGGGTGCCCTTTCACCGGGTCTCTTTCACTGGGTCTTCACCTGCATGGCGATTGACACTGCCGTGAGGTGGGCGTCATGACGACGAAGGTCTTCCTTCTCGACGACCACGAAGTGGTCCGGCGAGGACTACGCGAGCTCTTCGAGTCCGAGGAAGACCTCACCGTGGTGGGGGAAGGTGCGACCGCCCAAGAGGCGTTGGCCCGGGTCCCCGCCAGCCAGCCCGACGTGGCCGTGCTCGACGTTCGCCTTCCCGACGGTGACGGTGTCGAGGTGTGCCGGGACCTGCGCTCGGCCATGCCCGAGCTCAAGTGCCTGATGCTGACGTCCTATGCCGACGACGAGGCGTTGTTCTCGGCCATCTTGGCTGGGGCCAGCGGCTATGTGCTCAAGCAGATCAAGGGGAGCGATCTCGTCTCTGCGGTTCGCCGTGTGGCGGCGGGGGAGTCACTGCTCGACCCGTCACTGACGCGACAGGTCATGGAACGCCTGCGAGGCGAGAACGTCGAGGACGAGCGACTGGCCCGACTCACCGCCCAGGAGCGCAACATCCTCGAGCTGATCGCGGATGGCAAGACCAACCGCCAGATCGCCGACGAGCTCTACCTGGCGGAGAAGACCGTCAAGAACTACGTGTCGAACCTGCTCTCGAAGATGGGTTTCGCCCGTCGCACCGAGGCGGCTGTCTACGCGGCTGTCCTGGCCGAGCGCAAACACAAGTCCTGACGGCCGAGCGCGAACACAAGTCCTGACGGTCTCGTGACGGTCTCGCCGGGACGCGACCGGCGGGACGCCGTGATCGACGCCCCGCCGGTTCCACACACGAGCTACTGCTTGTTCGACGACCCCGTCACACCGTTTCGAGGACCTTCTCGGTGTGATGCGCCTGAGGGAACTCCTGGTCGTCGGGGACCCGGCGCAGGTGGACGAAGCCCAGCAGCGTGAGCAGGAGCATGACGCCCGCCAGGACGAACGAGACGATCGAAGCCACCAGGGCGATCTCACCGAAGGTCGAGAAGGCGTAGGCCTCGAGGAGCAGTCCCCGCAGCGTGGTGCCCTTGAAGACCGTGGCCACCTGGCCGGCCAGCTTGGTGTTGGTCGGGTCGGCGACCGCCGCCGCGCTCAGCTGGGCGTAGGTCTGGCCCCCGCCGATCTCCTGGAGGTGCACGGCGATGAAGTCGTTGGCGTACACCTGGGCCTGCTGACCGGTGAGCAGCTGCTGTCCCGCGTACTTCGACACCGACGGGATCATCGAGGGGGTGATCTCCGAGCCCACCTTGGGATGGGCGAAGGCCGCCGCGGGCGGGAAGGTGATCGCCTGCTGGGCGAGCTGGTCGTGGACGTTGCTGTTGGCGAAGTTGTAGCCCCACAGCCCGAGGCCCCCTGCCACCAGCAAGATGACAATGAGGACCGCACCGCCCGCCGTCATGATCATGTCGAGCGTCTTGCGTCGCATGTCCGTCTCCATTTCCGTTGTCGTGGCTCGGCACACTCGCCGGGCCTCTAGGTTCACGATGGCGGAAGGCGGTGATGTCAGGCAGAGTCAAAGGTCCCTCTCTACCTGGGCTGATCGACCCTGAGACTCCCGCCCGGCGATTTCGTGTCCGAGACAGACCGGCTCATGAACGATGGGCGCACCCGGCCCGGGTGCCCGGGGCCTTCGACGTTCGGGACCTTCGGAAGTGGTGCGGGCGCCGTCTAGCGGAGGTGGCGGACGTCGTCGGCTCGTGCCACCGCATCGGACGAAATGCGCATGCGGGCGTCCACCACCAGGGCCCCGGTCGGCGTGGCGATCACAGGATTGCAGTCCACCTCGGCGATCTCAGGGAGATCCTCGGCGAGTCGCCCGAGTCGCAAGATGACATCGACAAGGGCATTGATGGCAACCGGCTGACTGCCGCGGTAGCCGAGAAGGAGCGGTGTGGCGCGCAGTCCGAGCACCATGTCACGAGCGTCGAGGTCGGTGAGTGGTGCCAAGCGGGTTACCACGTCACCGACAAGTTCGACGGCAGTTCCTCCCAAACCGAAGATCACCTGGGGCCCGAATTCGGCGTTCTGCACGAATCCGACGATGGTCTCGACGCCGCTATCTACCATGGGTTGAATCACGGCACCTTCCATGGCGCCCGCCAGCGACACAGCCATCTCAGAGAACGCGGCCACGACGGCGTCAGGGCCTTTCACGCCGAGCCTCACCCCACCGACATCACTCTTGTGGACGATCGCCGGTCCCCATGCCTTGAGGGCCACGGGACATCCGAGCCGATCCGCTTCGGCTGCGGCGGCCTCGGTATCGTGGACCAAGGTCGTGGGAACAACAGATATCCCGTAGGCGGCGAGGATTTCCTGCGCGTCAGCACCGGTCAGCCAGCCGGACCCACTCGGACAGCTCGCCGCGATCAGACGCCGTGCCTCGTTGGGCTTCGCATTCTCGAGGTCCGCCACGACTCCAAGGGGCCGAGCTCGCCAATCGCCGTAGGTTGCAGCATGGGCGAGTGCTCGAGCGGCGTTCTCGGGGTAGGCAAAGCACGGCACCGGCCTCGAGGCTCTGTGGAGGATGGGCCGGACGGCGCCTGCGCCGAGAAAGCTCGCCACGACCGATTTGGCCCGACCCTCGACTGTAGACGCGTCGACCGCTTCCACCACAGCGTGGGCGACATCGTCGGCCCGGGTCACAAGCGGTGGCGTGAAGATCACAATGATGCTGTCGATCTCGTCACTCGACAGCAGCGCCTCGAGCGCCTTCTTGTAACCTTCGGAAGTCGCAGATGCAGCCAGGTCGATCGGATTGCGCACGCTGGCCCCCGGTGGCAAGAGGTCGGCGAGAACCGACTGGAGCTCAGTGGAGAATTCCGGCACTTCCAAACCGTGACTGATACAGGCGTCGGCCGCCAGGACGCCCGGTCCACCGGCGTTGCCCACAATCGTCACCCGGCGGCCCTGGGGAACCGGTTGATGTGCCAGAAGCTCGCCCACGTCGAAGAGCTCCTCGATCGTCGCGACCCGCACCACGCCGGTTTGGTGGAAGAGGGCGTCGACCGCTTGATCAGACGATGCCAAGGCCGCGGTGTGCGACGAGGCGGCTCGTGTGCCCGCCTTGGTGCGCCCACTCTTGAGGGCGACGATCGGCTTGCTCCGCCCCACGCGTCGTGCGATTCGGCTGAACTTGCGCGGATTCCCGAACGACTCCAGGTATAACAAGATCACCTGCGTGGCGTCGTCCTGCTCCCACCACTGCAGAAGGTCGTTGCCGCTGACGTCGGCTTTGTTGCCCATGGAGATGAAGCTCGACAATCCCAAGTCCCGAGCCCGAGCCTCTCCGAGAATGGCGATCCCGAGCCCGCCGGATTGTGAGGCAAACCCCGCTCGACCGAACAAAGGAGCCTCAGGGGCGAATGTGGCGTTCATCGACACGGCAGGATTGGTGTTGATGACCCCGAAGCAATTCGGACCCACCATCCGCATGCCGTGGCTGTGAGCCAGTGCAGCCAGGGCGTGCTGAGAGTCAACGCCTTCAGAGCCTCGTTCCGCGAACCCGGCGGTGATCACGACCAGCGATGACACGCTTTTCGCCCCGCATTCTGCGATGGCTTGGGCAACCGCACGCTCGGGCACGGCGATCACGGCCAGATCGACTTCGCCGGGGATCGTTCCCACGTTCGGCCAACAAGGGACACTGGCGACGTAGGTAGCAGAGGGATTCACAGGGTACACCGGACCCTCAAAACCACCGGCCAGCAGGTTGCGAAGCAGTTCGTGCCCGATCGTTCCCTTTTGACGCCCCGCTCCGATGACCGCGACGGTTCGCGGCTCGAGAAGACGACGTATCGATCGGATCACCGCCGTTTGGTCGCGAGCATCCGCGGCAGCCCTGGCGTCGGGAGTGGATTCGATATCGAGTACCACCCTCATGACCTCTGCGTCGCGCTGGTACTGGCGCACGAACCCCGCCTCGGCCAGGACTCGCAGCATCTTGTAGTTCTCGGTGAGTGTGTCCGCCGCGAACTGCCGTATGCCGTGTCGGCGTGCTTCCCCAGCCAGATGCTCGAGCAGGATCGTTCCGATGCCGTGGCCTTGGTAGCTGTCGTCGACCAAGAATGCCACCTCGGCATCGTCGCGCCCAGGCTCGCGGTAGTACTGGGCCACGGCCACGATCAGGTCGTGGACCTCGGCGATGAGAACGACGACGTCGACACCGTCGGGATGGATGAGCGCTTCGATCTCCTTGGACGAGAGCTGAGGGTGAGGACCGAAGTAGCGCAGCACGATGGTCTCATGGCTGAGCCGTGAATAGAGAGCCCTCACGGCCGGCTCGTCGTGAGGCGCGATGGCACGGACGTGCGCGGTGCTCCCGTCGGTCAGGAGCACGTCGAAGCCCGGTGGAGATGCTTTTCCGTCCACTCGTCCAGCATGGACGCCAGGCCGGGGCGCCACAAGTGCGCAACGACTCACCCTCGGCCGGTTCAGGCGACATCCCGACCCCATGCCATCGAAAAGGGCCCTTGGGCCCTGGTCGAATCCGAAACGCAGCGCGCAAGGTGCCGTATGACGCAATTGGCACCTGAGGACTCGAACTTCTCGATGGTTGAGTTGAACCGAGTGGAGTGTCTGGACCTCTTGGATCACGCCAGAATCGGCCGGGTGGTCCTCAGCGTGAAATGCATCCCAGTCGCTCTTCCCGTGAACGCATGTGTGATCGACGGTGGTGTCGTGTTCGCCACTGACGCGGGTTCCAAGCTCGATGCCGCTATTCAGGGGACAGTGGTAAGTGTCGAGTTCGACGACATCGACCGGATCTACCACACGGGCTGGAGCGTCCTCGTGACCGGGGTAGCAGAGGTGCTTACCGATCCCGGGGATATCGCTCGGGCACGCCAACTGCCCATACAGCCATGGGCGCCGGGACCCCATCTCTTCTTTGTCCGCGTCCCTTCGACGGTCGTCTCCGGACGACGCATCGAATGGAGAACCTCGCCCCGATCCCACGTGTGAGCATGACCGTGATGCCCGACAGCCCGGGGAGCGAGCGCATTGGGATTCCGGCGCAGGTGCCAGCTCGTGTCGACGGGCTCGCCGGCCTGCGTACGTGACGCAGCGGATGACAGAGACAGGCGTGGGTGCGGTGTTTGTCGATAGTCCTCTCGGCCCCGCGGGGATTGTGACGGCCGACGACGTCATCGAAGCGATCGCCACCGGAGCGGATCCCGACACGGTTTGGGAGGGTGAGATCACCGGCCAACCCCCGACGTGGTCAGCTGTCGAGAGCGTCCCACGGCGGTCGCCGAGGAAATGGCTACCTACAACTCGAAATGGTGGTCGTGGTCGACTCCGATGCCCTGTGGCTGGCGCGTTTGCCCTTGACGTCCTCTAGGCGCTGTGTTCCAGGCCACGGCGGATGGAACGGGAACTTCTGATCGAAGAGAGTGAGTTGCCGTTTTACCTCCGCGGAGCCTGTTGAGGAACCACGACAACAGGTCGATCAGCCTGGAAGACGATTTGTTGACTTGTGCTGCCAAGGGCGAGCCCGGCATGACCACCGGCGCCGCGGCATCCCACGACTATCAGATCGGCGTCCTCCTCGAGTGCGGTCCGGAGGAGGGCTGTGACGGGATCGCCGTCGACAACCATGCATCGATGTGCCACCGAGGACTCGATGAGCGGCCGGCACCAACGCTGCTCGAGCAGGGTGACCACGTGATCCCGATGTCCCATCGAAGGCACGACCAATCCGTCGTCGAGGCGCGTCAACAACCCCATGGCGTGGACAGCAACGATTTCTCCGATCGAGTCTTCGACGAGGGCTGCTGCCCATTCAAGGGCACGTTCGGAGTCTTCAGAGCCATCGACGCCGACGATGATGCGGCCCGGGGCGCTCACGGCTGCCTGCGCATCGAAGTTGACGGGCCCTCCGCTTTCATCGAGAAAATAGGCTGCATGACAGTGACTCCGCCCTAGGGCTTCGGGGCAGCGCCCACCTTGGCTGCGAGCTCCGCGAGGCGGTTGGCATAGCCCCATTCATTGTCGTACCAGCCGAGCACCTTCACCAGCCGCCCCTTGACCATTGTGAGCTCAGCATCGAACACGCACGACGCCGGTGAGCCGACGATATCGCTCGAGACCAGAGGCTCCTCGGCGTACTCGAGCCTCCCCATGAGTGGGCCGGCCGCCGCCGCCTCTCGGTACGCCTCCAGGACGTCGGGCACACTGACCGTCGACGCCACGTTCGCCACGAGGTCCGTGATCGAACCGTCGGGGACCGGCACCCGCAGCGCCAGTCCATCGAGACGACCCTCTACCGAGGGGAGCACGAGGCCAGTCGCTCGAGCGGCGCCGGTGGTCGTGGGCACGATGTTGATCGCCGCCGCTCGAGCACGTCTCGGGTCCTTGTGAAGACCGTCGACCAGCTGTTGGTCCCCGGTGTAGGCGTGGACTGTCGTGATGAAGCCCTCCTCGAGGCCGAAGCGGTCCTCGAGGACCTTGGCCAGGACGGCCAGGCAGTTGGTCGTGCACGATGCGTTGGACACCACGACGTGGTGGGCAGGGTCGAACGTGTCGTCGTTGACACCCATGACAAAGGTCGCGTCTGCCCCTTTAGAGGGGGCTGACACCACGACACGCGGAGCGCCGGCATCGAGATGTCCAGCCGCGTCCATACGGGCGGTGAAGAGGCCCGTGGCCTCCACAACGACATCAACCTCGAGGGCCCCCCATGGCAGGGCTTTCACATCGTGCTCCGACGGAAGCACGATCCGGTGGCTGCCGACGACCATGGCGTCGTCGTCGGTGACGATCGGTTCGGGAAAGCCTCGGTATACCGAGTCCCGAGCCAGCAACCGGGCCAGTGCCTCGGGCCGACCGAGGTCATTGATCGCCACCACCTCGATGTTGAGGTCGTCTCGGCGCGCCGCTCTGAGCAGCGCCCGCCCTGTCCGACCGAATCCGTTAATCCCCATCCGAATCGTCATCGTCATTCCTTTTGCTTCGACTTGACCAGGAGAGAGAGTGTCTTTGCTCCGCACCCCAGGTTCTTTGAGCATGCGCGGAGACCAGCCCGGTGGCCAGGGCCGATCGACTCATGCTCGAAATGAATTTGGGTCGCCAACATGTGGACCGCAGTCTCGGGTGGGCGGGCACCAGACCAACGTCGGTGTCTGGCCGGGACCTTTGACCCTGTCGGGTGACTCAGGCTTCGTCGGATGATGAGTGCACACGGACCACTTGCCCGCCCAGGGCTTGAGCAAGCAGGTGACTCGGATGGCGATTACCCAGCAACTGCACCCACCCCACCAGAGGTACCCACTCCGAGTTCGCCGGCAACCGAACGGGCCCGACCTCTGGGTCTCCCTTCGGCCACCGCCCTTGTGATCGGCAGCATCATCGGCACCAGCTTGTTCACCAAGGTGCGCTTGGGCCAGGTCGCCGAGCCCGTGGAGCTCCCGGCTGGGACGGGCAACGCAGACGGGCCTTGTCGTGCCGATCGCCCGCTGACAGTCCGTCGCACCGAATACCGAGTGAAGTGAGAGGAGTCGTCATGGCATCGAAGAAGGCCCTCGTGCGGCCTGCCAGTCCCCGTCTCGCCGACGGGATCGTCACCCACATCGAGCGCCAGCCCCTTGACTACCACCTGGCTCTCAAGCAGTGGGAAGGTTACGTCGAAGCGATGGAGGGCAGCGGGTGGGAGATCGTCGAAGTGCCCCCCGCCGACGAGTGCCCTGACGGGGCTTTCGTCGAGGACGCCGTCGTGGCCTTTCGAAATGTCGCCGTGCTCTCGCGCCCTGGCGCCGATTCCCGTAGGCCGGAGGTGGCCGGCATCGAGGAGACGATGGAAGCGCTGGGCTGCTCTCTCAACAGGATCCGCCCCCCCGGGACTCTTGACGGTGGTGACGTGCTCAGGATCGGCGACACGATCTACGTCGGGAGCGGAGGCCGGACAAACGCAGACGGCCTACGTCAGCTCAGCAATATCCTCGGACCGCTCGGGGCCACCGTGCTCGCCGTGCCCGGCCCACTGCGCAAGGTCCTCCACCTGAAGTCGGCGGTGACTGCGCTTCCGGACGGAACGGTCATCGGTTACCCGCCGCTGGTCGACGATCCCGGGTTCTTCTCTCCCTTCTTGGCGGTGCCGGAGGAGTCGGGAGCCCATGTCGTTGATCTCGGCGCGAACAAGATCCTCATGGCGGCGGACTGCCCGAGGAGCCATGAGTTGTTCACCGATCTCGGCTATCAAGTCGTGACCGCCGACATCAGCGAATTCCAGAAGCTCGAGGGCTGTGTGACCTGCCTCTCGGTGCGCTTGCGGGAACTGTCGAGGGAGCCGCTATGAGCTTGGGGTGTCTATTCCGAAGTTGGGCAACTCCGTCAGGCCTACGAGAAGCCAGGAACCTCCGAAGCCGCGATCTCGTCAGCTCCGTGGTCGTCGAACCAACCTGTGCCTTGAGCCGACAACGGAAGTCGGGCCGTGGGGTGCGATCGCCCGGAGACCGCAGCTGGCGGGTGGCCGGCACCTGGATCTCCTGACGGCTCGGCGCAGTCAGAAATGCAGGCGGCCTCGACGAGCTCCTTGAGCGCGCCAGGGATGGCACCGGCCAAGTCCCAAACTCTCGGCACGAGGTCAGGGCATGTGATGATCCCGAAGCCCACTCTGTCTCCCTGCGAGAGAACGGTGACGTTGAGTCCCGCCCCGTCGGTGATGGGGCCAAAGGGGTAGAGGCCCACAACGTGCGCGCCGGCCAAGTACAGCGGAACCGGCGGGCCGGCAACGTTGGAGAGAATGAGGTTGTGCACCACGCGATGGTGGTCGGCCAGCCGCAAGGTTGAATACAGACGGGCGCCCACACCGAGAGCGTTCAGCCACGCGAGTTCTGTCCAGCGCATGAGGGTATCTGCACCCATCGTTTGGTGGATCTCCTTGGCTCGCGTATTGGCGAGGGCGATCGTCTTCAACCGCTCGACGGGATCTCCTTCGTCGGTAGCAAGCGTCGAGAACATAACCGAGACCTTGGTGGTCCCCTTTCGGTCGGCTGTCTGATCGTGAACCGACACCGGAACCGCAGCCAGAAGCGGTCGATCCGGGAGCTCCCCGCGATCTTCGAGGTGGCGGCGAATGGCTCCACTCACGACCGCTGTGATCACGTCATTCATTGTGACGCCAAAGATTGCCTTCACAGCCTTGACATCTGCCAGGGCGACGTCGACAAAGGCGACCGATCGGCGTTCGGTCAAAGTGGCATTGAACGTGGTGCGCGGTGCAGTGAACGGTATCGCCATCGGGGTGCGGCGATCTCCACCATGCTTCAGAAGGCGGAGGGTCGTGGCCAGGCGAACGGCTGACTCGGGCAGCAGTCGGGCAAGCGCTAGGGGCTCGGTGAGCCGATCCGCCAGTCCACGACCGAGGAGGGCCATCGGGTTCGGGACCTTCTGGAGAGGTCGGCGCGTCTTGGAAGGGGATCGCGGCTCCGGCGCAGGCTCGAGATCGAGCAGGTGCCCCATGACGTTGGCGGCGGAAACCCCGTCGATGATCGAGTGGTGCATTTTCAGGAGAACGGCGACCCGTCCACCGGCCAGCCCCTCGATCACCGAGATCTCCCAAAGGGGCATGTCGCGGCGCAATTGTCGACCGGCGATGGCACCAACGACGTCGGCCAGGATCCGGTCGTCACCGGGGGGATCGAGAACAAGGTGCTGGAGGTGGTGATCGAGGTCCAACTTCGGATCATCCGTCCAGAACGGTCGGCCTAGGTGGAGCGGCGCCGCTGCGAGCCTTTGGTGCACAGCCCGAATCGTGGTCAGCCGGAGGGCCAATACGGATCGAAATCGGTCGAATGAGTACCCCGACGGGATCGTGGTCGGATCGAGTATCAGGAGTCCACAGACATGCAAATGCATTGTCGGCGTCTCGCAATAAAGGAACGCGCCGTCAAGGCCACCGAGGCGTTCCATCAGGGCATCTCGGTGCCCGGACCCGGGTAGGGCGGGCCATTTCCATAGCGGTCTCCCTCGATGAACCCCACTCCCCGATTATCCGGCGATGTACGGCAATGCCGACAGTGGCAAAGGTCCCAAACGCCCTCCGCCGACTGCCCTCCTCGTGAGGTTCTCCCGGTGTCCACCGCTCCGGAAAGGTTCGTCAGTGGATGATCGGCACCTGCCATGTGAGCAACGTCCCGCCCGTGTCCAGGGTGTCGATCACCAATGTCCCTTGGAGTTTTTCCGCTCGGCGCCGCAGGTTCACGAGCCCCAACTCGCCGTCGCCGCGCTCGGTCTGGGTGACCCCTCGGCCGTTGTCGCGTACCTCAAGGATGCACATGCCACCCTTGATGCCGAGATGCAGGCTTGCCTCCGATGCCTGGGCATGACGTCCGATGTTGGTGAGCGCCTCTCGGACTGTGGCCAACAGGTGCTCGGCGATCTCGTCAGAGATCGCCGCGTCCAAAGGACCGTCGAGCGAAGTCCTGACTTCGAAGCCCACTACGGTGTTGAGATCCCGCACGAGAGCGAGGAAGGTGGTTCGGAACCCTTGTTCGATTCCTGCAGACCCGAGCTCGTAGATGGTGGAACGAACCTGGCGAATTGTGGCATCGAGGTTCGAGACCGCCTCTTTGAGCCGGTCCGCGATCCCGACCGTCTCGGCTGCGCCGGCCATGCTTTGGAGAGAGAGTGTCACTGCGAAAAGACGCTGGATCACGGTGTCGTGCAGATCCCGGGCGACACGATCTCGGTCCTCGTAGACCGCAACCTGTTGGACCTGCTGATGGAGGCGAGCATTCTCGATGGCGATCCCCGCCGCCAGGGCGAGCGCCGCCACCAATGCCTCGTCGTCACTCGTGAACTCGGACCAGCCGATCTTGTCAGTGAGATAGAGGTTGCCGTAGACTTCGCCGCGCACTTTGATGGGCACCCCGAGAAAAGACGTCATCGGAGGGTGATTGGGTGGAAATCCGAAGCTCTCGTCGTGCGAGCCCAAATTGTTCAAGCGCAGAGGACGGGGGTCGTTGATCAGAGCGCCCAGGACCCCTCGCCCCGTCGGCCGAGCGCCGATCTTATGCTCCTCGTCCGGCTCGAGGCCTACCGTCAGGAATTGGGAGAGCGCGGTGTGGTCCTCGTTCAGGACCCCGAGCGCTCCGTAGCGAGCGGCGGTCATCGAGCACGCCTCTTCGACGAAGTGTCGCAAGAGGACTTGGAGATCGAGATCGGCTTCGAGGAGCAATGTTGCTTCAAGCACTCTCCGAAGCTTGACGGGATCCTCGATCGACCGAAATGGCACAGGCCAACTTTAGCGACACAGCCTCCGATGGGCCATGAGGGACGAGCGGCTCAGCCCATCGGAGTTGGTTTGCGAATTCGCCGTCGACCGGGGACGGGTGGCGTTGACGAGATGCAATTAAGATGGCAGAGTGACTCTGCGCGTGTTCCTCCTCGACGATCACGAGGTTGTCAGAACAGGCCTTCGGGCGCTGCTCGAGGCGAGCGGTGACATCGAGGTCGTGGGGGAAGCAGGGACTGGGGCCGAGGCGCTGGCCCGGATCCCTCCCACCCGACCGGATGTGGCGATCCTGGACGTCCGACTGCCCGATGGCAGTGGCGTCGAGGTCTGTCGGGAGATTCGATCCAACTCGCCTGAAATCGCTTGCGTGATGCTCACGTCCTATGCCGACGACGAAGCGCTCTTTGCCGCCATCATGGCTGGCGCCGCGGGCTACGTGCTCAAACAGGTCGAGAATACGGATCTTGTCGACGCGGTCAGGCGTGTGGCGGCGGGCCAGTCGCTGCTCGACCCGGTTCTCACCGAGCGCGTCTTGGCGCGCCTACGGGAAGGTCCCCAGGTCGACACCAGACTCGCCAGTCTGACCCAGCAAGAGCGGCGCATCTTGGAGTTCATCGCTGATGGTCAAACCAACCGCCAGATCGCCGCCTCGATGTACCTGGCCGAGAAGACCGTGAAGAATTACGTCTCGAATGTCCTCGCCAAGCTCGGCATGGAGCGACGGACACAGGCTGCCACCTATGCCGCGAGGTTGGACGAGCGCACCCAGAAGGGACTGCGAAGCGACGCTTCCGGCACGTGACGGCCGATGGTCACCGCTGACCGTAGACACGGTGGGGATGCTCGCCGGACTCAGTCGCCGCATCGAACTCGTCCAGGCGAACACCGCGGGCCACAAGGGCTTGCTCGAGCCGCGTCCGCTCGTGTTTGGGCTGCCCGAATCCCGTGAGGCTCACTCCAATGCCCAGGCGTCGGGCGAGCTCGATCAGCGCGACGTCATAGGCCAACTGATCGGCGATCGCGGCCGTAGTCCAGTCGGGCCCGGTATAGCCCGGCAGAATGGCTCCCAGGCGGCGACGGATCTCAAGCAGCTGGGCGAGCGCGTCCCCGGTCGTCGAGGTCTTATCGGGCAGGGCCTGGCCGAGCGCGTCGTCGAGAAGCTGTGCGTAGATGGACATGATCAGCGGTGTCCGTCGACTGCCGAGGTGACCACCGGATTGGCGTCGAGGCGCGCCCTGTCGCCTCGAGACTCGGCATCGATCCTTTGACTGCTTGTCTCCGCGCCACGTGCGTTGGTCATGGCCGCCCCTTGCATCGTCTTGATGCTTCCAAGGTGCGCACTGAAGGTTCCGGAGAGCCAGGGCCAAATGTCACAGGGTGGGTGGCCGAACTCTGGATTCAGGTCATCGTGCACAAAACCACCTTCAGGTCGGCACCGGCCAGAGCGAGGACCTCCTGGAATCCCTCGGCCAGGCACGCCATGAAGACCTCGATGTCGGGTACCGCGGCGGTGTCGACGGTGACCCCGACCCCGCAGGTGGCGTCGTACGAGAGCAAAGTGATGTTGACTGCCGCACCGATGGTTGGACCGAAGGGCACGTACCCGATCATGCGAGCGCCTGCCAAGTACACGGGGAACCCGATGCCCGGGACGTTGCTCGCCAGGAAGTCGACATGCTTCAACATGCTTCCGACCGCGCTGGGAGGAAGCAGATTGAGCACCCCCGCGATCGTGTTGGAGCGGGGGACCGACCGCTCGTTGCGAGCGGCCCGGCAACGCTCCCCGATGGCCTCGATCCGAGCCACCGGGTCGACGAGGCTGACGGGAACCGTGAAGCGTGCGAGCGTGATCCGGTTCCCGGCGGCGGGGTCCTCGGGCGTGCGGGTGCTGATGGGAAGCGTCACTCGCAGTGCATCGACCGGCTGGCCGTGAAGCTCATGGTATCGCCGGAAGCCCCCGGTGACCGCGGTCATGAACCCGTCGTTCAGTGATCCCCCCGCCATTGCGGATGCTCGCTTCAGGTCGTCGAGGCCGACTTCGAGCGTGGAGAGTCGTCGCCCCAGACTGCGACCGGTCATAAGGGGCGAGAGTGTGTTGGACACCGGCGCGACGGTGCGACAGACAGATCGCATCATCTCGACTGCGTCTCGTGAGCTCCGTATCGGGTGTCGACCACTCCTCCACATCGAGGGCAGGACGCCGGTCGCCTGATGCCGGGCGAAGCCCAGCATCTTGTGGCCACCGTGGAGCACGGATGCGGACACGAGCTCAGCGGTCCCGCCTGCTTGTTCGTTCGGGAGTTCGGGGAGTACACCCTGTGTGGGTGGGTTGGGGTCGGTGTCGAAGACGGCGAAGAGAAGTTGCATTCCCCCGATTCCATCGGTGAGGGAATGGTGCAGCTTCATCACTAAGGCTGCGCCGCCGCCCGTCAGCTCCTCGACCAGAGTGAATTCCCAGAGCGGATGGGCGGTGTCGAAGCCTGACATCGCCATGATTCGGGCCAATTCGATCACCGTGGACCGCGAGTGCGGTGGAGGGGCCGCCACTCGCCGCACGTGCCAGGCGAGATCGAAATCGGGATCGAGGGTCCAGCGCGGGGTCGCCAGGCGACCAGGTGGCTCCACCGGGCGCTGGCGGAAGATCGGTACCAATCTGGTGGCCCGCTCGAGGCGATCCACGAGGGTGTCCCACTTCGGCGACCGCTCGAGCCAGGCCACAGCCACGATCGTCGCCCGCAGCGCGGGGTCCTGCTCCATGTACCAGGAGAACGCATCGCTTTCCCGCATGAACGCACCGACGTGACCGGCCACAGCCCCTCCTCGGAGGTGGATCACCACCTCCTTGCTTAGGTCAGTCGTCCAATCACACACCAGAGGCAAATGGCCCGACCGCTGGCGACGGCCCGAGCCGAACGCGGAGCGTCGCTTATGGCGGGCGCGTTTGTCATTCGAGCAAAGGGCATTCGGCCCTAGTGCCGAGATGTCCACTCCGCCAGCATCACAAGTGAGTCCAGTTCGGCATCATCGGGCGAGGCGTGGTTCTCGTCCAGTCCGACCCAAGCGAACGGTCACGGGGGAGGTTGCAATGTCCATCGCCACGATTCCGATCAAGCGTCGGACCAACAGCCGGCTGTACGACGCCTTGTGGAAGCGTCAACTCACCTCGTATCCGAGCACGGCCCCCAGGATGGCGTACCTCGGGATCGTGGTGCTCACCACGATTGTCCTCTACTACCTGTACTACGTGGAGGGCGCCGTTACCCCCTTGATGCTGCCCTACTACCACATGTCATTTCTCTACTTCTTGTACTTGCTGGTGGTGTCGAACGCCATCGGTGCCTTCACCGCGATCATCGGAGGTCTATCCGACAAGATCGGCCGGGCCAACCTGACTATCTACGGCACACTGACTGTGGGCCTCGTCCAACTGGTGGCAGTGCCCCACATTCACTCCGAGTTCGGCTTCGCTGTCGCCTACTGCGTGATCGGTTTCGTCGAGGGCATCATTCTCGTCTCCACGCCGGCACTCATGCGCGATTTCTCGCCCCAGATGGGGCGAGGAACAGCCATGGGGTTCTGGGCGCTGGGGCCGACGGTCGGTAGCCTGGCGGCAAGCGTGGTTGCCACTCGAACCCTGGCACACCTTCACCCGTGGCAGGACCAGTTCGTCATCTCGGGTCTCGTGTGCATGGGGGTTGTGCTCATCGCCTTCTTCAGCCTCCGTGAGCTGTCCCCACAGCTCCGTGACCAGCTCATGGTGTCGGAGAACGAGCGCGCCCTGATCGAGGCACGGGCCAAGGGCATCGACGTGGAGAAAGCTACGCGCCATCCATTTCGCTCGATGATGCGCCTGGACCTGATCGCCTCGTCCCTTGGGATCTCGGTATTCCTGCTCATCTACTTCGCGTCCGTGAGCGTGCTCACCCTTTACTGGGTCGTGATCTTCAACCGCACCACGGCTGACGCGAATGGCATCAACACTTGGTACTGGGCGTGCATGTCAGTGATGCTGGTCGTGTTCGGCATCCTCTCGGACCGGGTGCGCGTCCGCAAACCGTTCATGATCATCGGGGCTGTAGGCACCATCGTCATGACCTTCGTTCTGCTCCGCCAGATCGACCACCCGACCACCGGCTACTACTCCAACGTCTTCGTGGTCCTGCTCCTCGGCCTCTTCATCGGCGCCGCGTACACGCCTTGGATGGCCGCGTACACCGAGGCGGTGGAGGCGCACAACCCCGCCTTGTCGGCGTCAGGGTTGGCGGTGTGGGGCTGGGTGCTGAGGATCGTGGTGGCTTTGTCGTTCATCGTCCTCCCCCGGGTGATCACCACGTCCACCACTCTGGTGGACAACCAGGCCGCGGCGACGAACCTCCAGACATTCCAGGCCGCCCAGCAGTACGTCCCCGCGGCCGGCAACACGCACCCACCGGTCGCGCCGGCAACGGTCATCACCGCGCTCGAGAAGATGCAGCCCTACGGACCGGGACAGGCCCTGGGGGCGCTGCTCCAGAACTACGGGAGCACCCACGACGTGATGTCCGCCATGGGGGCGGTGCCCGCTTCGCTCAAGCTCCAGGTTCAGGGACTGCTCACCTTCTCGCCCTTGGCGACCGACATCCAGGCCGGGCGCCCCGTCTCGGACGCCCAGATCGCCAGCGTAGGGACCAGCTCACCTCAACTCGCCTCGCTGCTGCGGGTCGAGAAGAAGGTGATCCCCGCCCAGAAAGCGTCGGGCAATGAGTGGAAGCGGTGGTGGCGGGTGTGCATCGCCGGGCAGCTCGTCTTCCTGGTGCTCGTGTTCTTCATGCGGGGTCGGTGGAGCCCAAGAGCGGCGAAGGCCGACTTTGACCAGCACGAGCGCCTCGTGGCCACCGAGTTCGACAAGCTGCGCGGCCCGGTGCCCCTCCAGCAGGTGCCGCGCCGGACGCTGGCGCCCACCGGTACAGAAGATGGTCCGCTGTGGGTGCATTAAGTGGGGGCGCTCGACCCCCAGTGTGAAAGTCGCCCGTGGATCAGGACAGAAGGGAGCCCGTCGTGGACACAACACCGTCAGCCGTGATCGAAGGCGCCACCATCCTCGACGCCTTCCGAGCCAATGTGCGGAGAATCCCCGGGCGTCCGGCGATGCGCCGCCGCACGCCGACCGGGTGGGAGATCATCACGTGGGCCGAGTACGGCGAGGGGGTCGCCGAGGTCACTGCCGGACTGGCCGATCTCGGCATCGGGCCGGGTGAGCGGGTCGCCATCCTCTCGGGTAACCGGGTCGAGTGGCACCTGGCCGACCTAGGGGCTCTCGCCAACGGAGGCGTCACGGTGCCGGTCTATCCCACCAGTTCGGCGGCCCAGGTGGGTTACATCTTGGGACACTGCGGGGCCCGCCTGTGCTTCGTGGAGGGCCGCGAGCTGCTGGCCAAAGTGCTCGAAGTGCGAGACACCTTGCCCAAGCTCGATCGGGTGGTGATCTTCGACGACGGCGAGCGGCTGGACGCCCCCTTCCTGGTGAGCTTTTCCGAACTGCGAGCTGTCGGGGCCGCCCGACTGCAACGGGAACCGCAACTTCCCGACGAGCGAGTGTCGGGCATTGTGCCCGAGCAGGCCGCCACCTTCGTCTACACCAGCGGCACCACCGGTCCCCCCAAGGCGGCGATACTGACGCACGCCAACATCATGTGGACGATCCGCAGCGCCGCCTCGCTTGTACACCTGGCGGCGGGCGAGCGATTCCTGTCTTTCTTACCACTCAGTCACGTGGCCGAGCGCGGCATGAGCGAGTTCGCTCCCATCACCGTCGGGGGTGAGACGTGGTTCGCCCGTAGTCTCGCCACCGTGGCGGCCGACCTGCTCGACTGCCGTCCCACCGTCTTCTTCGCGGTGCCCAGGGTGTGGGAGAAACTCCAGACGGCCGTGCTCGAGAAGATGGGAGAGGCGCCGTGGCTCACGCGTACCATGGTGCGGCGTTACGTCGAGCTGGGCCGTCACATCGAAGCCGAGGTCCAGATGGACAGGCGTCCCGCCCTGTGGGAGACCTTGCCCCACCTCGTGCTCGACGCGTCGTTGGGAGTGCGGATCCGCCAGGAGATCGGCCTTGACCGGGCCCACATCCTCATCACTGCCGCCGCGCCCATCCATCCCGACCTCGTGCGCTGGTTGCACGCGATCGGGCTCCCTGTCATCGAGCTCTATGGCCAAACCGAGGTATGCGGACCCACCACCTGCAACCCCCCTGAGGACAACCGGGTTGGCACGGTCGGACGAGGGCTTCCCGGTGTTCGCGTCCGCATCGCCGAAGACGGTGAGATCCTCGTCCAGGGAGGCAACGTGTGTGCCGGATACTTCAACGACCCCGCGGGCACATCCGAACTGCTCGACACCGAAGGCTGGATGCATTCGGGAGACTTGGGAACGATCGACGCCGATGGATACCTCCGTCTCACCGGGCGAAAGAAGGACCTCATCATCACTGCCGCGGGGCAGAACATCGCCCCCCAAGACATCGAGATGGAATTGAAGAGCTACCCCCTGGTCGCCGAGGCCGTTGTCGTCGGCGAGGGCCGTCGGTATCTGACGGCGATTCTCATGTTGGATGCCGAGGCGATCGGTGAATGGGCACATGACCACGGCAAGGTGGCGGACTACGAGGTCTTGACTTCCGATCCAGACCTTCGTGCGGAGATCGATGCCCTGGTGGCGGCGGTGAATGCTCGGCGCTCCCGAGTCGAAGGGATCCGCAAGCACCGGATCCTGGCGCACGAGCTCACGGTCGCGGCGGGCGAGCTCACGCCGACGCTCAAGGTCAAGCGTTCGGTGGTTTGTCAGCTCAACAGCGACCTTGTCGAAGAGATGTATGCCGAGGACCGATGACCGTCGTGGGTGCGCACGGCCGATTCACCGCAACCACCCAACCCAGGATCGTCAGATAGTGAGGCCGCCCCAGTTCACGAAGTCGACGTGCGCGTGGTCGACCTGGCCCGCATGCAGCCGCTCATCCGAGAGCAGCGGTTCGTCGCGCTGCCGGCCGAAACCGCCCCGACCCGAGCAGCCCTCCGCGGCTGCACCGTAAGGAACATCAACTCGACGGCCGCAAGGGGTTTGGCCGAGATGCTGCAGGTGCTCGTCGGCTACATCCTCGGTGCCGGAGTGGCCGTCCGCTGGCTGGTCATCGCGGGCACCCCGACTTTTTCTCGGTCACCAAGTGCGTCCACAATCGGCTCCACGGCATGGGTGGTGATGGAGGTGTACTCGGCGCGACGGAGGCCGTGGCCTATGAGTCGGTACAGGCCGCCAAGACCGCGGGGCTGGTGGCACCGCTGAAGGCCGCCGGCGCCGTGGTGTTGTGGCGGTGTCACATCGGTGCCGATGCTCACAACGATTGGACCCAGGAGGCCTAGTTCTTCCTGCGGCCCCATCTGGAGGCTTGCGACGGCTTCGTGTTCACGCGACAGGAGTACGTGCCGGCCTGGGAACCGACGGATCAAGTCTGGATCATCCCTCCCTCGATCGACCCGTTCTCACCCAAGAACCAGGAGCTCTCCGAAGTGGAGCGACGGGAGATCCTCACCGATGCGGGGGTGCTCGATGAAGAGCCCACCGGGGCGGCCACCTGCACCCGTCGCAATGGGTCGGTGGGTCGTATCACCCGGCGGGCAACAGTCATCGCCGAGGGTTCCCTGGATCCCTCGGTCCCTCGTGCTCCAGGTGTAACGGTGGGACCACCTGAAGGACATGGCTGGAGTGATGGCGGGATTCGCGGCTCTGGTGGCGGGCCTAGGTGCCCAGCTCGCCCTGGCAGGCCCCGCAGCCGACGACGTCAGTGACGACCCTGAGGGCCGCGAGGTGCGGGAGGACTGCGACGAGGCGTGGCGGGCGTTGCCGGCTCGACAGCGCCGGCAAGTCAGGCTCGTGACCCTGCCCTTGGATGACGGGGCGAGAACGCTGTCATGGTCAACGCGCTCCAGCGCCATGTCACGGTGATCGTGCAGAAGAGCCTGGCCGAAGGCTTGGGCCTGACCGTGGCCGAGGGGATGTGGAAGGCCAAGGCGGTGGTGGCGTCAGCCGTCGGCGGCATCATCGACCAGGTTGTCCCGGGGACGGGGGTGTTGCTCGACGATCCCAACGACCTCGACGCGTTCGCTCGCGCTTTGATGTCCCTACTCGATCGACCGGAAGAAGCCTTACGCCTGGGCGACAATGCTCGGCGTCATATCTTGGATGCCTTCGTGGGCGACGAGCACCTGATGCGCTACGGCGCGCTCATGGAGCACCTCAAGGAGGTCTGAGTGGCGGCGGTCTATTCGTCGGTTGGGCTCGCTCGAAGAATCCGACCCGTGATCTGGCGAGGAATGATCTTGAGCCAACGATCGGCGGGCGGGGGTGCCCAGGAGTGGATGCTCAGGGATCGAAGCTCCTCAGAGCGCTTGTCGAGTGCCGAGGAGATGTCCTCACCGATCCCTTGGACCAGCACGCTCCATCCCACACCCTTTTCCCAATCCACGTGGTCGACCTCGAAGCTCACCGAGCTGAGCGGAGCATGGAAGACCTTTGCCCCCTGGTTTGTCTGGAGGACCACCGTGTCGCCATCCATGGCAAACCGCATCGGCAGTACGAGAGGCACCCCATCGACGACCACACCGAGCCGACCGAGCCGCTGGGTGGCCATCCGAGTCAGGCACTCGTCCCGCCCCAGCTCCTCAAAGGTGCCGCCGTGGTCCATCGGAATCCTCTCTACGTGGTCGAAACGAGTCTTCTCTCTGAGAATGTATATGCGAAAAGGGGTGCTGCGAGTCTGGGCATCGCTCTCCGCCATCGGTGGACCCGTGGCCGGGTGAGTAGAGCGGATTCGGGACTTTCGGCCCTGATCTTCCGGACACGGACGGACCGATCAAAATGCAGTGGCCCGCCTGGACGTTCGTTCGGTCTCCGCTCCAAGACAGACGCGACGCTTCATTGTCGGGTCGATGGCGGCGGGGCTGGCTACCCTTCTCTTCTTGCTCTGGATCGTTCTCCGAATCGACGGTCCACGGGTTACGGACGCCGTCGATGACATCGGCGAACTGGTCGCCGCATTATGTGCTGCCTTTCTGTGTGGGTTGGCAGCGCGGCGGGTTACGGTTGGCCGGGCGAGTTGGCTACTCCTGGCGGTTTCGAGCTTTGCGTGGGCGACCGGTGAAGCCCTGTGGAGCTACTACGACCTCATCCGAGGCGTCCAGGTGCCTTTCCCTTCGTGGGCCGACGCCGGATTCCTCGCCGCCATCCCTTTTGCTTGTGCGGGTCTCGTGCTCTTTCCAAGCTCTCGCCAACGCACCGCACTTCGCGTCCAGAGTCTTCTTGACGGATGCATCATCGCCACCACGATGCTGTTCGCAAGTTGGGCGACGGTGCTGGGCCCACTCTTTCGATCTCACCAGGGTAGCGTCCTCAAACAGACCATCTCACTTGCGTACCCCGTGAGCGATGTGGTGATGATGTCCCTCGTCGTCATCCTGATTTCACGTGCGGGTCGACGAGGATGGATCAGTTTGGGCCTTGTGATGACCGGGCTCGTGGCCTTTGCAGTGGCGGATAGCTCGTTCACCTACCTGACTGAGGTCAACAGTTACGGAAGCGGGAACTTCCTCGACACCGGCTGGGTGGCTGGATATCTCTTAATCAGTCTGGGTGCATGGTGGGCACTGACGTCACCTTTGCGTCAGGCCGAACAGACCGAGGCTTCGACGGTATCGCTGGTGGCACCGTACCTACCAGTGCTCGTCGTGCTGGCCGTGACGTCGGTGCAGCTGCTGCGGGGCCGACACATCAATCCCGTTGCCTGGGCTATGGCGCTCTCGCTCGTCGTCCTGGTTCTCAGCCGCGAAGTGCTGCGCCTGTGGGATCAGGCGCATGAACTCTGCCGACGTGGCGTCCACACGACTGACGATTGGGGCGGACCTGACTCGAGACTCGGACACCAACGCAGCTCTCCAAAGGTGGTGACGTGATGAGCGGATACGGCCCGATCGAGAGGTCGAGTGCCACCGCGGTGAGACTCTCCCCTCCACTCGGCGCCGGTTCCACCGCGAGAAACTTCGCGAACACTCCTCGACGAGTTGACAATGCCAGTGGAAGACGACTCACGGCGTGGATCGTTCGCTCCATCATCCTCGCCACGACGGCCTTCGCCATTCTTGATCTGTCGCTCCTGATGTCCTCCATCCACCATTGATGGCTGTTGGCCTCTAGGAGCGGTTGGGGCCATTCGGCCCTGGTCGTCAAAACGGCCACCTCGGACAATTGATGTATGAGGTTTCGGTCGGGCAGCGGTGTGATCCAGCGCAGAAGGCGCGGGCTGGCAAGTGCTGAAGCGGTCGTCGCCGGCGGGGCGGTGGCCGGCTCTCTGGGGCTCGTCGTGCGATCAATCGACTTGGGCTCCACGATCAACGCCAGGCTGCCCTTCGAGAGCCCGGAGTTCGGGGGATGTGCACTCTTCCTGGTCGTCGGGGTGCCGATGACTTGGGCCGCGATCGAGGCGTGGCGAGGCTCGCGGCTGGCGAATCCCTGGGCGATGAGTGCGGGAGGTCTGCTCATGGGGTGGATCGTGGTCGAGATCGGCGTCATTCAGGCCTTCTCCTGGCTTCAACCGACCTATTTCGCAGTTGGTGCTGCCATAGCCTTTGCTGGATATCGCGGCTGGCACCCGACGTGGGGGTCACGCGATGGCGAGATCGATGCCTCGATGCCCGGTGACGAGATCGACGTTCCCAGCCGGTTCACGGCCACCCCCGCCATCACGATCGATGCCCCGCCGATGGCCGTGTGGCCCTGGGTGACCCAGGGCGGCAGGGGTCGGGAGGGGTTCTACAGCTACGACGCTCTCCAACTCCGTCACCGCATGGGTGTGGGCGACCAGCGGATGTGACATCGCAGAGGTGACTCCGCCCAGAGGTGGTCGAGGTCCGGGTGGGAGGCCGGCATTGTCGCCGTTGCCGGCGCAAACGAAGGTGAAAGGTGACTTTGCCCGAGCGCTCACGCCCCGTCAGGTCGAGGCGATCCAGCCTCAGGCGGCAGCTGGAACTTCGCTCGCCTGGGGTTGGACGGACCGCTTGACCCAGTGACAGGCGGTTGGCGGTGGATGCGGAGAAATGATTGCCTGGTGGCGCGAACGTCCCCACTCGTCACCGTTCTGTCACGCTGGGCGTCGCCTTTGTGTGCGGCGCGCTGCTCTTCCCGGCCTTTGAGCTGGCCGGAGCCACCGCCGCGACGGCAGCCACATACCCCGATGTCGCCGCCGAGCCCGTTCCGTTCGGGGACGCGGGCTTCTTCGGATCCATGGCCGGAGTCCAACTCAACGCCCCTGTGGTGGGAATGGCGCCGACACCTGACGCCGAGGGGTATTGGCTCGTTGCTTCGGACGGCGGGGTGTTCAGCTTCGGAGACGCCGGCTCCTACGGGTCGATGGGCGGAACGAAGCTCACCGAGCCGGTGGTGGGCATGGCCTCGACACCCGACGGCAAGGGCTACTGGCTCGTCGCGTCGGACGGCGGAGTGTTCAGCTTGGGGGACGCGCCGTTCTTCGGGTCCACCGGTGACATGCGGCTCAACGCCCCGGTGGTGGGCATGGCCTCGACACCCGACGGCAAGGGCTACTGGCTCGTCGCGTCGGACGGCGGCGTCTTCTCGTACGGCGACGCCCCGTATTTGGGGTCGATGGGTGCCACGAGACTGAACCAACCTGTCGTGAGTATGGCGGCGTCGCCCGACGGGGGTGGCTACTGGCTCGTTGCGTCGGACGGAGGGGTGTTCAGCTTCGGGGACGCGCCGTTCTTCGGGTCCACCGGTGACATGCGGCTCAACGCCCCGGTGGTGGGCATGGCGGCGACTCCCTCGGGACACGGCTACTGGTTGAGCGCGGCAGACGGTGGGGTGTTCAGCTTCGGCGACGCCGGGTTCTTCGGGTCGATGGGCGGCCAGCCGCTCGGGAACCCGGTCGCGGCCATGGCCGCAACTCCCGGCGGCGGCGGCTATTGGCTCCTGCCCAGCACCCAGATCGCATCGGCGCCCATCAAGCCCGGCGCCAGCGGGGCGGCCGTGCTCGCGCTCCAACAGCGGCTCACCGCATTGGGCTATTGGCTCGGGACCCCGGATGGCAAGTTCGGCGACAGCACCGAGCAGGCGGTCTGGGCCTTGCAAAAGGCGGCGGGCCTCAGCCGGAGCGGTGTCGTCGGGACCACCACGCAGGCCGCGCTGGCGGAGGGTGTCGTGCCCCAGCCCCGCAGCACGTCGGGATACGTGATCGAGGTTGATCTCGAAGACGACCTCGTCATGCTCGTCACCAACGGCAAGATCGACTACACCCTCAATACGTCGACCGGTGGTGGGTATCGCTACACCCAGGACGGGGTCACATCGGTGGCGATCACGCCGACCGGCCATTTCACGATCTACCGACAGGTCAACGGCCTCGTGGTCGATTCGCTCGGATCATTGTGGCGGCCGAAGTTCTTCGTCGCCGGCTTCGCCATCCACGGTGACACCTCGGTCCCGCCTGAGCCGGTCTCCCACGGTTGTGTCCGGGTGAGCAACGAGGCCATCGACTGGATCTGGGCCAACAACCTCGCACCCATCGGCACCGCGGTCTGGGTGTACTGAGCACCCGCGGCGGGTCTGAGAACCGACCAAGCCCCGCTTCTTACTCGCCCTGCAGGTCTCGACGCGTCAGCGCGAATCCGCCGATGACAGCTCCGAGAGCACCGGCCGCCACCATGACGGCGTCGGTCCGCCAGTTCGGCGACACCGCCGGGGCCGCCGCCATGTGGTGAAAGACCGACGTGTCGAGGACCCAGTGGTTCATCGCCCCGATGCCGCCGATGCCGCCGATGACCTCGACGAGCAACGACCAGGTCAGCACGCCATAGGTGACCACCGATGCGGCGCGCGGCCTTACCCCGACGACCAACGCTCCGATGCCCAGAATGCACAGCGCGGGCGGGACGACATTCAAGCCGGCATTCAGGGTGGTCCCGAAACGCACCCCGGCGTGTTCGCTGGCGGTGCCGAGCCAGGTGAAGACCCCTGCGATCACCCCGCTTGCTACCAGAACGGAAACGGCCACCAGGATCCTTCCCCAGAACCACGCTGAGCGGGAGAAGGGCCGTACCACCAGGTGCTCGAGCCTCCCGCCGGACTCCTCGCCCCGTGCCGCGTTGACCAGGCCCACGGCGCTGAATGCGACGAGTATCGCCACCATCAGAAATGCCACACCGAGGTAGGCATCGGCGCCGGCCCCCGGGGCCCCAAGACGTGTGAAGACCGTTTTCAAGGATGACCCCGAAATCGTCGCGCCCGCGGCCTGGGCCACGAGACCGAGCAGCAGGCCCGACACCGCGATGGCCACCCACCAGCTGGTGACGGTGGATCGGATCAACCGGATCGTCAGTGGAAGCGGCCCCCCCAGCAGCTCCACATGGGGTGTCGCGTGTACTCGGTCGGGCACGGTGCTCGCCCCGAGGTCTCGAGCTCCGGCCAGGCGCACGGCCGTCGCGAGCAACACGATCGTGAAGGCGGCGATCGGCACCAAGGCGAGCGGGCGGGGTGCGGTCAAGGGCTGAAGCTCCTCGACCCATCCCAGTGGCGATGCCCAGCGCAGCGAGTGAAGCCCGACGCCGGAGTCGGCCGTCATCCGCACGCCGTAGCTCACCCCGAGCACGGCCGCGGCGTAGGCGGCTGCCTGGCGGCGCGTGGCCGCCAGCTGGCTGGTGAGTGCTCCGACGGCCAGGAACATGACCGCGCTCGACACGAGGGCCAGGGCCAGGAACATCGCCGGTCCGGACCCGATGTGGACCTTGGCCGAATGCCCGGCCACGATCGTGATGAGCACGGTGAGTGCCCACAATGCGCCGACTCCCGAGGCGAGGCCGATGACCACCTGCGCGGTGGCTCGCCTCGGTGTGGTCTGGCCCGCCAGGAGCAGCTCCCAACGTCCAGCATCCTCCTCGCCGCGCAAGAGCCTGGTGCTCGTCAACAATCCCCATACGGCGCCCAAGATCATCAGGGTCATCGAAACCTTGAAGACGGTGAAGCCGGCCACCGTCTGCAGCCGGGTGGCGGGACCGAACAGCGCGCTCGTGGCGTTGTTCGAGCCGAATGCGGCCTCCAGCCGATGTCGCTCGGCTTGGGTCTTGTAGATCGACACATAGCTGAGTGCTGACGATGCCACCACGATGCCAAAGATGTAGCCCCAGAGGACCCCTGATCGGACCGCCTTGCGTATTGTCAGACCGGCGATGACCGTGCCGGGTGATCGGCCCATCCGACCCGGCCTGACGAGCGCGAGCTCCGTGGTCACGGACGCGGTGTCACCCGGGGCTCATCTCCGCCGTAGATGGCGAGAAACAGCTCCTCGAGCGATGGCTCGCGACTGAGGAGCCCAGTGACGCCTGCGGCCGCGAGCACCTTCAACAGCGGTTCGATGTCTCCGCGCACCTGCATCCGCACGACATGCCCCTCCTGATGTATCGAGTCCAACCCGGGGACCCGCGACAGGTCGGGAACTTCGTCGCCGAAGGTGGCCTCCACGGTGAGCGCGGAGAGGTGGCGCATCTCGGCCAACGAGCCCATCTCGACCAGTCGGCCGTCGCGCAGGATCCCGACCTGGTCACAGAGTGCTTCTACTTCGCTCATGATGTGAGAAGAGAGAAAGACGGTCTGGCCGCGCTCCTTGGCTTCGTGGATGCAACGGCGGAAGGCCTGTTCCATGAGCGGATCGAGGCCGCTGGTGGGTTCATCGAGGACGAGCAGGTCTGGCCGGGCCATCAGCGCCGCGATCAAGACGACCTTTTGACGGTTCCCTTTCGAGTAGGCCCGGACCTTCTTGGACGGATCGAGGTCGAATCGGACCACGAGCTCTTCCCTGTATGCCTCATCCACCTTCCCCTGCACTCGGCCCAACAGATGAAGGGTCTCGGCGCCGGTCAGCGAAGGCCACAGGTTTGCTTCGCCCGGGACGTAGGCCAGGTGCCGGTGGGCGTCGACCGATTGATGTTGGCAGTCGAAACCGAAGATCTCCGCCCGCCCCACCGTCGGTTGAATCAGCCCCAGCAACAATCGAATGGTGGTGGTCTTCCCCGCGCCATTAGGCCCGAGATATCCCACGATCTCCCCCCGTGCGATTTCGAGGTTGAGGTCGCGCAATGCATCGACATCGTCGTAGCGCTTGGTCAAGCCTTCGGTTCGAATGGCCAGGCTCTGCATCAGCCCGGCCAACACCAATCGGTGATCTCGGGCGCATCCTCGCCGTGTTCACGGGTGTAGCGGCGGGCCTCAAGGCGGGCATCGACCATCTGCTGGCGGAGGGCGGCCGAGGGGACTTCGAGACCGGGCACCCTGTCGATCACGTCGATCACGAGATGGAAGCGGTCCAGATCGTTGAGCATGACCATGTCGAAGGGAGTGGTGGTCGTGCCCTTCTCCTTATAGCCGCGCACGTGGAGATTTCCATGGTTGGTCCGCCGATAGGTGAGTCTGTGGATCAGAAACGGATATCCGTGAAAGGCGAAGATGACCGGGCGATCCACTGTAAAGACGGTGTCGAATTCAGCATCGGTCATCCCATGGGGATGTTCCGAGTCGGGCTGCAGCCGCATGAGGTCCACCACATTGACGACCCGGACCCGCAGGTCGGGAAGATGCCGGCGGAGGAGGTCCACTGCGGCCAGGGTCTCGAGGGTGGGGACGTCGCCGCAACACGCCATGACCACGTCGGGGATCGAGCCCGCGTCGTTCGAGGCGAAGTCCCACACGCCTACTCCTCGAGTGCAGTGCACCATGGCGTCGTCGGGGGAGAGCCAGTCGTGTTGGGGCTGCTTGCCGGCCACGATCACGTTGACGTAGTCGCGGCTGCGCAGACAATGATCCGCCACTGACAACAGGCAGTTCGTGTCCGGGGGGAGATAGATACGGATCACCGACGCTTGCTTGTTGGCGACCAGATCGATGAAACCGGGGTCCTGATGCGAGAAGCCGTTGTGGTCCTGACGCCACACGTGGCTCGACAAGAGGTAGGTGAGCGATGCCACCGGTCGACGCCACGTGACCTCGTGCGCCGATTCGAGCCATTTGGCGTGTTGATTGAACATGGAGTCCACGATGTGGATGAACGCCTCGTAGCAATTGAAGAGCCCATGCCGCCCTGTCAGGAGGTAGCCCTCGAGCCAGCCCTGACAAAGGTGCTCCGAGAGGACCTCCATGACCCTGCCCCCAGCGGCGAGGTGGTCATCACCCTGAACCGTTTCGGCGTTCCAGGCCCGATCGGTGACCTCGAAGACGTCCTGGAGTCGGTTCGAGGCTGTCTCGTCGGGTCCGAAGAGGCGGAAGTTTGACGGATTGCTTCTGATCACGTCCCGCAGGAACCCGCCGAGCACTTTGGTCGCTTCGCGCAAGATCGTCCCGGGTGCGGTGACCTCCACCGAGTACCTCTTCCAGTCAGGGAGCTCCAAGTCCCGTAGGAGAGTCCCGCCGTTGGCATGGGGCGAGGCGCTCATGCGGAGATCGCCCGTGGGCGCGAGACCGGCGATGGCGGGCACCGGCCTACCGGCCTCGTCGAAGAGCTCGTCGGGACGGTAGCTGCGCATCCATTCCTCGAGCTGGGCCAGATGGGCGGGGTTGGTGCGCACCTCTCCGAGCGGCACTTGGTGGGCGCGCCATGTCCCTTCGACGGGAACGCCGTCGACGAATTTCGGGCCCGTCCAACCCTTGGGGGTGCGCAGGATGATCAGGGGCCAGGCCGGTCGGGCCCGGAACCCACTGGACCTGGCGTCGGACCAGATGGCGGCGATCTCGTCGAAGGCGATCTCCATGACGTCGGCCATGCGCTCGTGGACGTGCATTGGATCCTCGCCGTCGAAGCCACTCTCGACGACGAGGGGGTGGTATCCGTAGCCGGTGAACAGTGCCGAGAGCTCGTCCGCGGGAATGCGGGCGAGGACGGTGGGATTGGCGATCTTGTAGCCGTTGAGATGCAGGATCGGAAGCACGGCACCGTCACCGACGGGGTCGAGGAACTTGTTGGCGTGCCAACTGGTCGCCAGAGCGCCTGTCTCGGCCTCGCCGTCACCCACGACACAGGCCACGACCAGGTCAGGGTTGTCGAAGGCCGCGCCGTAGGCATGGGCGAGCCCATACCCGAGCTCGCCCCCCTCGTTGATGGATCCCGGGGTCTCAGGAGCGGCGTGGCTCGGGATCCCCCCTGGGAACGAGAACTGCCGGAACAGGCGAGCCATACCGTGGCCATCTCTTGTCACATGTGAGTAGAGCTCGCTGTAGGTCCCTTCGAGCCAGGCGTTGGCCACCATGGCCGGTCCCCCATGACCGGGCCCGCAGATGTACAGGAGGTTGGCGGCCCGTCGGTTGATGACGCGGTTGAGGTGCGCGTAGACGAAGCTCAGCCCCGGGCTCGTCCCCCAATGGCCCAGAAGTCGCGGCTTGATGTGCTCGGCGCGCAACGGCTCGCGCAAAAGGGGATTGTCGAGCAGGTAGATCTGTCCCACTGCCAGATAGTTGGCTGCTCGCCAGTAGGCGTCGAGCTCTCGAATCTCCTCGGCAGTGGGCACAGCCTCACTCCCGGTGCTCTGCACGGACGGTGGGCCTGCGGGATCGTGCATGGGCGATTCCTCCTTGGCATGGTGGGGACATGCGGGTGCTCGTGGTGAACGCCGGGTCGAGCAGTCTCAAGCTCAGCATCCTTGATGGCGACGACTCGTCGCTCGTGGACGTTGAGCTGGTATTGCCGGCCCCGGGTGCGATCAACGAGGTATTAGCGCGGGCGCTGCGAGATGCACCTGCGGTGGACGCCGTCGGACACCGCGTCGTCCATGGTGGCCGCGACTTCACCGCACCGCTCCTCCTCGAGGCGGCGTCCGAACAGCGACTCGAGCAGATCGCCGAATTGGCACCACTCCACAACCCACCTGCCATCGCCGCCATCCTCAGCTTGCAGTCCCTGTGGCCCGACCTCCCCCAAGTGGCGTGTTTCGATACTGCCTTCCACGTCACCATGCCGCCCGAGGCTTCAACCTATGCCCTCCCCGACGCCTGGCGTGACTGGGGTTTGCGGCGCTTCGGCTTCCACGGTCTCAGCCACGCCTGGGCCAGCCGTCGAGCCGCCGCCCTCCTCGGGGCCCCGATCGAGCAACTGCGTCTCGTGACAGCCCACCTTGGCGCGGGTGCGTCGCTGGCGGCGGTCTCGGGAGGCCGATCGGTCGACACCACCATGGGTTTCACGCCGCTCGAGGGCCTTGTCATGGCGACACGCTCGGGCAGCGTCGACCCCGGCGTGCTGTTGTGGGTCTTGCGCCACGAGCAGCTCACGGTCGACGAGCTCGAGGACGCTCTTGATCGTCGGGCCGGGTTGTTGGGGTTGTCGGGTGTGTCAGGGGATCTTCGCGAGGTCCTGCGCGCCGCGGATGGTGGTGACGCGCGCTCGCGGCTGGCATTCGGCGTCTACATCCATCGCCTACGCGCCGAGGTCGGGGCGATGGTTGCCGCCATGGATGGGATCGACGGCCTGGTGTTCACCGGAGGCGCGGGTGAGGGATCGGCCCGACTGCGTCACGATGCCTGTGTCGATCTCGGGTTCTTGGGCATCGAGCTCGACGAGCAAAGAAACAGTGCTGACCCGGGGCTGGAAATTGATCGAGTGGTCTCGCGCCACGGTATCGCGCCCGCTGTGGTCGTCGTCCGTGCCAGAGAGGATCTCGAGATCGCCCGCCAGGTTCGGGTATTGCTCGTTCGTCCAGGCTGACCGAACCCGACGCCGCCGGCGCCTGGTCGCGCCTGACATGCGTCGCCTCGCGCGATGACGGCCGTCTTGCACAGACGGCTACTGTTGCTACTGAGGGTTCCCGCACCGGCAACGCCGGGACTGAGCCGGTCGATCCCCGAGCATCTCGCCCCCTGGAGCGCCAGATCCATGCCCGAATACCAGATACTCGTGCCCCCGCCCAGACGTCATCGATCGCCATGGGTCGTCGTCGTGGTTGCGGTGGTCGCCTTCGTTGCGGTCGGCGCCGGTGCATTCGTGATCGGAAGCCACCGCCACCATGCAGGCCCCGGATCGTCTACTCACGGCCGGGGAAAAGGCGCAGGTGGGGCCGAGGTGCTGGTGGTCGACTCGACAGTGCCGAAGGCCGGCGCCACGAACGTGCCATCGGATCAGGTCGTATCGGTTCACCTCTCGCTCCCGGTCACGGGCACGACGGCAATGCCGACCTTCGATCCGCCCGTGGCCGGGACTTGGAAGCGGGTCGGGTCCAAGGTGCTTTCGTTCGTCGCCAGCGCGCCCTTCATCCCCACGAGCTCCGAGACACTACAGATTCCCAGTGGAACATCGGGGCCTCGGAGCACGACAGGCGCAGAGCTCGCCACTCCGGTGACGGTCACATTCACGGTTGCCCAGGCGAGCACCGAGCGACTCCAGCAGCTGTTGGCGCAGCTGAACTATCTCCCCCTCTCCTTCACCCCCCAGGGGCGCCCCACGCCACCCAACCAGGTCCTCACGGCGCAGGCCGGTTCGTTCGCCTGGCGTTGGCCGAATCAACCCCCGTCCCTGGTTTCGCTGTGGACCGAGGGCTATGAGAACGTCATCACCAAAGGAGCGGTGATGAACTTCGAGAACCAGAACGGCCTCTCCGTGGACGGATTGGCCGGCACCCGGGTGTGGTCGGCGTTGCTCTCGGATATCGCGACGCAGAAGGTCGACGCCGATTCGTACACCTATGCCTTTGTGTCCAAGCAGCTTCCCGAAGCTCTTACGATGTTCGAGAACGGATCGCCGGTCCTCGTCAACATTCCCGTCAACACAGGGGCACCAGGGGCCGACACCACTGACGGCACGTATCCGGTCTTCGAACACGTCACGAGCTCACGGATGCAGGGCACCAATCCCGACGGCACCAAGTACGACGACCCCAATGTCCCTTGGGCCAGCTACTTCTACGGCGGGGACGCGCTGCACGGATTCGTGCGGGCCACCTACGGCTCTCCCCAGAGCAACGGCTGCGTCGAGATGAGGATCTCCGACGCCGCCAAGGTTTGGCCGCTGGCACCGATCGGCACCCTGGTCACCGTGGTCGGCCCTGCTTCGTAGTCGGCGTGGGCCACGGCTCGCTCAGGGTTCGCCCAGTGCCGCTCGAAGGGTGGGCGGAGCCTTCAGCAGGTAGCTCTCCTCGAGGTACCCCGTGAGGTCGTCAGTCGTCATGGGTCACGTCACTGAGACGGACAAGGACCGCTCCGTGTCCGTCGTCGCGCTGTCGAGAAGCGCACCCCGTCACCCGCCTCGAGAAGCAGCTGCTTCTCTTCGAGCTCACAGAACACGACCAAAACTCGCACCTTGAGCGATGGCGTCGGCTGTGACCGATGGCCGAATATGTGGGTCACGTGTCATTGACGCTATGGCCCGAGCCGTGCAGGCTGGCAGGATGAGGCAACGCCACGTCGTCATCGTCGCCTTCCCGGGCTTCCAGCCCCTCGACGCCGTGGGTCCCTTCGAGGTCTTCTCAGGGGCCACCCTCGCCGCCGAGGTCCTCGGCCGACCCGGTGGCTACCGGGTCACCCTCGCCTCCAGGGGCGCCGAGCCGATCCGGTCCCCGAGCGGGTTGGCCCTGGTGAGCACGCCCCTTCCCAGAAGCGACGAGCCCATCGACACGCTGCTCATCGCCGGAGGCGACGGCGCCCAATCGGCGCGCCGTGACGACGCATTGATGACCTGGATCGCGACCACGGCACCTCGTTGTCGTCGAGTGACGACGGTCTGCACTGGCGCCTTTCTGGCCGCCGAGGCCGGCCTGCTCGACGGCCGACGGGTCACCACCCACTGGGCGCGAGCCGAGCAATTGGCCAGGGAGTTCCCCGCTGTCGAGGTCGACTCGGATCCGATCTACATCCGGGACGGAAAGTTCTGGACGAGCGCCGGGGTCACCGCCGGGATCGATCTGGCTCTCGCCCTCGTCCAGGACGACCTCGGGGTGGAGATCGCCCAGACCGTGGCCCGGCATCTCGTGATGTTTCTCCACCGGCCCGGGGGCCAGACCCAGTTCGCCTCGCCGGCATGGGTGCCCCGTGCGGAGCGCTCCACCGTCCGTGCCGTGCAGAACCTGGTCGAAGCGGCCCCTGGGG
>Ga0307372_10001382_pt1 | contig 42591 bp, 40 predicted proteins | sample OX1MG_FD_202533 | JGI IMG/M metagenome (GOLD analysis project Ga0307372, IMG submission 202533) | Soil microbial communities from Risofladan, Vaasa, Finland - OX-1 | ecosystem: Environmental > Terrestrial > Soil > Coastal area > Acid sulfate soil | place: Finland: Risofladan, Vaasa | collected...
TGTTTTTGGCCGGCCGCCATTGGAATTATCGAGTGACGTGAAATCCACTTCGACGGGCACAACTTCGTCCTTGAATTTTCCCGCCGCGATGGCGGCAAGCGCCTTCTGATGACTCTGAAAGGAAAATTCGTCCGCCGCCTCGCGGCTGATGCCGTATTTCTTCGACAGATTTTCCGCCGTCAACCCCATGCCCAAATAAGTGTCGGGATAGTGGTTCATCAGCCACGGATTCGGTGAAATTTTATTTCCGCCCATGGGAATCAGACTCATCGATTCAACGCCGCCCGCGAGAATCACTTCGCCCTGTCCCGCCATGATGCGCTGCGCGGCGATGGCGATGGATTGCAATCCCGAAGAGCAGAAGCGATTGATGGTCATCGCGGATGCTTCGACCGGCAGGCCCGCGCGAATCGAGGCGATGCGCGCGACGTTCATTCCCTGCTCCGCTTCCGGCATGGCACAACCCAAAATTACGTCTTCGATTTCTTTGGGGTCAAGACCAGGTACGCGCGCGATCGCTTCGCGCATCACCGTGGCCGCCAAATCATCGGGACGCGCCGCGCGCAGCGTTCCTTTGAACGCTTTGCCGACCGCCGTTCGCACCGAGCTGACAATTACGGCTTCCCTCATGCGGCACCTCGAAAACAATCAGGTGAGAATTTGCTGCGCTTGTCCCTGTTATTGGACGCCACGAGACAAGAAAAAGCAACAGCGGCGGGACGTTTTGAGTTCTTTCGCGAGGCGCCAGCGGGATATGAAAATCGGGAGGCCGAAAAAGCGTGAGTGCGCAAAAACGAAACTCATTACCGATCAAGAAAATGTAAGTGGCGCATTCTAAGTTAGTTGTGTTTGCGGGACTGTGCATCTCATTACCGATTGAAAAAACCATAGATTGGCTGATTTTGGTGCAGAAATGTCCTGGGGGGCGGTCGTGCGGACTGCTAGGCGGAACACAGACTCCGCCGTCGCCCTGTTGGGAGAGCGAAGGAGATAGCGAGATGCTTCGTCATAACCATATAGTAACTATACCACACTTTGCCGGATGATGCAACGTCCTCTGTGGGAGAATTCTCCTCAATGAACTTCGGCAGCGGTATACTTCTTCTGATCAAAGAGGCGATGAGATGGGTTTTGTCAGTGCGGGACTTTTGACTGCGCCCCCTGGGGTGTCTGAATCGACAGAGGCGCAATCGCGATTCTCCATCCGCCATCTAGCGGCTGCACTCGTCCTGCTTCTATTTCCGTTCGCGGTTTTCTCACAACAGATTTCGGAGCAAGAACTGAGGTTCGACACGCAGCCGTACGCGCCAGCGACGACTCTGCGGATTCATCGAGACGTCATCCAGGTTGACGTGGTAGTGCGCGGCGCCGATGGGAAGGCCCTCGATGGATTGAAGGAAGGGGATTTCAAGATCCAAGACAAGGGGAAAGAGCAAGTCATTACACAGTTCACGGTCGAGCGCGCCGAGCCCGGAATCGTCGGCGGCCAGGCACCATCTCAGACTTCCGCGTCTGCACGCGCTCCTTCTTCGCCTGCAGTTGTCGCAAATCGGCAGCGATTCATCGCGCTTTTCTTTGATGACCGGAATACGCCGTTCAGCGATCTGGCGTATGCGCGGGAAGCGGCAGAGAAGTTTGTGCGCGAAGACCTTCACGGCGACGATAGGGTGGGAGTATTCACGGCGTCAGCGTCAACGACAATGGATTTCACCGACGACACACAGAAACTGCTTAAGACGATAGAGTCCGTTCAAATGCAACCGCTGGGGGGCCCTCTCTACCAGCATGGATGCACACAGTACCCGATGGGGCCGTATGCCTCGCACTTGATTCTAGATCAAGGCGACACGGAGACACGCCAGCTCTATTTGTGCGGCAACAAGGAGCCTTCGGCAGAGGCAGAGCTCGATATCGTGGCGAGAAGTATTCTGTCCGCCACCAGTGAGGTCTCGAAATCATTGCTGGGGAGTCTCGACTCGGTGATCGGACATCTGGGGCAAATGCCTGGGCACCGCATTGTAATTCTGACTTCCTCCGGCTTTTTCACTGCGTCCTTGGAAACGCAAATGGACCAGGTCACAAGCGATGCGCTCGACGCCGGGGTGGTGATCAACTCGCTCGACGCCAAGGGACTTGTGGCCCTCGCGCCGGGAGGAGAGGCAAAAGAATCTCCGCTTTATTCCGGCGGACTGCCGGCCTCCGAATACGAGAAGCAGCTTCTAAAGAAGCAACGAGAAGAGATGGATGACGTGATGGCGGATCTGGCGCGGGACACGGGCGGAATCTTTTTTCATAACAACAACGATCTCGACCTGGGCTTACGGGAGATGGCTGCGGTTCCCGATGTTTCCTACCGGCTTGGCTTTTCGCCTGCCGATCTAAAAGCGGATGGGAAATTCCACGATTTGAAGGTGAAGCTGACGGTTCCCGGCCGGTTCCAAATTCAGGCTCGCCGCGGTTATTTTGCGCCCAGTGAAGCCACGCGGCAGGCGGAAAGCAGGGTCGATAGGCTCAACGATGAGGTCCTGAAAACGGACAACATGGAAGGAATTCCGGCTGAAGTGAAGGCACAGCCGGGGCGGCTGCCCTCAGGAGGGACAGGATTGCAGGTTTCGCTGCATGTGGACCTCCGGGCGCTCTCGCTTCAGAAAAGCCAGGGGCGACACATGGATAAGTTGACGGTTGTTTCCGCATTGTTCAACAGCCAGGGGGATTTTGTGACGGGCGAAATGGGCGTGGTGGACATGGCGCTGAAAAACGACACGCTTACGGCTCTGAGCAAGCGAGGACTAAACACCACGATGGTGTTGCAGGCCCCTGAGGGAAAGTATCGCATGCGACTGGTGGTCGAGGAGGCAGGCAGCGGAAAGATGTTCGCCGTGACGCGCCCGGGCGACATTCCTTAGTGCGGGTCCGTAACCTAACCTAGCGTCGGCGAGGCGAGGCAACAAGCCGCAGAATCTCAAGAATCGAGACTCGGCGCGGGCGCAGCCCTTCGTTCCTCAGGGTAAACAAGCAGCGCCCCTACGAGAAAGGTACGGGCTACGGCTGCGAGTCGAGCTTCGGGCGATGGCTGTAGCGCTCGTAGAGTTCGAGTTGCTTGTTGTCGAGGCTGGTTTGCCGGCCCTGAATGAACAGGTATTTCACCTGAGTGCGCAACTCGAGCAAGTCGCCATCGGTGACGACGAGGTTGGCGATTTTGCCCGGCTCGATTGTGCCGAGTTGATCGCCGAGGCCGAGCATCTGCGCGGCGTTGAACGTGACGGCCTTGAGCGCTTCGTCGTGAGGCAATCCGTAGCCGACCGAAGTGCCCGCGTACTGCGGCAAGCGGCGCGAAAACGAAGTGTTGAAGCTGCCGAAGGCGATCTTGATGCCGGCGGCGTAAAGCTGGCCCGGCATGGTGTATTCGGAATCGTACGGATCGTCTTCCGATTGCGGCATGGTAAGGACCGGCCCGATGATCACCGGGATGTTGTCCTTCTTGAGCAGGTCGATTGTCTTCCAGGCTTCGGAGGCGCCGGCGAGAATCATGCGGACTTTTTGTTTTTCGCAGAATTCGACGGCTTCGCGGATGTCGCGCGCCTTGAACGCGACAACCAGCAACGGCTCCTTGCCTTCGACAACAGGCGCGAGCGCGTCGAGCTTCAAATCGCGCTGGAAATTATCGGGGTTGCCCTTTTCCTTCGCTTCGGCGTAATGGCGCGCCGCGTCGAATAAATCGTCGAGCTGGTAGATTTTCTTCTCGTAGTCTTTTTTCGCCTCGGCATACGGACGCTGCGTGAACGTGAACGTCGAGAAGTCGAAAGAGCCAGTTTGAATCGACGGCCAGGTAAGTTCCATGCTCGCGTGGCGGCGAATCACCATGTCGTTAATGTTCCAGCCGCCCAGATTCACGGCCGACGCTTCCCCACCGATGACGCTGCCGCCACCGCCTCCGAAGCCGCCGAGCCTGCCCGGCACAGTGAGCACTTCGGTGATGCCCGCGGCGCGCGTGACAGGGACGTGAGCGCTGTCGGCGTTGAACGCCGTGGCGGCGGTGACGTCAGGATTGAATTCGCCCGTTTCCGTGGTGTCGATGGTCGCGTTGACGGCCGAAACTTCTTCCAAACCGACTTGCGTGACGGGATCGAACATGCCGGGATACACCTGCAAGCCCGTGGCGTCGATAACTTTCGCGCCTTCGGGGATTGCGACGTCTTTACCCACGGCGGCAATTTTGCCGTCGCGAATCACGACGACGCCGTTGTCGATGGGCGCTCCCACGAGCGTGAAGATTTTCGCGCCCTTGATGGCGTAGACGCCGGAGGAGGTTTGCGCAGGCGTTTGCGCGAAAACGGGCAGCGCGAAGGCGAGCGCGAGAAGCATCAAGCTGGATTTTGCGGCGAACGATTTCGCCGTTGACTTTAGTGGATTCATCGCGTTCATCGTCGCGTTCATTGGGCACCTCCGGCAACCATCGCAACAAGTTCCGGTTTCGGAGTTTTCTTGCGCTTGCCCTTTTCGGGCTTCTTTTCGTTTTTCTTTTCGCCTTTGCTCTCGGCCGCGGCTGGTTTTTTCGGCGGCTGGTTTTCCTTTTCCAGCTTGGCGAGCAAATCTTTACGCTCGCTTTCGAGAGCGGCGCGCCGGGCGATGTCCTGCTGGCGGTCGAAATAAACTTTGCCGTCGATGATCGTTTTTTGCACCACGGCGTAAACGCTCAGCGGGTCGTGATTGTAAATCGCGAAGTCCGCGTCTTTTCCCACTCCAATCGAGCCGACGTGATTGTCGATGCCAAGCTGAATGGCGGGATTGAGGGTGACGAGGCGGAGCGCTTCATTCTCGGTTAGGCCGCCGTACTTCATGCTCTTCGCGGCTTCCTGATTCAGGTGACGCGCTTCGTCGGCATCGTCGGAATTGACCGACACAATCACGCCACGCCGCGTCATCAGCGCCGCGTTGTAGGGAATCGCTTCGTACGCTTCCATTTTGTACGCCCACCAATCGGAGAACGTCGAGCCGCCGATGTTGTTCGCGGCCATTTCGTCCGCCACTTTGTAGCCTTCGAGCACGTGCTGGAACGTGCGCACCTTGAAACCGAATTCCTTGGCGACGCGCATCAACATCAAAATTTCGTCGGAGACATACGAGTGGCAATGGATGTAGCGCTTGCCTTCGAGCACCTCGACCAGCGGCTCGAGCTGCAAATCGCGGCGCGGCGGAATCAAATTCTGCTCGCCCGCGGCCTTGCGGCGATCGTAATCGGCCCATTTTTTCTGGTACGCCTTGGCGCGCGTGAAGGCATCGCGAATCGTTTCCTCCACGCCCATGCGTGTTGCGGGATAGCGCGGCGCAACTCCCGGCGCGCTGAAGTTCGAGTGCTTCACATTCTCGCCGAGAGCGAATTTAATTCCGGGCACGGCGTCGGGAAACGGCAATTCGTCCGGCGGCGCGCCGTATTTCAGCTTGATGACGATGGTCTGTCCGCCGATGGGATTCGCGCTGCCGTGCAGCACGTTGCCGATCACCACGCCGCCGGCAAGCTCGTGGTAAATGTCGATGTCGTACGGATTCAGCACGTCCTTGATGTTCACCATCGACGAAACGGAGATGCTGCCTTCGTTGACGTCGCCATCTACGGCGATGTGCGTGTGGCAGTCGATGATGCCGGGCATGACGTACAAACCGGTGCCGTCGATGACTTTCGCGCCGGCGGGGGCCTGCACGTCGGTACCGACGGCGGCGATTTTGCCGTCGCGGACGAGAATCGAGCCATGCTCGATGCGGCCGTGCGTGATGGTGATGACCGTCGCGTTTTTGATGAGCGTGACGTCCGAATTGTCTGAATTGCCTTGCGCGTGCGCGAAGAGCGGAACGAGCGCAGCGACGGCGAGAATGACGAAGATTTTTGCGAAGCTCATTTTTTTCGCAGTCATTTTCTTGGCGTTCATTTTTTTGGCGTTCACTACTGCACCCCCTGTTGCGTCATGGGCCTCGGCTTGCCGGAATGACCGGGCGGCCCAGGAGGTGGCGTTTCTTCGTGAATCTGGTAGCGCATGCCGTCGACGAACACGTCCTTGATTTTCGTTTTCTCGCCGAAGAGATCGCCATCCGTGACGACGAGATTCGCGATTTTCCCCGGCTCGATTGAGCCGAGACGATCATTTACGCCAAGGATTTGCGCGGGGTTGATGGTCATGGCCTTCAGCGCATCATCGGCGGAGAGGCCTTTGTCGATGGCCTTTTTCACGTTCTTTAGAATTTCCTGTGGCTTGGCAATCCCGCCGGAGTAAAACGCGTAGAGCACGCCTGCTTTTGAAAGCGCGGCGGGAGTGGAAGGCGCGCGGTCCCACAGGCGCAATTCGCGCAGCGTGATGTTGTCCTTGTCGGCGTCTTTGGGCATCGTGGGCCAGTTGACGTTGACGAACACGGGCAGCTTGCTCTGCGCGATTTCACTCGTCATTTCGTAACCCTCTTGCGCGCCATACATCGCGGCGCGAATCTGCCATTCGTTCGCCAGCCGAATCGCGCGGTAAATTCGCAATTTTTCATTTGCAGGGAGCAGCACCAGCTCGTTGTCCTTCAGCGCCTGGCCGACGACGACTTCGGTGCGGTCATACGGCGGGCGCTCGACGCCTTCGTGATGCGCGTTGTACGCGGCCTCCGCTTGCTGATACCAGCGCGTGTCGATGAAAACCTGGCGCACATAAGCGATCACGCCCATCAGCGAGCCGGGGAAGCTGAAGAATCCTCCCGTGGGCTGAAACGAAAGATCGAGCGTCGCGTGCGGCTTGACCACCATGTTGCCGGCGCGCTCGTCGCCAAAATCAATAATCGAGCCCTGCCCGGGGAAAATTCCGCCTTGCGGCTCGACGAGCGCCGTCGTAAATCCAGCGCTGCGCCAATTTTCGACGCGCGGGTCATCAGGATTCAAATCGTTCGCTGCGACGTTCCACGGCGTTGTGCTCGGACGATCTTCGGGGCCAGTCGAAAGCTTCGAGGGCATTGGCCGCGGCGCGCGACGTCCGCGGGCAGGGCCCATTTGCGGCGCTTCGGGAGCGGGCAAACCGACGCTGGTGCCTGCGTCAATCAGGCCGGGGTAAACTGTCAAGCCTTTGCCGTCGATCACCGCAGCTTCGGGCGGAATCGTGGCGTCCGCGCCCACGGCTTTGATTATCCCGTCGGCGACAACGACTATTCCGTTCTCGATGGGCGCGCCGGAGACGGGCACGATGCGGGCGCCCTTGATCGCGAAGTAGCGCGGCTCGCCCGGCGTAATTAGAGAGCTTTGCGCCAGACTCGCCGACGAAAAGCTCAGCGCGACAATCGCGCACACGCCGACGATGGCGAGCGACAGTGCGAGCAAACGAATGCAGTTTCGTTGTTTCATTTCACACCCCGAAATTTACGCTTTGCCGAGGACACCACCCCGATGTCCTGAAGCATGGCTTAAGAGACGCAGGATGCTATCGGCAGGTTTCGGCCATGTCAACTACTGAAGCGCACTACTAAAGCGCATGCGTGTTTGATGTGAGTCTTCTTTCAGATTTTGTGTATCATAAGCGGCGCAGTTTACTAATCGGATAAATACCCGTACAGGAACGTGGCGTTTGACCCGCGCGAATTATTGATGAGCGAAACCTCGAAGAACCGAGAAGACCGCGAACGTGAGTTGAACGACGTTCTCAAGGAGGAAACGAGTCGCGGCCGAAAGCAGCCCAAGAAAGCGCTTTCACTTGAACGCGAGCGCGCAATACGCAGGATTGCGCAGTTACTCGCAAATCCGAATTGTGATCGGGAAACTTTTCTGGAAACTATTCACGAGTTCGGACTGACAGACGAATCTCCCGAGTATCGTCAGCTTCTCGCGTTGTGGAGGAAACGCCACGGGAACGCGTAGCTCTGCGGCGGGCTGCGCGAATACGCCGGTCCTGCTCGTCGGGCGGAAGCGTCGCAAGATGTTTGGATACGATTTGAGCGAACTCCGACGTGAATGTCCGAGCAGAGATTTTCTTCTTAGACACCTTGGATTTCATCTTCGGCAAAACAACCTCCGCTATCAGCAATATTTACAATTTAGCAGTAACCAGAGTCAAAACGCAATAGAACGAGGACCCCGTGTTTAATTGCGGAGCGGTTTGCCGGTTTTTAGGGTGTGGGCGATGCGGAGCTGCGTGTTGCGCTGGCCGCAGAGGGAGACGAAGGCTTCGCGTTCGAGGTCGAGGACGTACTGCTCGGAGACGAGCTGGGGCGCGGAGAGCGGGCCGCCCGCGAGGATGTTGGCAAGTTTGCGCGCGACAAGCGCATCGTATTCGGAGATGTATTCGCCACGCAGCATCTGGTGAATGGCGAGCTTCGCGGCGGCGATGAATTCTTCTCCCAGGACGCGAATCTGCGCGGGCGCGGGCGGATGATACCCGGCGCGCACCATGGCGAGCGCCGTTTCTTTGGCGTCAGCTACAAGGCGGTCGCGGTTCATCGCCACCAAATCCGAAGCGCGCAAATAGCCGAGCGCGCGGCACTCCTCAGCGCTGGTTCCCACCTTGGCCATGGCGATATTTTCGAAGACGGGCTTGAGCGCGTGAAATAAATCCAAATCTTCCCCGCCGGTCGCGTGCTCGTTGGCGCGAATCAGCATTTCCTTCGTGCCGCCGCCGCCGGGAATCAGGCCCACGCCCGTTTCGACGAGCCCCATGTAAAGTTCGGAATTGGCGTGAATGCGCGCGGCGTGCAGGCTGATTTCGCATCCACCGCCAAGCGCCATTCCCTGCGGCGCGGCCACGACGGGGCGCGGCGCATATTTAATCGCCATGTTCACATTTTGAAATTGACGGACGGCCATGTGAATGTCGTCCCATTCCTCTTCCTGCGCGCTGACGAGCAGCAACATCAAATTCGCGCCTACGGAAAAATTCACCGCCTGATTGGCAATAACCATCGCATCGAAATCGGTGTGCAGGCGCTTCAAGCCCGCATGCAGCATGGCGACAATGTCTCCGCCGATGGAGTTCATTTTCGCGTGGAATTCGCAGCAGACCACGCCGTCGCCCAAATCAATCAGGCTCGCGCCGGAATTTTCCTCGACGACTTTCGATTGCTCCTTCAGCGATTTCAGAATAATGATTCCGCTCGGTTCCTCGACGGGCTTGTACTCCGTCGTGGCCAGATCGAAATAACTCGTGTGCCCGTGCGCGGATTCGTAGAATGTTTTTTTGCCGGAGGCCAAAAGCGAAGTGACGCTCGGCGGCATCGCTTTGCCTACCATCTTCAGCATGAGCGACATGGGTTCGACGCCGATGGTGTCCCAGATTTCGAACGGGCCGAGTTCCCAATTGAATCCCCAGCGCATCGCGCGGTCCACTTCCACAATGCGGTCGGCGATTTCCGGGACGCGCCGCGCCGCGTACAAGCACGTCTGCGAAAGCGCGCCCCAGATGAAACGCGCCGCTTTGTCGACGACTTTGCCTTCAAGAATCGGGCCGACGAACGAACGAAGGCGCTCGCGCGTGTCGTCGATCATCTTGCCCGCTTCGATGGAAGCGAATTTCGCCTTCTGCCGCGGGCGATACTCCATCGTCTTGGTATCGAGCGTGAGGATTTCGCTTTCGCCGCCGCCTTTTTTGACGCGCTTGTAAAAACCGCTGCCCGTTTTTTCGCCGAGCCAGCCGCGCTTCATCATTTCTTCGATCAACGGCGGCAGCTTGTAAATTTCGCGCGACTCGTCGTTGGGCACGCTGTCGTAAATATTGCGCACCACGTGCGCCAGCACATCGAGGCCGACAAGATCGGCGGTGCGAAACGTCGCGGACTTCGGCTGGCCAATCGCGGGCCCCGTGCAGGCGTCAACTTCCTCGACGGTCATATCGAGCTCGCCCATCAGGCGCACGGCATTCAACATCGAAAACGTGCCGATGCGATTGGCGATGAAATTCGGCGTGTCTTTCGCGACCACCACGCCCTTGCCAAACCGGCGGTCGCAAAATTCGTCAAGCGCGGCCAGAACTTCAGGCTTCGTTTTCGGCCCGGCGATCAGTTCGACCAGCTTCATGTAGCGCGGCGGGTTAAAAAAATGCGTGCCCGCCCAATGCGCTTGAAAATCCTCGGAGCGGCCCTCGGCGACGAGATGGATTGGCAGCCCGGAAGTGTTCGAGCTGACAATCGTGCCCGGGCGGCGATGCTCGTCGACGCGCGTGAGCAGGCTGCGCTTGATGGCAAGGTCTTCGGTGACGGCTTCGATGATCCAATCCGCTTCGGCGCACCACGCGAGATTGTCCTCGAAGTTTCCCGGCGTGATCAGGCGGGCAAAGTCAGGAACGAAGAACGCGGCGGGCCTGGATTTTTTCGCCGCTTCGATGCCCGCCAGCGCGAAGCGATTCCGCACGGCGGTCGATTCGAGCGTCAGACCTCTGCGCGTTTCCTCCGCGGTCAGTTCGCGCGGGGCGATATCGAGCAGGTAGCACGGCAGCCCTGCGTTGGCAAAATGAGCGGCGATGCGCGCGCCCATCGTTCCAGCGCCCAGAACCGCGGCTTTTTCGATGCGAATCGTCATTTTTTTTCCCGATGTTTTTCCCGAGGGCACATCGGCGTCGGCAAGCGTCGGGACCGGTGGCAATCGGGAGGTTACAGAACTGCGACACACGCGGTCAACCTAAAAACCCCAGCGTCCTCAGACAGGCTACAATAGTCATATTCACAGGGGCAGATGTTCCTGGCATTCGGAGAACGATGGGCAACGTATTTCGCTGGCTTGGGACGGCGGTAAAAGGGCTGCGGTCGTTCGCCTATAATTTGCCGCTCGGCCGCCCGCGCATCGGCGTGGCGCTGGGCGGCGGATTCGCGCGCGGTATTGCGCATATCGGTGTCCTGCGCGTCCTGGAAGAAAATAATATTCCCGTGGATTTGCTCGCAGGCACAAGCGTCGGCGCGCTTGTCGGCTCAGCTTACGCTGCCGGCACGTCGCTAGAGGAACTCGAATATCAAGGCGTGCTGACGCATTTTCGAGATTTCGGCCGGTGGACAATTTCAAGGATGGGCATGGCGACAAACGAGCGGCTGGAGACGTATTTGCGCCGCTTCACGACAATGCGCACGTTCGAGGAACTGAAAATTCCACTCGCGATTGTCGCGGCCGATATAATCACCGGACAAACGGTGTATTTCACCGCGGGTGAGTTGGCGCGGCCCCTGCGCGCGTCGTGTGCATTCCCCGGACTTTTTATGCCAGTTGAATACGATGGCCGAGTTCTCGTTGATGGCTTTCTTACCGAGGCCGTGCCTACTGAAGCGTTGCGCCGCATGGGCGCCGACGTCGTGATTGCCGTCCACCTGGATCCTGGCCAGCCGGACGAGAGGCCGAAAAACACCATCGAAGTGATCAGCCGCTCGTTCTCGATTATTCAGGAGCAGGCGCCGCAGCACTGGGTGCGATATGCCGACATTATCCTGCGCCCTGAAGTGAAAGAGATTCACTGGGACGATTTTCAGAGAACGCCAGATCTGGTTGCCGCGGGAGTGGCCGCGGCGCAGTTGGCGCTGCCCGAAATCAAAGCCGCTCTCACGCGCCCCGTGCTCACGCCGCACGAGCCTGCCTCGAAACCGGACGGAAAATCGCAGCTTTCCCGCTGATATCTGAAAGTTGCGAAGGCTTTGCGGAAAAATGAGGTCTGCCCGCAGAATTAAATCGACAGGCTCGCGACCAGGCCTTCGCGAACCATCCGCCGCACCACCGCGAGCTTGCCGGCTTCGTCCAAATCGCCGGGAAGATCGCGCGCCGTGAACTTGGCGTGGTTCAGCGCAAATTGAACTGCGTCATGCGCGTGAGACGGGAAGGTAATTTTGCGTCCGTAACATTCAACGATCGCGGACTCTGCGTTGCTTTGCAAGCGAGTGATCACGCCCGGCCTCGCGCCCACCGCGGTGTCAACCGTCAGCACGTCCAACGCCGCCAGTTGCGCCATCTGTCCTCGCAGAAGCGGTGGAGACACAGACATCAATCGATCCACGAAGTAGTCAAGGCTGGTGTCGAGCGCTGCGTCAAAGTCCGTCCTTGCGGAAACTTTCTGCAATAGGCCTCGCAGCGTTTCTCGCGCTTGCGTGCGGTCGAAACCGGGCCGCGCAAAACCGGGAGGAAGCGCCTTGCGAAACGCTGGATCGCGTAGAGCAGCCCCCGCCACGAATTCCAGCAGCAGGTCCGTCCACGTGTACCTTAGAACGCCCGCGGTTATGTGTAGCGAAACTACGTCGGTTGAACGCGCATCGTGAACGATGCCCCGAGGGATATAAGCGACGTCCCCCGCATCAAGTTGAAATTCGAGAATGCTCGCGCCTTGCTCGTGGATTGCGGAGTCGAAATCCTGCGATGGCAGCGGCAGCTCCACGGGCGTTCCGTAAATGTTCCACTTTTTCGAGCCCGCCACCTGCAGCACGAACACGTCGTGCGTATCATAATGCGGTTTCGCGCCCTGAGCCCCGGGCGGAGTCATGTAAATATTTGTCTGGAACGGGAAGCTGAACTCGCCTTCCAGCGCGCGGCAGAAAGAAGTCAGCGACGGCACGACGGTATCGAGGAACGCCAAAGTTATCGTCGAGCCTTCATTGAAAAGCTGATAGACCTTGGCGACGTCGAGAGCATCGTCGTCGACCGTGTAGTCGTCAGACTTGATTTCCCGGCTGGCGTTCTTCAGCGTGATGTCGGGATACCGGCGGTCAAGCGTGGTAAGTACGCGGTCTACTTCATCGAGGGAAAACAACGACTTGAAATAATCCGGCTGGTTGCGCTTGACGACGAGCGTCTGTTTCTCCCAGTAGCTTTCGAAAAAAGTTTCCCTGCTGACTGGGTGGATCAGCCATTCGAGCGAGGGACGTGCTTCGGGGGGAAACACGCGTTCCTCGCTAGCTTGCGAGCTAAAACCTGGCTTCGGAGAAGACATTTAACCCCGCAACGCGCGTCCCCCCGCGCGCTAACTCCCCTAATCGGCTCCTACACCTTCACCAGCGGGGCCAGTTGATTACCCGGGGCTAGTATCTCGCGCCGTCCGGATCGTCCTTCGGAGGTGCTTTCTTCTTGCTGTCCGGATCAGAGCCTTTTTTCTTGTCCTTTGAGTCCGGATCGGAGGCTTTCTTCTTGCTGTCCGGATCAGATCCCTTCTTCTTAGTCTTCGAATCAGGATCGGACGACTTTGTCGTCTTCGTCTTCTTCTTACTATCCGGGTCAGAGCCCTTTTTCTTGTCCTTCGAGTCCGGATCGGTGGCCTTCTTCGAGTCAGGATCGGAACCTTGCTGCGCGACGGCCCGTACGCCCGACGCAAGTGCCGCTGCGCCGACTAGGAGCGCGCCGGCCGCAGTCAAGAACGACCTGCGCGGCATTTTTCGCTCGGTGACGATTTGCTCGTCCGTCAGCGTCTGGGACGACCCTTGCTTGACCACTCTTGGATCCTTCTCAGCCATCGTTTGCTCCTTTTCAGAGCGCTTTCGCCGGAGGCACAATGCGAGCGCGCTTCTTCTGCCGCTTGTACCACGCCTGCTTTCGCGAAGTCAAGAACGCGGCGGTCCAGGTTGAATCTCCACAGTAACCGGCTGGCCATTCCCTTTGCCCCGCTTTGTCAGCCATTCCTCAAATGCGCGCGCGAAATGCGAGGGATCGACCTGCAGGCTGGCTTCGATCTGGCCCTCGGCGATAGGCAGAGTGTCGTCAAATTCCGCCGAGCCGGTGAAATTGCGCATGCAAAATGCGTCGAGCCACTCAAGCGGGCACGGTTTGCGCTCGCCATTCACGATGACTTCAACTCGCAGCTTCCGCGCGTACATCGCCGAAGTATAGCACTGGCATTGAGGGCTTTTCCCCGAGTAGATCCTTATCCAGAACCAGCTGACGGTCGAGAATTCCTTCTTGACATATTGTAGTTTGCGTCACAAACTACATTCAACTGGCAAACTAGGTAGCTAGAGGAGAACCCCGTGCCTCCATCGTCTTCCCCGGTCCTGGACGCCGAGCGCCGCGCTTGGAATTACTGGTTCGTTGATGGCTTGCCGAATCTTCTCGCAGGGCTGAGCTGTCTGCTGCTTTCAGGCACCTTCTTGCTCGTGACGCGGTATCGCCACACGCGCTCCCTACTGGTGATTGCAATCGTCGTCCTAGCATTCGGCATCCACGGCGTGGTCTTCTTTCGCCTGCGACAAATGCTCGAATGGCTGAAAGCGCGAATCACTTATCCGCGGACTGGGTATGCTGCTTCTCCTTATTTCACGTTTTGGCAAGATGCACAGCCCACGGCTGACTTGACGATGCTTAATTTAGGCAAAGTCGAAAAGCCTGGCATCCTGCCGAGCGCACAGGAGGCCGCGCGCGAGGTTGAGGATCGGCACAGCCGATTATGGCTTACGCTCGGCACCTATCTCGTCGCCCTGCTCTGCGGGGTATTGATTCGCGCGCTGTGGGTTTGCGGCGCCTTGGGAATCGCGGGGGGGGGTGGGAATTTGGCTGACCACGCGGAAGAATGAGCGCATGTCGTGGGCGGTCGCGCTTGGTTTGCCTTTTGCGGGGATGTACATGTTGTACATATTCATGTTTTCCGGTTCAAATCCGGGGCTGCGCATCGAACGCTCTGGATTCTTTCTCGCTGGCATTGGCCTGGTGCTGACGCTGACCGGCGCGGTTGGGTTGATCCGCTATTTGCGCCGCAATCCGGTGGAACGCACATGAGCACGGCAGTACAGGACTTGGCCACACTCGATCGGGTGATCCACGAGCCGGCGCGGCTGGCGATCATGACTGTGCTCTACGCCGCAGGTGAGGCGGACTTTCTCTATTTGCAGCACGAGTGCGGACTCACGCAGGGGAATTTGTCTAGCCATCTGGCGCGCCTGGAAGAGGCGGGACACGTCAGGATCGAGAAGACCTTCAAGGGCAAGTATCCGCTGACGATTTGCCGGCTGACGCGCAGCGGCCGCGCGGCGCTGGAATCGTACGCGCAGAAGATACGTTCTGCCGGCCCTCTATTCCGATAAGACCGTCCCCTCTCCGGCGTTTCCAGTTGGGATTTCCGATTGTGTAACAGTTCGTAGAGTCCAAAATAGTGCATCCCGGACGGCTAAGCATGCATCTATTGTCCAGGTCGCATAAAGCTGTGGGAGGTCGGCACTTATGCGAAGACTTCTCTTGGCAATACTCCTTACTGCTGTGGGATGTGCTGCGCAAGGAGCAGCCCCAGGTCCCCTGCCGCTTGATTTCGTAGACCAAGCGCTTCCGGCAAGCGCCGCCCAGAAATCGCAGATCGTAATCCCCGCTGGGACAACAGTTGCACTGGCGCTAACCCGCCCCGTATGGACCGAGGCGGCCAAACCAGGGGACAGCATCTACGCGCAGACCGTCTTCCCCGTAGCCATCAACAATCAAATGGCGATTCCCGCCGGAACGTATGTGGAGGGCCAGATTGACAGCCTTGCGCGACCCGGCTGGTTTTCGCCCCACGCGCAATTTCAGATTCATTTTACAAAACTCATATTCGCGAACGGTTACGCATTGGCATTCGGTGGCCCTCAGACCGCCACCCTGCCAGTCAATGAAAATGCCGACGTGATACCCGCTGTCGCCAATCCTTACGTCGAGGTCAGCCGCGCAAGCGACATCCTGCTTGATAACGGCTCGCAAATCGAGATGGTGCTGCAAATTCCGCTCGCGCTGAATCGGGACAGCGTCGCCGATGCGGTGCGCCAGTCCCATCCCGCTCAGCCTGTTCCGTCCAAGTCCGCCACGATCTGTCGGCCAACTCCCGGCACACCCGGCACCTCAGACACGGTAATTCCGGGCACTCCCGGCACACCTGGCACACCGGATACGGTTATTCCATCAGGTGTACCCGGCGTACCCGATACCGTGATACCGGGCATTCCCGCTACTCAAGGCACGTCGGACACAATCATTCCCGGCACTCCCGGCACGCCCGGTACTTCATGCCCCAGCCCGCCACTAATCACATCGAACCCAAAGTCTCTCCAAAACAAGGAATCCTTCCAAACTAGCGCTCCGATGCGCGTGGATGGAAAACAACTCTCTGTCGGAAGCTATCAATTGGCTTGGGCCGGATCGGGTCCCCTGGTCCAAGTGGATTTCCGCCAGAACGCGAATGTCATCGTGAGCGTGCCCGCGCGCATCGTCACGCTAAGCAGGAAATCGCCGTCTGACCAGCCCGCGACGCTCACCAACCCTGACGGCTCGCTTTCATTACAATCGCTGCGATTCGCAGGCGAGACTTTCGCGTTGTACTTTGACAGAAACGCGCAGTGAGGCGCGGCTCTTTCCGTGGAGGGAGAAACATCATGCGAGCACTCGTTCTAGCAGGATTCTTAGTGGCATCGACGTGCTGGGCACAGCAGCCGGTAACAAATCCCCAGCAGCCCCCTTTTCCGAGTCAGGCACAAGCGCCGAGCCAGGCCAACCCCGAAACCATCACCGTCCCGGTAGAAACTCGAATCCCCTTGACGCTCGCTAGTCCAATTACGGGCAAAATGCACCCCGGCGACGCCGTCCGCGCCACGGTCGCATTTCCTGTCACTGTCGGCACTACTGTAGCGATTCCCGCCGGCGCATACGTCGAGGGCACTCTCGCCAAAATCAACAAGCGAGGCCGGCCCAGCGTGCAGATACACTTCACAACCATCGTGTTCGCCAATGGCTACACCGTGCCTATCAACGGTGCCAATACTGAGGCAAGGCTTGTCAGCCCGCCGCCGGACTCGGCCGCGACCTCCGCATTCGCAAGCGGCACCCCGCTGAACTACGCTCCCGCCGCCGCGCAATCGACGGGCCTAACGCCCCCACCTTCGCCGTCGCAGCCGTCGCACCTTGGTGCCATTGTTGGATTTGTCGTCGCCAGTGTGGCCGCAGTTGTCGTGACCATTCTGCTCATTCACCACCACGGCGCAGGCAACGGCGTGCTTTTTGACACCGGATGGCAATTCGACATGGTTCTGCAAACCCCGCTCATCGTGAACGCAGCCAGCGCCGCCCTCCCCAGCGCGCAATGACGCCTGAAAGTCTTATTGGATTTAGCCCACTCTGTTAACACTCTGGACCACTCGCGGCACTTCGCTTTCTTGCATTTCGTCCTTTGGCGGCATAGACTTTTATTTTGTGTTATTTGCACTGCTAATAGAACATCAGATGCGACGCGCAAGAGTCCGGCCCGGCAGCTGGGCAACTTCCCCCGCGCCAACCGAAAATAGGAGGCCCTGTGGCCACGCCGTTGGAAAATTGGGTCGAGGAGGTCTCTCGCCTTACAAAACCAAAAGACATTGTGTGGTGCGATGGATCGCAGCGCGAATACGACCACATCGTCGAAGAAATGTTGCGCGACGGCTCGTTCATTGAGCTGAATACAAAAACCTATCCGAATTGTTATCTACACCGCAGCAATCCCAATGACGTGGCCCGGACCGAAAGCGTCACCTTCATTTGCACGCGCGAAAAATCCGACGCAGGTCCCACAAATAACTGGATGGCTCCGGAAGAAGCGAAACAGAAAGCTGAGCCGTTTTTTCGCGGCGCGATGAAGGACCGCACCATGTACGTGGTGCCTTATATTCTTGGCCCCGCGACTTCGCCCTACAGCAAAGTGGGCGTCGAGATCACCGACAGCCCGTACGTCGCCGCGAGCATGCGCATCATGTCGCGCATGGGCACGGAAGCCCTCGACCGCCTCGGCAGCTCTTCCGATTTTGTTCCCGGCCTTCACTCCCTTGGCGACATGGACCCGCAACATCGCCTCGTGCTGCACTTTCCGGAAGAAAAATTGATCTGGAGCGTCGGTTCCGGTTACGGCGGCAATGCCTTGCTCGGGAAAAAATGCTTTGCACTGCGCATCGCCAGCTGGATGGCGCGCGAACAGAGTTGGATGGCCGAACACACGCTGATTCTCGGCCTCGAAGATCCCTCCGGCAAAGTGACGTACATGTGCGCGGCCTTCCCCAGCGCCTGCGGAAAAACCAATCTCGCCATGATGGTCTCCGCGCTGGAAAAGCAGGGCTATCGCGTTTGGACCATCGGCGACGACATTGCCTGGCTGCACATCGGCAAAGACGGAATGTTGCGCGCCATCAATCCTGAGAGTGGATTTTTCGGCGTCGCGCCGGGAACCAACGAAAAGACAAATCCCAACGTGATGACGGCAGTGCACCACGACACCATTTTCACGAACGTCGCAATGACTCCGGAAGGCGAGCCGTGGTGGGAAGGGATGAACGCGGCGCCTCCGTCGGGCTTGACTGACTGGAAAGGCGAGAAGTGGACTCCGAGCAAGGGTGCAGCTGCGCAACCCAATTCGCGCTACACGGTTCCCGCCAAGCAGACTCCCTCCATCTCGAAACATTTTGAAGACCCCGAAGGCGTGCCTATCTCCGCGATCATTTTCGGCGGACGCCGCGCCAAAGTGGCCCCGCTCGTATTTGAGGCGCGCGATTGGCAGCATGGCGTTTTTGTGGGCGCAACCATGGCTTCGGAAACCACGGCGGCGGCGACCGGAGCTGTCGGCATCACGCGCCGCGATCCCATGGCCATGCTGCCCTTCTGCGGATACAACATGGCCGATTATTTTCGTCACTGGCTCGACATGGGCAAACACGTCGCGCATCCGCCGAAAATTTTCCACGTAAATTGGTTCCGCAAAGGCGAAGACGGCAAGTTTTTGTGGCCGGGCTACGGCGAGAATGTGCGCGTGCTGAAGTGGATGCTGGAGCGCATCGAAGGCCACGCCAATGCGATAGAAACGCCGATTGGCCTTGTGCCTGCGCCTGGCACGCTCACGCTCGACGGATTGGATATTTCCGCCGACACCATGGCGAAATTGTTGCAGGTTGACGCCAGCGTCTGGGCCGATGAGCACGAAGCGATTGGAAAATTCTTCGAGAAATTCGGCAAGCGCCTGCCGGAAGAACTTCGTCAGGAGCAGGAAAAGCTCGGCCAGCGCCTGCAGCACGTCGCCGTCGCGCAAAAGTAATTTCGCATTACGCGCCGTTCCTGCGCCGCGGGACAGCGGCTTTCTCCCGCGGCGTTTTTATTTGCGATTTGCCCCGCGCACAAGGCAGTCACCAGGAATTTGGATGGCTCCATGGATATCGATTGGGTTCGCAGCTACTGCAAGAAAATGCCGCACGCGACGGAAACCGTGCAATGGGGCGACGATTTGGTCTTCAAGGTGGGCGGCAAAATGTTCGCCGTGCTGGTACTGATCCCGGCGAAAGTCTGGCTATCGTTCAAATGCTCGCCGGAAGAATTCGCTGAATTGGCCGAGCGTCCCGGAATTATTCCCGCGCCCTATTCGGCGCGCTACCACTGGGTCGCGCTCGAAACGCAGGACGCGCTCGCGCCAACGGAGCTCGAACGGCTCTTGCGCAGTTCGTATGACATGGTATTCGCAAAGCTTCCCAGGAAAACGCAATCCGCGCTTTCCAGCGCGAAAATCAAATCCAGAAATACGCGCCGCCCTCGCCGTAAGGCGCGTTAACGTAAAAAAGATTCGCATGCTCGATGGCCGCGAGCGCCCCGCAGACTTGTTTCGCTCCGTGCTCCGCGCAAAAATGTTCGCCGGGCATCACTTCCATGCGATCGGCGGCGTCGAGGTTTGGAATCTGCTCGCGTGAAAACCACAACCACGTCGCGGCGCGCGAACATTCCTGGCACAACTTAGAACGATCATCATCGCGCGCCAGCCGCGCGCCAATCGCCGCTGCGACGGCGGGCTCGACACCGGCAGCGTCGAAATCGGGCGCCGCCACAAAAAAATACTGTGAAAACGATTCGCCATCCGGCTCAAATGCAACCACGCGTCCAGAATACGCAGCGAGGTCTTTCTCCAGCTCCGCAACCAAACATTCGCGGCAGAGAGAAACTTCCGGCCGCTGCGGCTGGCGCAACGGAACGTTCTTGCCTTGCAGATATAAATTGTCGGGAAGAAAAGTCGCCATCCACGCAGCATGACCCGCCAAATGGACGCATTCGGCAGGCATGCGCATCAGGCGCGCGAGCCAATTTGATGTGCGCCAGCGGAAAGAAAGTTGCGGATAGGCTTCGTGAACGGAGATTCGTGGCATTGCGCGTCAGCGGGAATTTCAGCGCGGCGTCAGTGTTTCCCGCGTCCACTCCAATATCGCGGCCGAAAGCTCGGCGCGCACACCGGAGTAGCTGTGATCTGTGTCCCAGTGGCGTTCGGTGACGCGAGTGTCTCCAGCTTTGCGCAGAGCTTCCGCAAAAGCGTGGTCGGAAGGCGCGAGGCCTTCGCTGGCGGTGATAACAAAAACAGGGCGAGGCGCAATGGCCGGCGCCAGGTTGTTCATATTTAGCGCCGACTGGTGCTGGTAGATTTCACGAGCAAGGGCTTCTCCGCTAGTGCCTGAGAGCGGCAAGAGATTATTGTCGCGCTCGAGCGATTTCGCCTCATTCTTAATGGTCGGCGCGGCGGAGCCGACATTGCGTCGTGATTCGTAATCGGCGCCGATGTTCCATGCCGAGATGAGCACCGCGGCGGCGACCTGCTTGTTGTGAGCCGCGGCCGAAGCAGCCATGTATCCGCCCATGCTGTGCCCAATGACGATGACGCGGTGCGTATCGATGCCGTATTCCTGTGCGTTGGCTGGATTGAGAAGAAAACGGACTTGCGTGTCGGCGTCTTCCGCAGCGTGCTCGAAAGAAAAATCGCCCTTCACGCCCCAGGAGCCGCGGTAATGCATGGCCAGCACGTTCCAGCCGTGGGCGCGAAGAAACTGCGCGACGTCGAGGTTCTGCTCATATCCCGGAAAGCCGTGGAAGATAACCGCCGTGGGATGCGGGCCTGCTCCAGCAGCAAGGTAGAAAACGCCGAGCAGCATGCTGCCATGGTTGGGCAAAACCATCTGTTTCGTCGAAGCTGGTTTAGAAGCGGGAGGCGCTGCGCCCGGTGTGGATTGAGCGCCAGCCGGCAGGACAAGCACGACCGCAAGAACGACGAAGCGCAAAATTTTCATCGCAGGAGTATATACGCGCTCGCGCCAGTTTGTCTCGCATAGGTGCATCAGTTATGATGAATTGTTTTCCCGGTGGGGTAATTCGCCGGCGCAATCATCAGCGACAAAAACATTCGAGGAGGAAACATGCCGATTGCCGTGGGAGCCACCGCACCGGAATTCACACTGAAGGACCAGGACCAAAAGGATGTGAAGCTGGGGGATTTCAAGGGGAAGAAAAATGTCGTGATTGTTTTTTATCCGCTCGACTGGAGTCCGGTGTGCACGAACGAGCACGCCTGCTTCGTGAACGACATGAAGAAATTCGAAACGCTGGACGCGCAAGTGCTGGGGCTCTCAGTGGACAGTGTGTGGTCGCACAAAGCGTGGGCGGAAAAAATGGGCATACGGTATCCGCTGTTGGCGGATTTTCAGCCGCGCGGAGCCGTCGCGGAAAAGTTCGGCGTGTATTTGCCGGAAAAAGGAATCACCGGCCGCGCGATCGCGATTGTGGATCGCAATGGAAAGCTGGCGTGGTTCAAGAACTACGAGATTTTGCAGGTTCCCGATACAAAGGAAGTCGCCGACGCGCTGGCGCAGGTTAAATAGTCGAGGATGGCAGGCACTCCCTTCAGCGACGGCAGCGCGCTGAAAGACGCACGATTACTTCCGCGCCGGCGCGCTCGCCGGATGCGCGAAAATTCGAATTAAGTTCACCAATTCCCAGCGCTGTTCGTCGGTCAAGCGAATCTTGAAACTGGGCATCGGCTTCCTGCCGTTGGTCATCTTCCAGAAGATTTCGCCATCGCTCATCGCGTCCACAAGCTTGGCGTCCGTGAAATTCGTGGGTTTCGTGCTGTAGGAGTACATCGAGCCCGGCAGCTTTTTCCCATCGCCATTGATGCCGTGGCATTTCGCGCAGTCGTTTCGATAAAGGACGCGCGCGGAGTCGAGAGTTGCGGTATTCAGCGCCACTGGATTTTTCATTTGCTTCGCATCAGGCGGCACATTCCATCCGCCGCAGCCGGAACATGCAAGAGCGAAAGCTACGAGGAGCGCCCAGACGAACAGGCGTTCGCATGCGCGAATGGAAAAACGGCGGATCTCCCTTGAACGGCGCAGCGCGCGTGAAGATGTCTTCCTCACTGGCCGCCGTGGAGCGCGCGAATCACGGAGATGAGAACAATCACAAGCATTACGAAAACATAGACGCGCAAGCCCCACAGCAACAAGCGCGCGCCCACGGAGAGTTTGCGCTTGCCGAATCGCGTGCGGGTTTTTGTGGCGACGACCTGATCGGCTTCGAGAAGAGACAGAACAACATTGGGATCCTGCAGATCGGGATGCTCCGCGTGGGCCGCCGCGGAACCCGGGTCATTAGCTTGAGCGCGGTGTTTGGTTTTTTCCTGCTTCAATTCAGCTCCAGTTTATCTTGAATCGGCGCTCGCTTTGCACTCAGCCACCCAGCAATTTCGGAAAAATTGTAAACAGACCGAAGCCAAGTCCGGCGCAAACCAATAGGATGGTGACAGTGACGCCCGCGAAATTTCCCCAGAACCCATTGGCGTGTTCGCCCATCAGGTCGCGGTCATTCACAAGCAAAAGCAAAAATGCCAGCGCCGGCGGCATGGCGAGAACCGCGATCACGTTGACAGTCAAAATGATGAACTCGAGAGGCGCGTGGGGAATCAACACGAGTGCGGCGGCAGCAGACGCCGAGCCCAGCAAAAAAAGATAAAACGGCCAGGCCTCGCGAAACGGGCGGTTCAAGCTGTGCGCCGTGCCGAGAACTTCTCCGAACGCGTATGCGGAAGAAGTAGAGATGGCGATGGCCGCCACGATTCCGGCTTCAAATATGCCCAGCGCGAAAAGAGACGCGCCCACATGGCCGATCCACGGCTCGATAGCTTGCGCGAATTGCGCAGCCTGAAAATCCGTGGCGTTGATGCCGTGGTGGAACAGCGGCACGGTGGCGAGAATCGCGGCCATGGCAAATGTGGAAGCAAGCAGCGTCCCCAATACCGTGTCCAGCCGACCTGCGGCGATATCGCGCGGCTGCATGCCTTTGTCGACGACAGCGCTCTGCTGAAAAAAAATCATCCACGGCGTGACGGTGGCGCCAATGTCCGCGAGAATCAACAGCAGGATCTCGCCGCGGTCGCCCCGCGGCAGCGGCGTCCAAGTGAGAAGCGCATGCCCAACTTGCGACCAGTTTGGATGCGCGAGCAAGGCGGCGGGGATGAAAAGACCGTTGAAAATGGCGAGGCCGAGCGTGATGCGCTCCCAAGTCCAGTAGCGCCCGGTGGTGATCGCCGCGAGTACCAACACAAGCGCGGCGCCGACGGCGATGGATGGGCGAACGCCAAAAAAACCCAGGCCGGCGCGTACGCCGATAAACTCCGTGACGAGAGTAAGAAAATTTCCGAGGACCAAATCGCCCATGGAAAAAAATCCCCAGAATTTTCCGAAGCGATCGAAAATCAGTTCGGCGTGACCGCGATGAGTTACCGCACCCAAGCGCACGGTCATTTCCTGAACGATCAAGCCCATCATGAACGTGAGAATGACAAAAGGAAGGAAAAAACCCACCCCGAAACGCGCGCCGGTCGCGGAGTAGGAAAGCATGCTGGGCGCATCGTTCTCACCGAGAAAAACCAGCACGCCCGGGCCAACCAGGAGCCAGAGCAGACGCAATCCGCCGAATGATTTCCAGCCGCGGCCTTTCCAACGCGCGCGGGCAACGCGCCAGCGGTCGCGTGCGCGGTCGCGATCTTCATGGGTGACAAGTGCGACCAGTTCAGTGGCGACGGGAGAAGTGACAGCGGATTCGGTGGTGGGTTGAGCGGGCTGATACGCGGAAGTCGGTCGGCTGTCTTTCGGACGGGACATAGTTAACCGTGTTGAACTAACAAAATAAACTACACTTAACATGCGTGAGCGTCAACGGTTTCCCTCCCGGGGAGTGCCAAACAAACGAAAATCGCGCTTTGGATGTCAATCCGTACGGACGAGTTCTGCTATAGTGAGCGGGAGACGCGGGGGGAGGATGCAATGACCGAAGCGCCAAAGCCGCAGCAACAGCAAGTACAAATCAAGGCCGACGAAAAGGAACTGGTCGGGCAATACACCAATCTCGCCATGATTCATCACAATGCGGAGGAGTTCACGCTCAACTTCATTTATATTTTCCCGAACGTGCCGCAAGGAAAACTGGTGAGCAGCGTGATTGTGAGTCCCGGGCACGCGAAACGTCTGCTGCGGGCGCTGGGTGAAAACATCACACGATACGAAGCGCAGTTTGGCGCGATTCCTGAAGGGCCGGCGATGCCTGACCCGAATGTTGGGTTCGTGCAATAGGACGAGCTCGAACAAGGAAAGACGGGCGGCATAAAACGCCCTTATCGTCTCCCTCCGGCACGCCTGAGAAATCTCAGGCGACAGTTGGCGACGCCGAGGCCAGTACCCACTGGCCTTCGAGTTCGAGGAACTCAACTCCGATTGCGTAGCCCGTGGGAGACGATTCGCAATAGGCGACGCGCGCCAGCGAACGGAAGCCACCTTCGGGCGAAAGAACGGAGATGCTTTCGCCGATGCGCCAGCGCCTGACACTGCGAACGCGCGCGCCACGCGAGCTGACATTTTCAGTGAAGGTGGATTCCAAGCCGGGCATGAACGTATTCCCGGAGATGCGCACTCCGACTTGTATGGGCAAGCGTGGTTCGCACCGCTCTACCTGATGGTTCTTCGTTTTCCTTTTTCCGCCGATTGCCATTCCCCAGCCCCCTGTTTGCCGAGTGGATTATCAAGCAAACTTTCCCCATCTTCCAAATTGCGATTGGCTTTCATTGCGTAGAGTGCGTTGTCGGCCGAATGCAAGAGCTTTTCAATCGTCAGGCCATCCCGCGGAAAAACGGCGACGCCGGCGCTGACGGAAATCCGAGGCTCGAGGCCATCTTCAAGCAAACGCTTGCGAATGCGATGAGCGACTTGAACCGCGACAGCTTCCTCGGCCTCGGGAAGGACAAGCGCGAACTCGTCGCCCCCATACCTTGCGGCGGTGTCCATGCCTCGGCAGTGATAGCGAAGCACGTTGGCGAGGCGCTTGAGCGCCTGGCTGCCGACCAAGTGGCCGTAGTTGTCGTTTATTTTTTTGAGGCCGTCGAGATCGAGAAGCAGGACCGCAAATCCGCGACTGGTGCGCTGGGCGCGCTGGAGCTCGGCTTCCATCACTTCGAGCAAGCGGCGATAGTTCGCGAGACCGGTGAGTGGATCGCTGATGGCGAGGCGGCTGACCTGATCGAATAGTTTGGCGTTGTCGAGAAGCGCGCCGGCCAGGACGATGGCGTAACCCGTGGCTTCGAAGAATTGAGCGGCGCCCGATGCCGCGTCAAAACGCATGAAAGATTGGCTCATGGCAACGTGGCAGGCCACATTTGCCACGCAGCAAAGAAACAGTGCGTGGTCGAGGAGCGAATCGAGATGCGCCAGGCGTTTCCAAAACCCGAGAGCGGCGATCAAGTAAATCGCGGCGGGAAGCAAGTCCCACGGACGCGGGATCAAGGCATGCGGATAAATCTTCGGCGTTGCCGGAACCGCGAAAAAAACGACGCTGGTAAGATAGGAAACGGCGCCAACGATAAGTAGCGCCCAGGCGATTTCCTTGTTGGGCTCGCGGGAAAGCGGGAGGTTACGGTCGACGAGCAGCGCCGCTACAAGCAGGATTGCCAGCAACGTACGGCTAACCATCCACGCCAACGGGACAGTGAGTGAGGGGCCTGCCAGGGTGGGAGCGAGGTTCGCGCCCATTTCGATGAGGCCGGCAAGTCCGAAGGCGAATGCCAGAATAAGCGTGATGCGATCGTGCATTCCGCGGAAACGCACCAAGGCGTTTGCGGCAAACGTAAATGCCAGAACGCTGCTAGCAAGCTGGAGATAACGCTCGAGAAGCGGGTCCGGATAGAAATGAGTGTGGCGAAGCGACCAGAGGAATACGAGGAACGTGGCTCCCACCAAGAGCCAAACGATCCCCCACTTCAACCGCGCAATGATCTTCAGCAAACCGACTGGCCTTTGCAATGGCCCCCCAACCGAGACACACGAATCCCGTGCTTAACATGAGGTTAGAGAGCAACCGGTTGGCCATTCTGGTACAGTACTAGTATTTTCTTAAGTATTTCATAACACTAGTATTACTCGCATTCTGGAAAGCAATAGCTCACGCGATTAGAGGGTGGGCCAATTCGTGACGGGTAAAATTGTTACGAACTGAAACACGAGGGTCCACTTACCGGCGTGGCGAGTACCTGAAGGAATCGACGCGCAGGGGGGCGAAAGAGCTGGGGACTACATTTTCGGGGGTGGTACGGGCGGGAGATCGCGGGCTTCGATGGGGCTTTCAAAACCGCACTCTTTGTGGGCGCCATCGCAAAATGGCTTATTGGCTGAGTGGCCGCAACGGCAAAGCGAGACAGCAGTGCGACCGTTGAGTCCGAACACTCGCCCTTGCGAATCGACGATCTCGAAATCGCCTTCGACGCGAATCGAGCCGTTATCTTTGATTAGAATTTTGGTACCCGCCATTTTTGACTCTCCGCTGATGATTGGTGAACTCGAAAAATTGGCTGCGCTGCGACAAAAGCAGATTCCTCGTCGCCATTGCTTCTCGGAATGACAACGAAAAGCTACTACACGGGCCTAGTATTTTGGGACGGACGGATCCACGTCGTCAGACCAGGCGAGGATTCCGCCCTTCAAGTTCCAAATTTTGCGGAAGCCCGCTTTCGTCAAAAACTCGACGGCTTCGGCCGAACGCTTGCCACTCCGGCAGTGTGCCACTATCTCGCGAGAACTGTCCAGTTCGCTAACGCGTTTAGGAAGTTCGCCGAGGGGAATGAGTTGGCCGTTCAGGTTGCAGATTTGATATTCGTGTGTCTCGCGAACATCGAGAATGTACAGATCGTCGCCACGGTCGAGGCGCTGCTTCAATTGCTTCGGCGTGATTTCCGGAACCGAGGCGGTTTGCGCAGGGGCTTCTTCGCCGCGAATGCCGCAGAACTCAGCGTAGTCGATGAGCTTTGTCACGGCAGGATGCTCGCCGCAGACCGGGCATTCGGGATTCTTGCGCAGCTTCAGTTCGCGGAAACGCATTCCGAGCGCATCGAAAAGCAACAGACGGCCAACGAGCGAGTCGCCCTTGCCGATGATCAGCTTGATTGTCTCCATGGCTTGAATGCAGCCGATGATTCCCGGCAGTACGCCGAGCACTCCGCCTTCCGCGCAGGAGGGCACAAGGCCCGGCGGAGGCGGCTCCGGATAGAGGCAGCGATAGCAAGGGCCTCCGGGATAACCGAAAATGCTTGCCTGTCCTTCGAAGCGGAAAATCGAGCCATAAACATTGGGCTTGCCGAGGAGCACACAGGCGTCATTCACAAGATAACGCGTGGGAAAATTATCCGTACCGTCGACGACGATGTCGTAGTCGCGCAGAATGTCGAGAGCATTGTCGCTGGTAAGCCGCGTCTCGAACGTGTCAATTTGAATTTCAGGATTGAGATTCGAGAGGCGCTCGCTCGCGGCTTCCAGTTTTTTCCGGCCCACATCGCTGGTACCGAAAGTAACCTGCCGCTGCAAATTCGTGAAATCCACTGTATCGAAGTCGACGATGCCCAGGCGGCCGACTCCCGCAGCCGCAAGATAAAGTCCGAGCGGCGCGCCGAGTCCGCCGGAGCCGATCATCAGCACTTTGGCACGTTTCAATTTGAGCTGACCGTCCATGCCCACTTCCGGCATGATCAGATGGCGGCTGTAACGCAGAACTTCTTGCTTACTCAACGCCGGTTCGGCGGCGGACGCTGGAACAGGTTGAGTCAATCGCGTGGCCATGGTTCGTTGTCCTTTGGGATTGATTATTGCGAGCCGCCGGCAATGGAGGGCACGATGCTGATGGTGTCTCCCTGCTGCACAGCGGTTTTTTCCTTTTGCAAATAGCGAATGTCCTCATCGTTGACGTAGACGTTGACAAAGCTGCGCAAACGGCCATCGTCGGAATACAGATGCTTTTTCAGGTCGCTGAATTGCGACGTGAGGGCATTCAATGCATCGCCGACGGTCCCGGCTTCCAGATTGACGCTTTCCTGTTTACCGGCGAATTGCCGGAGAGGCGTCGGGATCATTACCTTCACAGCCATGAGTGTTGTCTCCTTGGGTCTTCAGAAATTGCGATTCATGCGGGCGCGCCCGCAATGTATTCGATGCCCTCTTCATCATAAGAAGCACGGTCGTCGTTGAGGCGCCACGAGCGCATTTCCTGCGGCTCAGCTTTTTCGACGCGAAAAATAATGTAGCTGTACCAGGGCCACGCGTGCTCGCGGTCGAATTCGCTGGGACGCGCCGGCGAATCCGGATGCGAATGATACCAGCCGATCAACTCCCAGCCTTTCGCGCTCGCTTCTTTCTCAGCAAGGCGAACGTCTTCTGAAGTGATCTGGAAGCGATCTCGCGGCGAATCCTCGCGCTGATTCGCGAGCGGCACCAGGCCGAGGACGGTGCGATCAGTTCCGCCATCATTTCCTAACAACGCCCCGCAGCATTCATTGGGATAATCGCGCGCGCCGTGCGCTTGAATCTGTTCAAACAAAGATTGCTTCAGTATGAGCATCGCGATTTCTATTCTTCGCTCCAGAAGCGCTCGCTCAGGTAACGGTCGCCCGAGTCGGGGAAAATTGTGACGATCACGGCTTGCTCGCCATGTTCAAGTCCTTCGGCAACTTTGCGGCACGCGCACACCGCCGCGCCGGAACTGACGCCGACCAGCAATCCTGTTTCGCGCGCGAGCTTTCGTACCATCGCGAATGCGTCTTCGGTGCGTACGGTGATATTTGCGTCCGCGAGCGACGCATCGTAAATCGCTGGCACTATCGCCGTGGCCATGTGCTTCAGGCCTTCGAGGCCGTGAAATGCTTCGTCGGGCTGAACGCTGATGGCGCGAATGGCGGGATTTAATTCTTTTAACCGCCGCGTCACGCCCACGAAGGTGCCACTGGTACCCAGTCCCGCGACGAAATGAGTAAGCGTACGGTTTGTCTGCGTCCAAATCTCCGGACCGGTGGTTTCATAATGCGCGCGCGGATTGGCTGGATTGGTGTACTGGTCAACGTAAAAATACTTTGCCGGATTTTCGCCGGCGATTTCACGGGCGCGGCGAATCGCGCCGTCGGAGCCTTCTTCGCCGGGTGTCAAGATCAGGTTTGCGCCCAGGGCACGCAACGTCGCGAGGCGCTCGTGAGACGCACTCGCCGGGATGCAGAGCTTGACGGAGTAGCCGAGCGCGGCTCCGAACATGGCAAGCGCGATGCCTGTGTTGCCACTGGTCGCGTCGAGAATCGTCTTGCCGGGGCGCAGTGCGCCAGTGCGCTCACCTTCACGGATCATGTAGAGGGCCGCGCGGTCCTTCACCGAGCCGCCGGGGTTTGCCCACTCCGCCTTGGCATAGAATTCAACGTTGGGGAATTCCGCGCTTAGTCCGTCGAGGCGCAGCAGAGGCGTCTTGCCAACCAGGTCGACGAGGCTCTTGCCGAGTGGTCTGGCCGCGCGGTGCGCGTCTTCCTCGATAATCGGTCTTGAAGCCATGTTCCCTTTCCCTCTGCTCCGACGACGCCAATAGAGGCCAACAACCAGCCCCGGGGCGTATTGGATGCAGGAAGGAATCCCGCGTATTCAACGAATATGCCTCAGCTTACCAAAAATACCCTCAAGTTAGTAGGGAATGGCTGCAGAGTCGGGTCAAACTGCCGAAATCACATTCGGATGGAAAAAAACGCTAATTCGCGGAGGCGATGCGGGCGGTGATGGCTTCGATTTGGCGGACGTGATTGATATCGTGCCCTGCCATTGTTTCGACCAGTTCTTTATAAGGCATTTCGCCGCGTTCGGGATGCGTGAGGCGCTTGGTGAATGCTTCCGGTTTCAGGCTGCCGATCAGCGCGATATTCCACCGGCGCAGCGACGAAAACACGGCAAGCGCGGCGGGCGCGTCATACGCAGCGTAGACCTTCGCCCACTTATCTTGATCGAAGGGCTGGATAATGTGGTGGTCCTCGGCGAGCGCCTGCCGCAGGCGGTACGCGAAGACGATTTCGCAATCCGCCAAGTGGCAGATGATTTCGCGGACGCTCCACTTTCCGGGCGCGGGCGACTGCTCCGCGCGCTCGGGGCCGAGCGTGCGAATGGCGGAGGCGAGTTGGCCGGCTGTGGCGGCGATCACGTGCTGAGGATCGCGGTCCCCCAAATGCGACGCGTAGGGATTCATGGGTCGGACCTTACCCTACGAATATTGCGCGCTCAAGGAGCGAACATAATTTGCGCGCGGCGACAGTAAAAAGAGACGAATCACGCGAAGACTTTGCGTATAATACCGATCCATTCGAAAGCAAAATAAAATTTCTCTGGAGAACCAATGACGTCACCAACGACGCAGCCTCAGAAACCTCCTGCCCATGTAGGCGTGATGCAACTGCTGAGCGGTCCTCATATTGCCGGAGCCATTTCCTGCCTGGCACAAATGGGAATTCCGGACCTTGTCGAAGCGGGCCCGAAATCGGCTGCAGAACTGGCCAACCAGATCGGAGCCGACGCGGAGGCCCTCTACCGGCTGATGCGCGCGACGGCCAGCGTGGGAGTGCTGGCTGAAGGACCCGACGGCAAGTTTTCGGAGACACCGATGTCGGCCGTTCTGCGCAGCAACGGGAAACCCAGCTTGCGAGCATTGGCAATCATGGGTGGCAGGGAGTGGCACGGGCGCGGATGGTCGCGGCTTGAATATTGCGTGCGCACGGGCCAGCAGGCCCTGGTACAAATTTACGGCACGCGGTCCTTCGAGTACTTCAAGCAGCATCCGGAGGAAGGGCAAATCTTTAACGACGCCATGACTTCCATCTCCACGGGAGACAGCCCTGCAGTCGTTGACGCGTACTCATTTGAAGGAATCTATTCGATTGTGGACGTGGGCGGCGGCCACGGCCTGCTGCTCGCGACAATACTGGAGCGAAATCCGCAAATGAAGGGAACGCTTTACGACGAGCCGCACGTTGTTGAGGGAGCCAAGAACGGGCCGCTGAAGCCGGTGATGGAACGATGCACGCTTGCTTCCGGTGATATGTTTTCTTCCGTGCCGGCGGGCGCCGACGCGTACATCATGAAACACATCATCCACGACTGGCCTGATGAGTTGTGCGTCAAAATTCTAAAAGCTTGCCGAAAGGGAGCGAATCCGGGCGGGAAGCTGCTCGTGGTGGACGACGTAATCCAACCCGGCAACGATTTCTACCCTGGCAAGTTCCTCGACCTCCAAATGCTGATTTTCCCCGGCGGGAAAGAGCGCACCGAGAAACAATTTCGCGAATTGTTCGCGGCGGGGGGCTGGAAGTTGAATCGAGTAGTGCCCACGGCAACTCCGATATGTATTGTGGAGGGGATCCCGGCTTGAGCCGCGCTGTCGCCGACGCAGTGTAGGGGTGCTGGTCGTAGCGTAAAACGATGCGGAAGATTTGCGCGGCTTGTTCGCTGCGAAATTTTTGGCTTTACAAGGCTGTGTGGAAATACTTACTCTGGTGTGGCTATGTGGTATGTGAACGCTAAATTTCCGGCGAAACAAATCGAAGCGACGCTGCCGCAATTTGGATTCACCGTGCGCAGCTCCGGCGGCGTGGCGCGCGTGGAGAAATATAATTGCGGCGCGGAATTCCGCAAGGCGCCCGATGGCGCGTATCAAATGACCGAGCTGCCCGCGATCATGAAGATGGGACAATTCACGCAGCTCTGGGACGCGGGCTATCAAAAATTTCTGATCACCAGGGACAAGCGGAAGCTGCCCGCCATCGTCGGTGAGCTCGCCGACCTGCGGAAATTCAACGAGGAATTGCGCTCCGCGCTCGGCGTGCCCACGTATTACAACGAGGCACTCGGCTCAACGTGCGCTTACAGCGTCTACGACCGCGTTAAGGGACGCGTGGGTGACGTTCCGGACGAAACCGTCGGCGCGCATTCGGCGGAAGAAGAACACTAGACATTTCGCAGTCGCGATCGTGCGGCCGCGCGCGCATCAATCGAAATGGCTCCCCTCACACAAGCTGAAAAAGCCAAACTTTTCCTCTCGCTGCATCATGGTCCGCGCATTCTTGTGCTTCCGAATGCATGGGACGTCGCCAGCGCGCGCATTTTTGAAGACGCCGGCTTCCCGGCCATTGCCACAACCAGTTCCGGAATCGCCAATTCGCTCGGATATCCGGACGGGCAAGTGATCGGCCGCGACGAAATGCTCGAAGTGGTGGCGCGAATTGTTCGCGCCGTTTCCGTGCCGGTGACGGCGGACATGGAATCGGGATACGGAGAAACTCCCGACGATATGGCCGCGACGGCTCACGGCGTAATCGAAGCGGGCGCTGTGGGGCTGAACCTGGAGGATGCGGTCGGCGAAGGATCGGGCGAGCTGTTTGAGGTGCCGCTGCAAACAGAAAAAATTCGCGCGATGATCGACGCCGCGAAAAAAATGGGCGTCGACCTGGTGCTGAACGCGCGCACCGATATTTATTTGGAAGAGATTGGCGAGCCGTCGACGCGCGCCGAACGCACCATCGAACGCCTGAACGCCTATCGCGACGCGGGCGCGGCGTGCCTGTTCGCTCCCGGCGTGAAGGACGAAGCGACCATCGCGCAACTGGTGCGCGGCGTACGCGGGCCGCTGAACATTCTCGGTGTTGCGGGCGCGCCACCCGTGCATATACTCGAAAAAATGGGCGTCGCGCGCGTCAGCGTTGGCGGCGGGCCGATGCGCGTCACCATGACGCTTGTTTCGCGCATCGCGAAACGCCTTCGCGACGACGGCGATTTTTCCGCAATGTTTGGCGAGGCCATGCCCTTCGCCGAGGCTAATCGCCTGATGTCCAAGCGCTAGACAAGCGATTCTTCTCGCACACATCCGCAATTCAAGAATTTCTGCGTATTTGCTCTGCATGCATGGGGAACCTTTCTGCCTCGCCATACGTATCGACATTCGATAGGAGTGGAGCTAGTCTTTTGCGCTACAGAACGTCTATAGGAGACGAGGTGACACCAATGCAAATGGCTCTTTCGTGTCAATAAGGATTAGTCAAAAAGAGCAGTAACTCCTAGGACAACTAGACTGACAGGTCAGTCTAGGATAAGGCCTTTTTAGAACCCCGCCGTTTTGCCCCCTCCGTGGCTAGTTGATTCGCGAACTTAGCCTTCGCCGATGTCCTCGTGCCAGACGGCGGGATTTTTTCGGATGAAATCGGCCAGCATGGTGATGCATTCCTGATTTGCGAGGTCGATGACTTCGACGCCGCTTTCGCGCAGCCAATCAACGCCCCCGCTGAAATTCACCGATTCGCCCACCACGACCGTACCGATGCGAAATTGACGAATCAGCCCGCTGCAATACCAGCACGGCGCAAGCGTGGTGACCATGATTTTGTCGCGATAGCCGTGCTGGCGGCCCGTTTTGCGAAACGCGTCTGTTTCCGCATGCATGGAAGGATCATTCTCCTGAACGCGCCGGTTATGGCCGCGCCCCAAAAGTTTCCCCTCACGATCGAAAAGCGCCGCGCCAATAGGAATGCCTCCTTCGGCAAGGCCAAGCCGAGCCTCGGCCATGGCAATTTCGAGCAAGGCAATGTGTTCATGCTTCATCATCAGCCATCATTCGCCGCCCGATTCCAGCGCATCGCCTCAACACCAAGTCATTGTAGTGCCTCGCCGCAATGCGCAGCGTTGACTCTGTGCGGCGTGCGCCCTAAGATGCAGCGTTCATGCCAGACAATCAGCCAATTATCGGGCGCACAATCTCGCACTACCGCATCGTCGAAAAACTCGGTGGTGGCGGGATGGGCGTGGTTTACAAAGCCGAGGACACCGATCTGGGGCGTCCGGTTGCGCTGAAATTCCTGCCGGAGGACCTTGTCGCCGACCCGTACGCGCTTGAACGCTTCCGCCGCGAAGCACGCGCCGCTTCGGCGCTAAACCATCCCAACATCTGCACGATCTATGAAATCGGCCGCGACGATGACCGCTACTTCATCGCGATGGAGTATCTGGAGGGGCAGACGCTGAAGCATCTGATCGCCGGCCGCGCAATGCCAAGCGAACAGACGCTTGAACTCGCCACCGAAATCGCTGACGCTCTCGATGTCGCACACGCGAAAGGAATCATCCATCGCGACATCAAGCCGGCGAATATTTTCGTCACGCTGCGGGGTCACGCGAAAGTTCTGGATTTTGGGTTGGCGAAGCAAACCCTGGAGGCCACGGGACAAACAGCCTCCGGCATGACGCGCGATGCAGCTACGCTTGATGAAGCGCACCTCACCAGCCCCGGGCAGGCCATGGGCACGGTCGCGTACATGTCGCCGGAGCAGGCGCGCGGTGAAACGCTCGATCCCCGGACCGATATTTTCAGTTTTGGCGCGGTCCTTTACGAAATGGCCACGGGCTCCCTGCCCTTTCGCGGCGATACCACGGCGGTTATCTTTCACGCCATTCTGGAAAAGACGCCGGTGGCGCCGATACGCCTGAATCCCGATATTCCCCCAAAGCTCGAAGAGATCATCTCGAAGACGCTCGAAAAAGACCGGCGGATGAGGTATCAGAGCGCGGCTGATTTGCGTACGGATCTGGCGCGGCTGAAGCGCGATACAAGCTCGAGCCCGCGGATCGCAACGGACGCCGCAAGTCCTGAAACGAAAATCAGTGCTGGGGGAGCCGCGGACGGGTCTCCGTCAGGTCAGGCGCGCGCTACAACCGCTGTCGCCTCCACATACAGGTCGGGGAGCTCGAGCGTCGCCGCCGTGGCGCGTGAGCACAAATTCGGCACGGCTGCAACCGTGGCGGTCGTGGTGATTTTGATCGCCGCGGCGGGATATGGGATTTATGCGTTACTGAATCGCGCTGCGCCGGTTCCCTTCCGGAATTTCACCATCACCAAGCTGACGAACACGGGCAAGGCGGCGCTGGCGGCGATTTCGCCGGATGGCAAGTACGTGCTGAACGTGCAGGACGAGAACGGCATGGAGAGCCTATGGCTGCGCAACGTCCCGACGAACAGCGACACGCAAGTGAGCGCACCGGCGCAAACTCACTATTTTGCGCTCCAGTTTTCGCCCGACGCGAACTACGTCTACTTCGTCCGCGGGAGCGCCGGAAATAATGAGTTTGGCAACCTCTATCGCTCGCCGATACTGGGCGGAACACCGCAGCAAATTCTTCAAAACCTCAGCAGCAATATCACGTTTTCGCCCGATGGGCAGCGTATCGCATTCGTCCGAAAGGATCCGGCGGCCGGAAAATACATCCTGCTCCTCGCGAATGCCGATGGCTCGGCGGAAAGAACGTTGCTCACCGGGAGCCTGCCGGCGATGGAGGATGTCGCATGGTCGCCTGACGGAAAATTAATTATCGGCTCGATGTTTTTAGCCGGGCAATCGTTTGGCAGCCTGATCGCGGTGGACTCAACGACGGGCCAGCAGGTCCACGCGATCCGCTCCGAGGAACGCACTTTTGGACACCCTACTTGGGCGCCGGACGGGAAAGGTCTGTTCATCCTCACCGATCGCGTGGATGCGGACTACTACTTCCGCGAGCAGGTGGGCTTTCTTTCTTATCCCGGCGGGGAATTCCACGAAATCACGAGAGACACAAATAATTATCCCGCGTTGAGCATTTCCAGTGATGGGAAGAATCTCGTGACGGTCATGAATCAGCAGAACTTCCAAATGTTCGTCCTGCCTTCTGATGCGAAACAAATGAGCGATGCCAGGCAGATTTCCTCCGGGGAAACAGTTCATTCCTTCAGTTGGATGGGAAATGATTCCGTGATTGTAAAACAGGGGCTGGATCTGCAGCGGATCGACATCGCAACGGGAAACGAAGCTGTCTTTCTGGCCGACAAGGTGCATGCGTCCTTTGAACCGACCGTCTGCGAAAATGGAAATGCGGTCGTCTTTGGCTCGGTGGGGCGGCCGGAAGAGATGTCTGCTCCCTTGTGGCGAATCGACGCAAATGGCGGCAACCTGCAAAATTTGACCGCGGGGAAAGATGACGCGGTACCGGTTTGCTCTCCGGACGGAAAATGGATTTTCTATATCGACTCCATTGGCCGCGGTAAGGTGATGCGCGTGCCGGTTGCAGGCGGAAAGGCGGAAACCTTCGGAGACTTCGCAACGTACTCTGGGACGAATACAGACGGTTCACTGGATATCACGCGAGATGGAAAAATGCTGGTGACCCTTGCCGTCGGCGGCAAGAACCTGCAAGCGAACGTGCAGGACGCGAACACCGGCAAAATGTTGCGCGTGCTGGATGTTGATCCGCGCCTTGCTCCCGACGCCTTGAGATTCAGCCCGGATGGACGAGCGATTGTGTATCCCATCCGCGTAAACGGAGTGGACAACCTCTGGGAACAGCCTCTTGCCGGCGGGCCGAGACGCCAGATCACGCATTTCACGTCCGAGCAGATTTGGGATTTTCATTGGTCGCCGGATGGCAAGAAATTGGGAATCGTTCGCGGCCACTCCGATTCCGATGTCGTCGTCCTTCGCGAATCCAGCCAGTAAAGACGCGGTGAGCGCGGAATTCTGGCGGCAGCCGCAAGGATTCTAGGTTAGAATGCGGCTCGATGAGCGTAGGAACCAAACCCATACTGGCGATTTATCCCGGGTCGTTCGACCCGGTGACCAACGGGCATCTTGACTTGATTGGGCGCGGCGCGAAGATTTTTGACCGGCTGATCGTATCCGTGCTGCAGAATGCGGAAAAAGATCCGCTGTTTGCCGTGAGCGAGCGCCTCGAGATGCTGCGCGAAGTGACGCGGCCGTGGCCCAACGTGGAGGTAGACGTCTTCGAGGGGTTGCTGATGGCCTATGCGCGACAGAAAAACGCGCAAGTCGTGCTGCGGGGCATTCGCGCAATTTCCGATTATGAGTACGAATTGCAAATGGCTCTGATGAACCGGAAGCTCGAGCCAAAGATCGAAACGGTGTTCATGATGCCGGCCGAAACATATAGCTACCTGAGCTCGCGGCTGGTGCGGGAAATCGCGCGGTTGGGCGGTTCGGTAAAAGATCTGGTTCCGGCAGTGGTGGAAGAACGTTTGAGAGCAAAAGTAGGCTGAATTTCAACCCATGGGGTGGACGAAAATGGAACTTTCAGAGCGGGTGAAACGCATTGAACCGTCGGCCACACTGGCTGTGCTGATGGAAAAAGAAAAGCTGGTGGCGCGGGGAATTGACGTGGTGGATTTCGGCCCTGGCGAACCGGATTTTCCGACGCCCGATTACATCAAGCGCGCGGCGGTAAAGGCTCTTGACGAAAACAAGACGAAATACACGGCGTCGGGCGGGATCATGCCCTTGCGGCAGGCCGCTGTGGAATGGCACGCGAAGTATCTTGGTACGCATTACGAGGCGAAGGAATGCATCATTAACGCGGGCGGAAAACATTCTCTCTACAATGTGACGCAGGCGCTGCTTAATTCCGGCGACGAAGTGCTGATCGTCGCGCCGTACTGGGTAAGCTATCCGGACATCGTGAAATGCGCCGACGGCACACCGGTGATCGTCGAGACGGATGCGCGAAATGGCTTCATACCGCGCGCGGCGGAAATCGAAAAGGCAATCACGCCTCGCACGAAAATTCTGATCATCAATTCACCGTCGAATCCCACCGGCGCCGTGATTCCGGAGGAAGAATTCGCCAGGATTCTCCACGTCGCGAAGAAACACAACATCTGGCTGCTTTCCGATGAGTGCTATTCGCATTTCGTTTACGGCAACGCGAAACCATTTTCGATTGCCAGTCTGCCTGGCGCAAAAGACCATGTGATTATTTCCGGGTCACTCTCGAAAACATTTGCGATGACCGGGTGGCGGATGGGCTACACGCTCGCTCCGCCACAGCTTGCGGACGCGGTGCTGAAACTGCAGAGCCAGTCGACGTCGAACCCAACTTCGATCGCGCAATACGCGGCGCTCGAGGCGCTTCGCGGCGGCATGGACTCAGTGAACATCATGGTCGCGGAATTTGCGAAGCGGCGCGCGCGAATCATCGCGGGCCTGCGCGAAATTCCGGGCGTGAGTTGTCACGAGCCGGAGGGAAGTTTTTATGTTTTCCCCAATGTCGCGGGCGCAACGGCCGGCCGTGGGAGCGGCGCATCACAGTGCGACACCGTACAGGTGGCCAAAGAGTTGCTGGAACGCGAGCACGTCGTCGTGATTCCCGGAGAAGCCTTCGGCGCGCCGGGCTATTTGCGGCTTTCTTACGCGACGTCGATGGAGCGTATTGAAGAGGGCCTGCGGCGGATGTCCAGCTTTTTTCGCGCCGAGACGGCCGTGAGCTCGGCCGCGATGCGCGGATAAGTTGTGAAACCGCGGCCCGCCCGGCTGGAACCGCAATTCGTGCCGCGGATTTGGGGCGCCCGAAACCTCGCGCCACTTTTTCCCGACAAGCAATCGTTGCCAGAGCCCATTGGCGAAGCGTGGCTCACCGGGAACGACTGCCGATTCGCCGACGGGCCGTTCGCCGGAGAAAAACTCGGCGATGCCTGGCCGCGCATGAGCGACGATTGGTCGGGACGCAACGTTTCGCGCGACATGCCGTTTCCCCTGCTGGCGAAATTCATTTTCCCCGAAGAAAAACTTTCGGTGCAGGTGCATCCCGACGACGATTACGCGCAAAAAAACGAGGCTGCGGCCGGCGGCGTGGGGAAAACGGAAATGTGGTACATCATCTCCGCGCGGAAGGGCGCGGAAGTGCGCGTGGGGCTGCGGCCTGGCGTGGACCGCGACACTTTTCGTCGAGCAATTGCCGATGGAAACGCGGAAGAATGCGTCGAGCGCGTCCCGGTGTGTGCAAGAGATACGATTTTCGTTCCCGCGGGAACTGTGCACACGATCGGGCCGGGCATGACGATTTGCGAGATCCAGCAAAATTCCGACATTACGTATCGAGTGTTCGATTTCAACCGGCTGACGCCTCAGGGCAAGCCGCGCGAGCTGCACATTGACAAATCCATGGATGTGATTCGTTTCGGCGAACAGCGTGGCGGCAAAGTGGCGCGGATGGAAGCAAACGAAACTCACAATGCGGCCAACACGCTGGTCGAGTGCTCCCATTTCGTGGTGGTGAAATCAGTTTTCGCCGAACCTCAGCACCGGGTGAAGCCCGCGGGTTTGATGGAGGTGCTCATCATTATCGAAGGAACCGGAAAAATTGAGGTTCCGGACGCGGAAATCGAATATGCGAACGCGCAAGCGTGGCTCGTGCCGGCGGTACTGCGCGATCTTCGCTTTATACCAACAACACGAACGACAATGCTGCACGCTTATGTGCCGGGCGGTCTCTCGATATGAAAAAATTCAGGAAAATCACTGCGTGCGCCGTGCTGTTGGCCGGCGGGCGAGGCACGCGCTTCTGGCCGCGCAGCCGGACGCGAACGCCGAAACAGCTTCTCGACATTGTGAGCTCGAAGAGCATGTTGCGCGAAACGGCGGATCGCCTGGCTCTGCTATTTCCAGAAAATAGGCTGTGGGTGGTGACCAATGACGAGCAGGCGGCGGGCGTGCATCGCGAGTTGCCGCGCGTGCCGCGCAAACAAATTTTGGCCGAGCCCGTGGGACGAAACACCGCAGCGGCTATCGGACTCGCGGCGATTCATTTGGCGCAAGAGCATGGCGACGCGTTGATGGCCGTGCTGCCGGCGGATCATCACATCGCGGACGCGGCGCAGTATCGCAAAGTTGTTCGCGCGGCGATGAAGATTGCCAGCAGGCCGGGGAACCTCGTAGTGCTGGGAATTCCGCCGTCGGGACCGGAAACAGGATTCGGCTACATCGAGCGCGCTGGCGTGGCAACCCGGGTCGAGGGAATTCCCGCATATATTGTCCGGCGATTCACGGAGAAACCAAACGCGGCGCGCGCGCGCAAATATGTGACGTCCGGGCGGTATTTGTGGAACGCGGGCATGTTCTTCTGGCGCGTTTCCACCTTTTTGGAATGCTTGCGCAAATATCTCCCGAAAACGTGGCAAGCGCTTGGAGAGTTGCAACAGTCCATCGGCACGCCGACATACGCGGCTACACTCCGCCGGATTTATCCGAGACTTGAAAACATTTCCGTGGATTACGCCATTATGGAGCCTGCGACTCGTTCGCGCGCCGCTCACGGAAAATCCGGGAAGCACGGAACGGAGCGCGTTTTCGTGCTGCCCGCGAAGATTGGCTGGAGCGATATTGGCTCATGGGCCGCAGTTCACGAGCTGCTGGCACGCAAGCCGGGAGAGAATGTGTCGGTTGGGGATTCGTTTGCGCTCGATGCGACAGGCAATTTTCTGTGGAGCCGTAAGAAATTCGTGGCGGCGATTGGCGTGCACGACCTCATCCTTGTGGAAACGGACGATGCTTGGCTGATTTGCCCGCGAGAGAGAGCGCAAGACGTAGGCAAAGTTGTGAAATGGCTGGAAGAAAAGCGGCGACATGATTTGCTCTAAGGAACGCGCATTTCTGACAAACTGAGTTTTTGAGCGTGCCTCGCAGCACAATCCTTTCCGCGCGAAGCCCTATCGCATATACTTTTCAACCGTGACGCAAATCCACTTCGGGACCGACGGCTGGCGCGGCGTGATCGCCGAGGATTTTACGGTTGCGAACGTGCGCAAAGTCGCCGCGGCGATCGCGCGATACGTGATTCGCGCCGAGAATCCAAAAAGTGGCGTCCTGATCGGCTATGACACGCGATTCGGCGGCCCGCTGTTCGCGCGCGCTGTGGCGGAAGTCGTCGCCGCTACAGGAACACCCGTTTGGTTTGCGGACGGACCGTGTCCATCGCCCGCGATTTCTCTGCTGGTGCGCCAGCGTGGCGCGGCCGGCGGAATCATGATCACCGCGAGCCACAATCCCTACCGCTGGAATGGCGTGAAGTACAAAGCGAGCTACGGAAGCTCCGCATCTCCCGCAATTACCGCGCACATCGAAAAAGAATTGGCGGCTGTGCTCAAAAGCGATGAGCCTGAATTATCTTCGCGGCCTGATCTAATTCATCTGCTCGACGTGCGCGAGCCGTATTTGGAAACGCTCGACAAGCTGGTCGATTGGGAGCGCCTGCGCGGGACGAAATTCCGTTTTGTGGCCGACCCGATGCACGGCTCGGCGGCGGGCCTGCTGCATGAACTTTTCCGGCGACATGGGATTGCGTGCGACGAAATTCGCGGAAAATTCGATCCCCTTTTCGGCGGCGTGAATCCCGAACCGATTAAGCCGCATATTGCCGCGCTGGAAGAGGCTGTGACGAAGGGCGGCTACGATGCGGGATTTGCCGCCGACGGCGATGGCGACCGCATCGGGGCGGTGGACGCGGACGGGACGTTCATCACGCCGCACCAGATCTTTTCGATTCTCTTCTGGCATTTGGCGGGCACACGAAAACTCGCAGGGGATGTGGCGAAAACATTTTCAACCACGAAAATGATTGACCAGATCGCCCGAAGATTCGGCCGAAAGGTTTACGAGACGCCGATCGGCTTCAAGTACATCTGCGAGTTGATGCTCGAGCACGACATTCTGATCGGCGGGGAAGAAAGCGGCGGCATCGCCACAAAATTGTATTTGCCGGAGCGCGATGCGACCGTGAACGCACTGCTGCTTGCCGAAGTAATGGCGTGGCATGGCAAGCGGCTCGGCGAACTGGTGCGCATGCTCGAAAAGCAGTACGGCGAACATCACTACGGCAGAGTGGACTTGGAATTACTACGCGGACAAAAGGAAAAAGCGATCGCGTATTTTGGTTCAAAGAACATGACCAAAGTGCTCGATTGGCCGGTGGTGCGCAAAGAAAACATGGATGGCGAGAAAATATTTCTCGGTGACATTGGCTGGTTGCTGGTGCGTGTTTCAGGGACGGAAGAGATGTTGCGCGTCTATGCGGAGACGACGCGGGCGGAAACGACGAGGCGCGTGCTCGACGAAGTATGCGCGACCGTGAAGAAACTATAGCATCCCAATATTTCGACGAGCCAAATTGTCCTGCTCGTGCCAGACCAAGAATGAAAACCAAAATGCGCAAAATCACAGAACCAGTGGCAGAATTGGAATGCATTTAACGGGCCTTTACCGGCCAAGCGGAGATTGATTTGAAACGACGCCTGTACCAGCTCGACGTTTTCACCTCGAAACCATTCGAAGGGAACGCGCTCGCGGTCATCACCGACGGTGACAATTTGTCCCGCCCGCAGATGCAGGCCATCGCGCGGGAAATGAATCTGGCGGAGACCGTGTTCGTGCAACGCCCAACCAATAATCGCGCCCTGGCGCGGCTGCGAATTTTTACCACGACGCGCGAACTGCCGCTGGCGGGGCATCCCGTGATTGGCACATGGTTTCTGCTCGCGGAACTCGGAGTCGTGCCAGCCTCGGAAGGACAAGTGCAAATTCAGCAACAGACGGGCGCGGGAATCCTGCCTGTCGCAATCACGTTTCGCGACGGGCGGCCTGTGCGCGTGACGATGACGCAGAAAGAGGCGCGCTTCAAGACTCCGAAGTTTTCGCGCGAAACTCTGGCGGCCGCGCTCGGCTTGCGCCCGAG
>Ga0307372_10001389_pt1 | contig 42419 bp, 39 predicted proteins | sample OX1MG_FD_202533 | JGI IMG/M metagenome (GOLD analysis project Ga0307372, IMG submission 202533) | Soil microbial communities from Risofladan, Vaasa, Finland - OX-1 | ecosystem: Environmental > Terrestrial > Soil > Coastal area > Acid sulfate soil | place: Finland: Risofladan, Vaasa | collected...
GGGCGGGGTCAGGAAATACGTCGCATGACCCGCCCAATGCCCGAATGTAGTGTTACTCGGCGAAAATCTGCCGCACACATTGCTGATATTGCAGAAGTTTTTTTAGTGAGTGTCAAAGATGGGTTAGGGATTCGTCACCGCCTCGCGACGCCGCGCGTCGCCAGGCACCGCACCGGCGCCAAAACGCCTCCGCGTACCTCAGTCCCCCTCCGCCGCAATCCCACTCCAGCACTCGGCCAGCCCCAACCCCCGCACGCGGATGCCGTTCGGCAAGGTCGCCGCGTAGGACTGGTGATGGTGGCCATGCACGATCCAGCGCGCACCCCCCTGTCCCGCCAGTTCGTCAATCACCGTAAAGCCGTGCCGGTGCGACGACGGCGCCTCATGCGTCACCAGCACGTCGAACCGCGCCCGCCGTAAGCGCTCGAAATCCTCCGGGAAGATCGTGTCGCGATGCCATAGCGGCAGGCCACCCCGCCAGTGCTCCGCCGCCGGCAGCGCGCGCAGGAACTCGGCCCGAGTGAGAAACCGCGGCTGCGCACACTCCACCGGATGCCAGACGCGCGGCTTGAACACGCCGGACAGTCCGGCGATCCGCACGCCACCCACCTCCACCACAACCCCGCCGATATCGCCCCCCGGATGCGCGCCCACCAGGTTGTCGTAAGTCCGCTCGCTGTCGGTGTCGCGATTCCCGAGGATCCAGCGCAACTCCCACCCAACCGCCAGCACCGGAGCCAGCAGGTCCGGCAGCGGCGCATCGCATTCGCAGTCGCCGAGCAATACCAGCGTGCCCGGCGGCAATGCGGCGCAGGCGCGCAGAAGCCGCGCGAAATTGCGGTGCGGGTCGCCGGCGAAAACGATCGGATGCGCGCTCATGCCGCGTCCAGCATTGCGCATCGCGGCCAACCTCTGCAACGCTCACGGGCACGCCTCGGTATTATGTGGCAACGGCCGCCCGGCACATGTGCCCCGTGGCCAGAACCGTCATCCTGCTCGAAGTTCCTGGTGGCGGTTGCTGCATAATACCGCATTCTTCCCCTCGCTCACGGGGAGGGGGAAATATTGCGGCATCGTGACATGCGGACGGAGCAGACCCGGCCACGCGAGTCCGGTCCGCGCCTGACCCGCTACCCCAAAAACTCCCGCAGCAATGTCTCGATCCGCACCGGCTGCTCCAGCACCGACGCGTGCCCCGCCTGCGGAATAAGCTCCAGCCGCGCGCCGGCGATCGTGTCGCGCAGCCAGTGCGCCGCGTCCTTGAACGCCTGGCTCTCGTCGGCGCCGCACACCACCAGCGTGGGCGCCGTGATACGCGGCGCCAGATCGCGCAGGTCGGCCGCGCCGAGCGCCTCGCAAGCCAGCGCATAGCCCTCGCCGCTGCACGCGCGGAACGTGTCGCGCACCAGCCGCACAGCCGGTGGGTCGGCGGCGACGAAGCCGGGCGTGAACCAGATCTTCTCGATCATCGGCAGCAGCGACGCCGCGCCGTCCTTGCGCGCGGCGGCGGCGCGCACCACCCACATGGCCCGCGCCTCGTCGGTGTAGCGCGGCGTGGTGTCGCACAGCACCAGCCGGTCGGTCATCCCGGGCTCGGTGGCGGCGAAGCACTGCGCCACCAGCCCGCCGAGCGAGATGCCCATGATGTGCGCCTTGGCGATGCCCTCGCGCCGCAGCACGCCGGCAAGCTGCGCCGACAGCTCCTCGATGCCGTATGGCGCGGCTGGCAACGGCGTCTCGCCATGGCCGGGCAGGTCGTAGGAGACCAGCGTGTACTTGTCGGCCATGCCGCCGAGACAATCCCACAAATGATGGGTCATGCCGAGACAGTGCATCATGACCAGTGCCGGTCCGCGGCCCGTGCGGTGCAGGCGGATGCCGGCCGGGTCAAGCGGTTGGGTCTTGCGTTCGCTCATGGGTTTCCTCGTTGCGGGCAGGCGGCTCGTTCCGGAGCCGGCGGATCGGCCGCCCGGCGACGCGCATTGCATAGCGCCGCCCAGGCCCACGCGAAAGCGCCTGGTGCCCTGTGACACTCATGGCGCGGAGGAAGAGCCGGGGGGTCGAGCGACGTGAATGGCTGTGCCGCGTGTGGCCTGGCACGGGATTTTCGGTCGGCACGAATCAGGATAGCGGGGCCAGCCATGCTCCGGCCCCTTGCGTCAGGCGTGAAAGTGTTGGCGGTCCCGGGCAGCGTGCCCAGGCAGCGGGAGGCCTGGTCGGCGGACCGGTGCCGAGACGCACAAAACCCTGCCGCCATGACGCAGGCAACCATGAAGCGGGCAACGGGACATGCGCGGCTTCGGCGGCCTCCGCATCCGGTGCCGGAGCGTCCGCAACCTCCTGCCGCGCCAGCAGCAATGCCATCGCGGTGGCTGCCGGCGTCGCCGCGGGCAACCCGATCATGCCGGGCACGACATTGGGGTTTTCCCACCATTGCAGCCCCCACGGCGGGTCGCCGGCGCGGAACCGCTCCAGGCTGCCGCCAAACGCCACGATGGTGCGGGCCAAGTACGGCCAGTCCGCATGCCCCGGCCCGATGCCGCGGCGGAGGCACATCCAGGCGATGGCGTTGCCGAACGCGCCGCGGACCGACGCGGCCTCGGCCTGCGTCGAGCCCGCCGGCAGGTCCGGCCGATCCTGCCACCATGCGGACAGCCGGCCGGAGCGGAGCAGGCGAAGGGCGTTCAAAGGCTCCAGGAGGAAGCAGATCAGCAGGGCGAGCCAACGGGCGAGCCATTCCGCCGAGCGTGCGGACGCGTCCGGCCCGGCCCGATCGGTATCGGGGGCGTAGGCTTCGGCCGGAGCGGTGAGTGGGTCCAGCCCTTTGCGTCCGCTCTCCACCGCAAGCGGCGATAGCGGAGTCCACCGGCATGAACCGCCGCATCCGAACCATTTTCCCCCCATCCAAACTGACCCACGACCCACCGGCCAACCCCAAGGCCCCCCCCAACCGGACCCTCACGACTGGCGGCCTGATGTCGAACCACGCCCATGCGGCTCCGGCAAGCCGGCCGCCGCGCCGAAAGTGCCGCAACCACCGCGCCCGAGCGGCCCCGGCGTTTACCAATGCCTAACCTCGCCGCGCGAGACTGGCGGCCATGCCCCGGTTCCTGATGTCCGAACCTGCCGAAGCGATTCTTGCCGGCCTGGCCGAGGCGCTCGACCTCGTCGATCTCGGCATCATCCTGCTCAACCGCGACCTGCGCGTGCGGTTCGTCAACCGGCGCTTCACGGAGACCTTGGCGTTGCCGCGGGAGTTGCTGGTGCCTGGCGCCACGTTCCGCGCCTTGCTCGAGCATGTCGCCAGGAACCGCCTGTATGACCTGCCGGCGGCGGAGTTGCCGGCCTATCTCGACCGGCGCGATGCGGCGGTACGCGCCGGAGCCATCGCACCCACCGAAATCGATCTGCGTGACGGCCGGCGCCTGTTGTTCCGCTGCATGCCCTGTTCCGACGGCGGCCGCGTCCTGACCTACGCCAACATCACCCACCTGAAGCGGGTGCAGGAACTGCAGGCGCAGGCGCGGGACGCCGCGGAACGGATCATCGCCGACCAGCGATTCAGCACTGAGACGCTGGAAAACCAGGCGGCCTATCTCGCGTCGCTGGCCGAATCCGCGGACGAATGCGCGCGCCAGGCAGAGCAGGCGAAACAGCAATTGGAGCGCGAGGTCGCCGAGCGGCGCCAGTTGGAGGCGCAGCTCCGCCGCATGGCGACCACCGACGGCCTCACCGGCACGCTGAACCGCGCGCAGTTCCTGGCGCTGGGCCAGCACGAGCTGGAGCGGGTACGGCAGCTCGGGCAATGCCTTGCCGTGCTGATGCTCGACATCGACCATTTCAAGCTGATCAACGACCGACATGGCCACCATGCCGGCGACGAGGCGCTGAAGCATTTTGTCGCCCAGCTCCGCGGCAGCGTGCGCGGGATCGACCTGCTGGGCCGGCTGGGCGGCGAGGAGTTCGGCATCGTGTTGCCGGGGATTCCCAGCGAGGCCGCCTGCCAGGTCGCGGAACGCCTACGCGCCCAGGTCGCCGCCACGCCGCTACGCCATGGCGACCGTATGATCGGCATCGCCGTCAGCATCGGGCTGGCGATGGCGCGGGATGCCGACGCGACGCTGGAGCAGATCCTGGCACGCGCCGACGCCAGGCTGTATGCGGCGAAGGACGCGGGACGCAACCGCGTCGTCTCCGCCGACGCACAGGCCGACGCGCACGTGGACGCGCAACCGCGGGCGTATGTCGGGTAGCGGGGATTGCCCCGCCTCGGCCGGCCAACTAGGAGCATGCGGCCACATCTCCGGCAGCCACATCTCCAGGAGCCCAGCCGCCCCATGCCGACCATGCGCGCCCTGCAGCTTCTCGCCGACCGTGAGGTCGCCGTCGCGCGGCGTGACGTGCCCGCGCCGCCCGGCCCGGGCGAGGTGCAGCTCCGCATCCGCGTCGTCGGGCTGAACCACATCGACGTCTGGGGCTTCCGCGGCATGGCTTTCGCCAAGCGGGAATTCCCCCTGGTGGTGGGCGCCGAGGCGGCGGGCGAAGTGGTCGCGGTCGGCAAGGGCGTGACCGGCCTGGCCCCCGGCGACCCCGTCGTGCCCTACGCTGCGCTGGTCTGCGGCGCCTGCAAGCCGTGCCGCAGCGGGCGGGAGAATTTGTGCGATAACCCGGCCGGCGTCCGGGGATTCCACATCGACGGTTTCGCCCAGGAGCTGACCAACCATCCGGCACGGCTGGTGGTGAAGATCCCGCCGGGGGTAAGCCTGCACGACGCGGCCACCGTCCCGGTCGCCTACGCGACGGTCGAACACATGCTGTTCGACAACGCCCGGCTGGAGCCCGGAGAATGGCTCCTGGTGCAGGCCGGCGGCTCCGGCATCGGCAGCATCGCCATCTGCATCGCCAAATCCATCGGCTGCACGGTCATCGCCACCGTCGGCAGCACCGCCAAGGCGGCGAAGGCGAAGGCGCTCGGCGCCGACCACGTGATCAACTACCGCGAGGACCGGTTCGAGGGCGTGGTGCGCAAGCTCACCGGGAAGCAGGGCGTGGACGTGGTGTTCGAGCACACCGGCGCCGACACCTGGGCCGGTTCGCTGTTCTCGCTGCAGCGCGGCGGCCGTCTGGTCACCTGCGGCGCCACCTCCGGCCCGTCCGGCAGCATCAACCTGATGCAGCTTTTCCAGCAGCAATACCGCATCATCGGCTCGTTCGGGGCGCCGCTCGCGGCCCTGTCGCGCGCGCTGGACCGCATCGCTTCCGGCGTGCGGCCGGTGATCGACACGGTGTATCCGCTGGAGGACTTCCGCGCCGGCCTGGCCCGCCTGGAGGCCAGGGATGTGTTCGGCAAGCTGCTGGTCGAACTCTGAATGCGGCGCCGCCTGTCGCTGTACGGCGACCGCATCGTCGGACGGATCGTCAAGTGGCTGCTGCACGCGCTGCGCCGCACCGACCCCGACCGCGCCGCCGATCTGTGCGGCGCGATCTGTCGTGGCGTCGGCCCGCTCCTGCCGGCACACCGCATCGGCCGCGCCAATCTGCGCGCCGCCTTTCCGGAACGCGACACGGCCTGGATCGAGGCGACGCTGCGCGGCGCATGGGACAATCTGGGCCGCGTCGCCGGCGAATACGTGCATCTCGCGCGGCTGTGGGACTACGACCCGGCGCATCCGAACAGCGGCCGCATGCTCACCGACCACGCCCAGATGTTCTACGACCTGCTGAACGACGGCAAGCCGGCACTGTGCTTCGCGGCGCATCTCGGCAATTGGGAACTGCCGGCGGTGGCGGCGGCGGCGCATGGGCTGCCCTCCGCCGTGGTCTATCGCATGCCCAACAACAAGGCAGTGGCACGCGAAATCAACCGCATTCGCGCGCCGCTGATGGGCCACCTGATCCGCACCCGCGCGCACGCCGCGCTGGAGATGGCTGGGGCGCTGCATCGCGGCGAGCATCTCGGCATGCTGGTGGATCAGCATTTCTCGCGCGGCGTGGACGTGACGTTCTTCGGCCGGCGTTGCAAGGCGAACCCGACGATCGCCCGACTCGCGCGGCAGTTCGACTGCCCGATCATCGGCGTCCGCGTGATCCGCCTGCCCGACCGCCGGTTCCGCATCCTCGCCGAGGGCCCGTTCGCACTGCCGCGTGACGCGGCGGGCCAGGTGGACGTGCCCGCGGCCATGCAGATGATCACGGAGGTCGTGGAACGCTGGGTGCGCGAGCACCCCGACCAATGGCTGTGGTTCCACCGCCGCTGGCGCTGAGCGGCGCTCAACGCATTGTCATCGCGCGACCGTGCCGCCCGCCACAATTGCGGCCGGTGCCGCGCGTAGCCAGATGCCGACCTACCGCAGCAGAGGGGACCGCTTCCATGCGCTCCACGTTTCTTTCCGCCGCCTTGATCGCAAGCCTGATCGCGCCGGCCCTGGCGCAGACCGGCACCGCGCCCGGCATGGCACCGGCCTATCGCCCAACCGGCGCGGCGCCCGCCTATCCGTCAGCCGCCACGGCGCCGGCTTATCCGCAGGCCGCCACGGCAGTGCCGCCCGGTGCCAATCCCGTCACCGGCGCGCGACCGGGCAACGACATCGGCACCGGCATGTCCATGCCGATGGGCAACCGCGCCAGCAACATCGACCAGCGCGACATGCGGTCGGACATCGCGCCCAACCTGCCGTCGCCCCAACTCGGTCCGAACGCGTCGCCGGCCGATTACCTGCGTGCGGCCCAGAGCGCACTGGCGTCCGGCCGGACCGGCGAGGCGCAGCAGGCTCTGGAGCAGGCGCAGACGCGCCTGCTGGATCGCTCGGTGTCATACGGCCAGACCAACAATCCGAGCGACAATCCGGCGGTGGCGCAGATCAGCCGGGCGCTGCACGCGCTGGCGGCGGGCGACCGGGCGCGGTGCCTGCAACTGATCCAGGCCGCGCTTCCCGCCGCCCAGGCGATGGCGCGGTGATCAATCCCGCAACATCCGATCTGCCCCGAACAGACGCATCGGCGCACCCGCGCCCCGGCCGAACGACGGTCCGGTCGCGGGACGGCGCCCCGGCCGGCATGCTGGTTCAGGCGGCCCAGGCGAACGGCGCGAAATGGCCGTTATTGCCCTTGCCCACCATGTCGAGGTCGAGCCCGAAGCCGTGCACGTGAAGTTGCCCCGCGCGCGCCAGCGCCAGCCGCCGGTTGGCCGGATGCGCCGTGTTGTCGATGAAGAACGGCTCGCCGCCGCGGTTGCGCGAGGCCACGCCCTCGATCTCGAACGACAGGATGCCGGGGATCGACACCGACCGCTTGAGCCCTTCCATGGCGAACGCGATCGGCTTGAATGCCACGCCGCGAAAGTCGCTCACCAGATTGGCCCGGATCATTCCCGGCGTGCCGCCGGCGTCGCCGCTGACGATCGCCGACAACGCAGGCCGCTGCGCCGCATCGGCGCGCTCGTCCACCACCGCGGCAAAGATCCAGTTGCCGTCGGCCATGACCTTGCCTGAACAGATCAGCAGCGCGAAGCACAAGCCGTCGAGGCCGACCCCACCGGACCGGCCCTTGTCGATGCGGAATATCAACGCGGCCGTGCAATTGTCGTATGTCGCCGCGCCCTGCGGGTTGGTGTAGATGCACGGGCACAGATAGTCGCAGTCGCAACTTTCCATGTACTCGCCGCTGATCTGCCAGTTGGTTCCGGACATTTTTTCCTCCCTGTCACTGCGCCTTCCACCACCCCGCCGGCGGATACGGCAATCCGAGATTCTCCCGCAGCGTGGTCCCGGTGTAATCCTTGTGATAGAGTCCCCGCCGCTGCAACTCCGGCACCACGAAGCGCACGAAATCCTCGAACGCTCCGGGAATGTGCGTCGCCGCCACCACGAACCCGTCGCAGGCGCGTTCGGCGAACCATTGCTCCAGCCGGTCCGCCACGTCCTTGCCGCTGCCGACGATCGCCTCGTGCGGGCGCCCTCGCCGCGTCACTTCCAGGAAGTCCCGCACCGTCGGATTGCGCCCGATGGCGCGCAGCACGCGGTCGCGCATCGCCTGCATGCCCGACATGCCGGCGATCTCCTCGTCGGAGAACGCCTCGTCCATGCCCTTCGTCTTGAAGTCGAAATTCATCGCTTCGGACAGCAGCGACAGCCCATCCACTTCGCGATACAGCGCGTTGACCAGCGCCATCTTGTCCTCGGCCTCGGCGCGGGTCTCCGCCACCACCGGAAAGGCGATGGTGTTCACCGTCACGCGGTCCGGATCGCGGCCCTGCAAGGCCAGCGCGGCCTTGAAATCGGCGTATTGGCGCCGGCCTTCCTCGAAGCTGGGGTAACTCACGAACACCGTCTCCGCCCAGCGCACCGCGAATGCCTTCCCGCGGTCGCTGGCGCCCGCCTGGATGATCACCGGATGCCCCTGCGGCGACCGCGGCACGGTGAACGTGCCGTGCGAATTCAGGAACTTTCCGTGATACTCCAGCCGGTGCACCTTGTCGGGATGCGCGAACAGGCCGCTCTGCTTGTCCACAACCAACGAGTCGTCGTCCCAGCCTTCCCAGCAGGACAGCACGATTTCCATGAACTCGTCGGCGCGGTCGTAGCGCAGGTCGTGCGCCAGGTGCATCTCCCGCCCCATGTTGTGCGCCTCGCCGTCGTTCACCGAGGTGACGACGTTCCATGCCGCGCGCCCACCGATCATGTGGTCCACGGTCTGGAACCGCCGCGCCAGGTCGAACGGCTCGTAATAGGTGGTGGAGCCGGTGGCGCCGATCCCCATGCGCTGCGTGCCGAAGCCCATCGCCAGCAGCGTCGCCACCGGGTCCAGCTTCACCACGCGCACGCCGTTCGCCACCACCTCCGCGGGATTGCCGCCATAGATGTCCGGCATCGCCAGCCGGTCGTCGAAGAATGCGAGCTGAAACTTGCCCTCCTCCAGCACCTGGCCGATCTTCTGGTAATAGGCCGCGGTGGTGAAATCCGAGCGCGACAACGGGTGCCGCCACGAGCTCGCCAGAATCGTGCAGTTCTGCGCCTGCAAAAACCCCACCAGCACCATTTGCCGCATCGTTCCGCCCCGCTATGGCAGCCCGTGCAAATCCCGCTGCACCGCCGCAATCACCGAATCCCAGTCGCCGCGCGCCGGCTGGCGATACAGCCGCATGGTTGGATACCACAGACTGTTGCCGCGCCCCAGCAGCCAACGAAAATCCGGCGCGAAGGGCAGCATCAGCCAAACCGGCCGCGCCAGCGCACCGGCCAGATGCGCGACCGACGTGTCCACCGTCACCACCAGGTCGAGCAATCCCAGCAGCGCGGCCGTGTCGCTGTAGTCGCGCAGTTCCGAGCCGGCCCGACGCAACGCCGGCACCGCCGCCAGCGCCGCCTGGTCGCGGTCGCGCACCTGCTGCTGCACCAGCACGAACTCGCAGCCGGGCACTGCCAAAATCGGCGCGAGGCGCTGCAGCGACACCGAGCGGTTGCGGTCCAGCGGATGCTCCGGCCGCCCGGAACACACCAAACCAATGCGCCTTCCACGCGCCGGCCCAAGCCATGCACGCCAATGTTCCAACCGCTCCGGCAATACCGCCGCATACGGCACCGCGGCGGGAATGCTGTCGAGCGTCGTGCCGAAATACAGCGGCAGGCTGAGCAACGGGCACGCGACGTCGCAATCCGCCACGGGATCCTCCAACGCGACGATGCGCGCCACACCGGGCATTCGCGCGAACACGCCGTGCATCTCGTGCGGCAGCTCCAGTACCACCCGCGCGCCGCGCGCCGCCAGCAACGGCGCATACCGCACGAACTGCATCACATCCCCCGCGCCTTGCTCTGCCATCAGCAGCACGCGCTTGCCTTCCAGCGCCATGCCCGGCTGCCACCGCGGCAGTTCCGGCCGCCGCTGATAGTTCCAGCGCAGCGGCCCGACCTCGCGCCGCGCCTCGAACTGCCGCCAGCCTTCCGCGAAATCGCCGCCCAGCAGCAACCCGAGCGCATAGGCAAAGCCGGTATTGGCACTGTCGGGACGCAGCGTCAGCGCGGTGGCATAGCTTTGCCCCGCCTCCTCCAGCCGGTGCAGCGCCACCAGCGCGTTGCCCAGATTGTTCAGCGCCTCGACAAAATCCGGCCGCGCCGCGATCGCCGATCGGAAACAATGCTCGGCCTCCGCCGGTTCATCCTGCTCCAGCAGCACATTGCCGAGCGCCAGCCACGACTCCGGCAAGTCCGGCCGCAGCGCGATGGCGGCGCGCCACCGGGCGGCGGCCTCGTCCACCAGCCCGACCGCGCGCAACGCCTCGCCCAACGCATGCAGCACCCCGGCATCCGCGCATTGCTCCGCGACGGACGCCAGCAGCGGCACCGCCTCCACCGCGTTTCCCCCTCGCAGCAGCACCACGCCAAGCAAGTGCAGCGCCGCAAGATCGCCGACATCGCGCGCCAGCACGGTGCGGCACAGCGCCGCCGCCTCGTCCAGCCGCCCCGCATCGCACAGCGCGCGCGCCTCGGTCAGGTCAGAACTGGTAGCGACGCAGCCCTCCATCCACCGGGATCACCGTGCCGGTGACATAGCGCGCCAGCGGCGAGGCCAGCCAAACCGCCATCACCGCCAGGTCCTCCGGCTCGCCCCAATACCGCACCGGAATTTCCGTCTCCGCGAACTGCTTGCGATACTCCTCCGGATAATTCCGCCGGATCTGCTCGCTCATGATCCTGCCGGGCGGAATCGAGTTCACCGTGATGCCGTATTGCCCGACCTCGCGCGACAGGCCCTTCGCCCAGGCATGCACCGCCGCCTTGGCCGAGGACGCCGCATTCAAATGGTCGGGCTCGGACTTGCCCGTGATGTTGATGATGCGGCCCCAGCGACGCTCGATCATCCGCGGCAGCAGCGCATGCGCGAGCTGGCGCTGGCGGGTGAAATTCAGCGTCATCGCCTCCACCCAGCTTGCCTCCGGCGCGTCGATCGGCAGCTTGCGGCTGCCGCCGGCGTTGTTCACCAGGATGTCGATGGGACCCAGTTCCGCAGCCGCCGCATCGCGGATTCGCGCGGCGGCGTCCTCCGCCATCAGGTCCTGCCTGATCAACACCGGACGCGCGTGCCCGGCCGCGGCGACCTCGTCCGCCATCGCCTGCATCAGCTCGACCCGCCGCGCCACGCCGGCAACCCGCACGCCTTCCGCCGCCAGCGCCTTGGCGATGGCGCGACCGATGCCCATGCTTGCACCGGTCACCACCGCTGTTTTGTCGCGCAATCGCAGATCCATCCGGCCGTCCTTTCGTTACGCGGCGCGCCGCAGCGCGAGGTCGCGCCGCACCGTTTCGATCACCGCCCCCCAGTCGCCGCGGCGCGGCTGACGATACAGCGTCACCGTGGGATACCACGGCGTGTCGCAGCGGTGCAGCATCCAGCGCCAGTCCGGCCGGTGCGGCAACAGCAGCCAGACCGGCCGCCCCAGCGCGGCGGCGAGATGCGCCACGCCGGTATCCGCGGCAATCACCAAATCGAGCTGCGCCACGATTGCCGCCGTGTCGGCGAAATCGCGCAAAGCCGCGCCCGGAACCAGCAAGGCCGGAGCAGCTTCGACCGCGCTGCAATCGGTGTCCCGCAGGTCCGGCTGCAGCAGCACGAAGCGGCAGCCTGGCATCGCAAGCATCGGCGCGAACGCCGCGAACGGGATCGAGCGTGACGCGTCCTTCGGATTGCGCGCATCGCCGGAACAGACCAGGCCGACGCGAAAACCGCCATGCGGCGCCAGCCATGTGCTCCACTGCACGATGCGGCCCTCCGGAACTTGCAGCACCGGCGGCGCGGGCGGAATGCCGGCGGCACTCGTGCCGAACAGCAGCGGCAGGCTCATCAGCGGACAGGCAAGGTCGCAGCCTGGCGCCGGATCGTCCGGCGCGATCACCGCTTGGGCGCCCGCCACGGCACCGAACAGCGGGCGCAGAACACCCGGCACTTCCAGCGTCGCGCGCACACCGCGCCGCGCCAGCAGCGGCGCATAGCGCGCGAACTGGATCACGTCGCCGATCCCTTGCTCGGCCATCAACAGCAGGTGACGGCCGTCGATCGGCGTGCCCTCCCGCCATTGCGGCAACTCGTGGCGCCGGTCGTAGTGCCATGCCGCCATCGCGCGACGCGATTCGAACTGTCGCCAGCCCTCCGCCAGATCGCCGGACAGCAACAGCGCGACCGCGTAGGAAAAGCCGGTGCTCGCGTCGGTCGGTCGCAGCGTCAGTGCGGTGCGGAACATCGCCAGCCCCTCCGCCACCCGGAGCTGCTCCACCAACGCCTCGCCCAGATTCGAAATCGCCTCGAAATAGCCCGGCCAGACATAGATCGCCTCGCGGTAGCAGCGCTCCGCGTCCCACGGGCGATCGCGGATCAACCCGTTGCCCTGCGCCAGCAGCGTGTCCGCGAGCCAGCGCCGCGCCTCCAGGTTCCCCGGTTGCGACGCGAGCCCTTGCCGCAGCGACGCCACCGCGTCATCCAGCCGCCTCGCCTCGCGCAGCGACTTGCCGGCGGCGAAGCAGGCGCCCGGGTCGCTCACCGTGCCCCGCGCAGTCCCGTCGCCAACCACAAAGCGCCGGGGCGCGGCTTCGCCGCAGGCGGCAACCGGCGCACGCCTCAGCGCCCCTTGAACACCGGCTTGCGCTTCTCCAGGAACGCCTGGCGCGCTTCCTGCGCGTCTTCCGTCTTGCTCAGCATCACCGTAACGCCTTGCTCGAACCGGTAGCCGTCGCGCGCCGGCATGTGCATCGTGGTGTTCATCGACTGCTTGGCATAGCGGATGCCGATCGGGCTCTTGCCGGCGATCTCCGTGGCGATCTTCATCGCCTCGGGCATCAGTTGTTCCAGAGGCACGCAGCATTCCACCACGCCGGTGCGATAAAGTTCCTCCGCCGGCACGCGCCAGCCGGTATAGAACATGCGCCGGGCGCGCGACCGGCCGAACAGCGTCTGCAGCATCGCCGCCCCGCCGGCCAGGCCAACGTCGATCTCCGGCATGCCCAGCACCGCGTTGTCCGAGCACAGCAGGATATCGCAGGCGGCGACGAGCCCGAGGCCCGCGCCAAGCGCCGGGCCGTTCACCGCGCCGATCACCGGCTTGGCGCATTCGTGGATGGCATTGAAGCCCTCGCGCGCCAGCCGGTTGAAATGCCAGTACTCGCCAGGGTTTTCCGGATTCGGCCGCTCGCGCATGTCGGCGCCGGCCGAGAACATCTTCCCGGTGCCGGTAAGGATCGCGACGCGCACGTCGTCGCGGTCGGTCAGCGCATCGAACGTCGCGATCAGCTCCTGGCGGAATTCCGAGTTCTGCGCATTCACCGGCGGCCGGTCCATCGCCACGACGGCGACATGGTCCTGCACGCTGAGCTTGATCATGCCCGCCATCGACATTTCCCCCCGATTGGCAATCTTCGCGGCTGTGACTTACGCTAGGCGAAGGCCAGAACCTGCGCAAGGAAGCCTGCCGTGTCCGCTTTCACGATGGATCTCGACCGCCGGCCGGCCAACTGCGTGCCGCTGTCGCCGGTTTCCTTCCTGCTGCGCGCGGCACGCGTCTATGGGCCGCGCATCGCCGTGGTCCATGGGGCGCGGCGCTACACCTACGCGCAATTCCTGGAGCGGTCGCGGCGCCTCGCGTCGGCGCTGGCCGGCGCCGGTATCCGCAAGAGCGACGCGGTGGCGATCATGGCCCCCAACATCCCGGAAATGCTGGAGGCGCACAACGCCGTGCCGATGCTGGGCGCGGTGCTGTGCTCGATCAACACCAGGCTCGACGCCGCGGCGGTGGCGTTCATCCTGGCGCATTCCGAGGCCAGGGTTGTGCTGGTCGATCGCGAGCTCTCTGCCGTCATGTCCCGCGCCCTGGCGCGGACCGGCCGCGCGCTGCTGGTGGTGGATATCGACGATGCGGAAGCCAGTGGCGGCGAGCGCATCGGGTCGGTGGACTACGAAGCTTTCATCGCCGCCGGCGACCCGGCGTTTCCGGTGGCGTTGCCCGATGACGAGTGGCAGGCCATCGCGCTGAACTACACCTCCGGCACCACCGGCAACCCGAAGGGAGTCGTGCTGCATCATCGCGGCGCCTATCTGAACGCGGTCGGCAACGCGCTGACCTTCGGCCTGACGCCGCGCTGCGTCTATCTGTGGACGCTGCCGATGTTCCACTGCAACGGCTGGACCTACACCTGGGCGGTGACGCTGGCGGGCGGCACGCATGTCTGCCTGCGCCGCGTCGATCCGGCACCGATTTTTTCCGCTATTGCCGAGCATGGCGTGACGCATATGTGCGGCGCTCCGGTGGTGCTGTCGATGCTGATCCATGCGCCGGCGGACATGCGTCGGCGGTTCGATCAGGTGGTGCAGATCGCCACCGGCGGCGCGGCGCCGCCTTCCACCGTGATCTCCCGCATGGAGGCGATGGGCTTCGCCGTGACGCATCTCTACGGCCTGACCGAAAGCTACGGCCCCGCCACCGTGTGCATGTGGCAGCCGGGACTGGACGAAATGCCCGCCGAGGACAAGGCGCGCTTCATGGCGCGGCAGGGCGTCAACACGCCGACGCTGGAGGACGCCGCGGTGCTGGACCCCGCGACGATGGCGCCGGTGCCGGCCGACGGCGCCACGATGGGCGAGCTGATGCTGCGCGGCAACACGGTGATGATGGGGTATTTGAAGAACCCGGCAGCGTCCGACGAGGCGTTTGCCGGTGGCTGGTTCCACACCGGCGACCTCGCGGCGATGCATCCCGACGGCTACGTGGAGATCAAGGACCGCGCCAAGGACATTATTATCTCCGGCGGCGAGAACATTTCGTCGCTGGAGGTGGAGGAGGTGCTGTACCAGCACCCCGACGTCATGGAGGCCGCCGTGGTGGCGCGGCCGGACGAGAAATGGGGCGAGACGCCGCAGGCTTTCGTGACGCTGAAGCCGGACGCGCGCGAGCTGACCGAGGCAGCCATCATCGCGTGGTGCCGCACGCATCTCGCGCATTACAAATGCCCGCGTGTCGTGACGTTCGGACCGCTGCCGAAGACCTCGACGGGGAAAATTCAGAAGTTCGAGCTGCGCGAGAAGGCGCGGGCAATGTAACAGCCGGCGGCGCTCGTTGCCATATCGATGCATTTGTTGGCCTCGATGCGGCATTGCGGTGCCCGGCAATTCGTGCCTCTGTTTTGTCACTTCAGCGGACTGAGTAGTTTCCGAACCTCCCCTCACGGGCTTGTCGCGGCTATTGTCGCGTTCACTGGATGACGCGCTCGAAAGCCGCCTTTGGCCCCTTCCGGCCTTGCGTGTGGCTCGAAGCGCGCGATGCAGGGGGGGGACTCCGCAGCCGGCACCCGGTTCCGCAGGAGGACCAAATGGAAAAAACCGATACCGTCATCGCTGTTTTCGCTGACCACCAGGCAGCGGAAACAGCCATCAAGAAGCTGACCGAAGCCGGGTTCGAGATGCAGCATCTCAGCGTCGTCGGTAAGGGCTACCATACCGAGGAACAAGTCGTCGGCTTCTACAACATCGGCGATCGCATCAAGTTCTGGGGCACGCGGGGAGCATTCTGGGGTGGTTTCTGGGGTTTGTTCCTCGGCGGGATGTTCCTGACCGTTCCCCTTGTGGGGCATGTCATCGTGCTTGGATACCTTGCCACCGTGGCGATCTCCGGCATCGAAAGCGCAATCCTGGTCGGCGGACTCGGTGCGCTTGGCGCGGCGCTCTACGGCATCGGCGTGCCGAAGGACAGCGTGCTCCAATACGAGGCCGCCGTGAAAGCCGACAGCTTTCTGGTGATGGCGCACGGTACGGCTCAGGAAATGGCGCGCGCGAAGACCATCCTCGGCACGGTCAACCCCTCGCGCCTTGACGTACACGCCGGCATGGAAGCGGCCGGGCCGGCCGGTGATCTGGTCCATGCGAATGGCTGAGTGACCCGGTCGGGTCGGTCCTGGACCGGTCCGCCTCGACCGGCCCTGGGTCCGCCCTGTTCTGACTCCCCTTGACTGAAGGACATCACGCCATGCCGGATATGCCCGTAACGGTTGTTCGATCCACGTCAGCCCCCGATGTTCGGCCACCCCAGGCACCGTCGCCGCGCGTGACGACGCCGGCCGATCTCGACCGCCTGCTGCATGCCTGGCAAAGCCGCTTCACCGGGGGGCGATCGCCCAGCACGGTCAGTCTTGCGTTCCGCGACTGGGCCGCCCACGCAATGAACGCGCCGTTCCAGACGGCTGATCTCGGGCGCACCGCGCTGGCACAATGGCAGCGCCTCGCGCAGGCCGCGATGCAAGGAAAAACGGCGATCGCGCCCCGGCCGGGCGACCATCGCTTCGCTCATCCGGCGTGGCAGAAGCCCCCCTATGACCTGCTGACTCAGGCAGTACTGCTCGGCGAGGAATGGTGGGACAGCGTGGTGCACGCTTCGGGCGGAGTCGGCCGGCCCAATGAACGCATCGTCGCGTTCACCGTGCGGCAATGGCTCGATATGATGTCGCCCTCCAATGTCCCCTGGCTCAACCCGGAGGTGATCGACGCGACCCGCACCACCGGCGGTCGCAACCTCGTGGACGGGTTCACGAACTTCCTGCACGACCAGGCAGCTTCGCACGGCCATGCAACCACCGGCGGCTTCACCGTCGGCGGCAATCTCGCCGCCACGCCAGGCAAGGTCGTGTTCCGCAATGCATTGATGGAACTGATCCAGTACACGCCGGCAACCGCCACGGTGGATGCCCAGCCGGTGCTGATCGTGCCCGCCTGGATCATGAAATATTACATACTCGACCTGTCCCGGAACAACTCGCTGGTCCGCTGGCTGATCGCACAGGGGCAAACGGTGTTCATGATCTCATGGCGCAATCCCGGCGCCGGGATGCGCGATACGTCGCTCGACGATTACCGCGCGCAGGGCGTCATGGCTGCGATCGGCGTGGTACAGGAGATCTGTGGGAATGTGAAGATCCACGCCACCGGCTACTGCCTCGGTGGCACGTTGCTGACCATCGCTGCCGCCACCATGGCACGCGACAACGATACCAGGCTGGCCAGCCTCTCACTGTTCGCCGCGCAGACCGATTTCACCGAGGCCGGCGAGCTGCAACTGTTCATCACCACCGACCAGCTCAATTTTCTCGACGATATGATGCAGACGCAGGGATATCTGGACAGCGCCCAGATGGGCGGCGCGTTCCAGATGCTGCAGTCCAGCGACCTCGTCTGGTCCCACGCGATCCGCGACTACATGCTTGGTGAGCACGAGGCACCGTTCGACCTGATGGCCTGGGATGCCGACGGCACACGCCTGCCGGCGCGCATGCACATCGAGTATCTGCGCAGCCTGTTCCTCGACAATGACCTCGCCGAGGGCCGCTTCCAGGTCGCCGGCCGCCCGCTGGCGCTGGACGACATAAAGCTGCCGATGTTCGTCGTGGGGACCGAGCGCGACCACATCGCGCCCTGGCATTCGGTGTTCAAGCTGCACCTGCTGAACGACGGCGAGCTGACCTTCGTGCTGACGTCCGGCGGCCACAACGCTGGCATCGTCAGCGAGCCGGGCCACCCACATCGCCACTTCCGCATCCGCGTACGCGACGCCGGCGCCCACACGTTCGGACCGGATGAATGGGAACGCGACACGGCGCCGCGGGACGGGTCCTGGTGGCCGGAATGGCGCGCATGGCTCGGCCGCCAACACGCCGGGCCGCGCGTCGATCCGCCGCCGATGGGCGCGCCCGGCTTCACGCCGCTCTGCGACGCCCCCGGCACCTACGTACTCGAAGGATAATGACCATGCAGGACGGAGCCACCGACCTGTTCATCGAGAACCGCACCTTCGACGAAATGACCATCGGCGAAACCGCCAGCCTGTCGCACACCGTGACGCAGCGCGACATCGACCTGTTCGCCACGGTCACCGGCGACGTCAATCCGGCGCATGTCGATCCTGCCTACGCCGCCACGGACATGTTCCACCACATCATCATTCAGGGCATGTGGGGGGCCGGCCTGATCTCCACCACGCTTGGCACCAGGCTGCCAGGTCCGGGCACCATCTATCTCGGCCAGGACCTGCGCTTCCGCCATCCGGTGAGCATCGGCGACACGATCACCTCGACCGTCACGGTGAGTGGGAAGAAGGCGGCGAAGGGCGACGTGACCCTGGACTGCGTCTGCACCAACCAGAAAGGCGAGGCGGTGATCACCGGCACCGCCTTCACCCGCGCACCGACCGAAAAGGTCCGTGTCAAGCGGGTCGCCTTGCCCTATGTGCGGGTTGGCCGCCACGATGCCACGCGCGCCCTCCTGGCCCGCGCTGCCGGCGGTGCCGCGGTGCCGACCGCCGTGGTGTATCCGGTCGATGCCGCCTCGCTGCTGCCCGCCCTGGATGCAGCGGCTGCCGGGCTGATCGTGCCGGTGCTGATCGGACCCGCCACACGCATCCAGGCGGTGGCCAGGGCAGCCGGGGCAGAGATCGCCGCGCTTCGCCTGATCGACGCACCGGACGGCCCTGCGGCGGCAGCGCAGGCGGTCGCGCTCGCCCGCGCCGGCGAAGTCGCGATCCTGATGAAGGGCGACCTGCACACCGAGGACCTGATGCACGCGGTGGTCGCGGCAGACACCGGACTGCGCACGACGCGGCGCATCAGCCATGCCTACCTGATGGACGTACCGGACTATCCGCGCCCGCTGCTGGTGACGGATGCCGCCATCAACATCACGCCGACCTTGGCCGACAAGGCGGCAATCGTGCAGAACGCGATCGACCTGGCGCACGTCATGGGCATTGCGCAACCGCGCGTGGCCATTCTGGCCGCGGTAGAGGTCGTTGACGACAGGATGCGATCCACCCTCGATGCCGCTTCACTGTGCAAGATGGCCGACCGCGGCCAGATCACCGGCGGCCTGCTGGACGGCCCCCTCGCGTTCGACAACGCGGTGAACGAGACGGCTGCCGCGGAAAAGGGCATCGTCTCGCCGGTTGCCGGCCGGGCGGACATTCTCCTGGTTCCCGACCTTGAAGCCGGCAACATGCTCGCCAAGCAGCTTACCTTCCTGGCCGGGGCCGAGGCCGCCGGCGTGGTGCTGGGCGCCAGTGTGCCGATCATCCTGACCAGCCGCGCCGACAGCGCACACACCCGCCTCGCCTCTTGCGCGCTGGGCGTGCTGCTGGCGCGCGCCGCAAAGGCGACGTGAGGATGGCCGGCTCGATCCTTACCCTGAATGCCGGCTCGTCCAGCGTGAAGTTCGCCCTGTTCGACACCGCCGCCGGACTGAACGCCACGGTGCGCGGCGAGATCGAGGATCTAGACGCGGCGCCGCATCTGCTCGCCCGCGCTGGCGACGGCGCGGTCCTGGCCGAAAAACACTGGCCGCCAGGTACCACGCCGTCATTTGCCGCCGTCCTCGACGCGCTGCTGGCATTTGCCGATGCCCATCTCGGGCACGATGGACTGGCAGCCGTCGGCCACCGCGTCGTGCATGGCGGCGCTGACCATATCGCGCCCGAGGTGATCACGCCGGCCCTGCTGACGGCGCTGGAGGCGCTGACGCCGCTCGATCCGCTGCACATGCCGGACAATCTCGCGCCGATGCACGCGCTCGCCGCCGCCCGTCCCGCGCTCATGCAGGTCGCCTGCTTCGATACCGCATTCCATCACACGCTGCCGCCGGTGGCCGCCCGGTTCGCCCTGCCGCGTGCGGTATCGGATGCGGGCGTCCGCCGTTATGGCTTTCACGGGCTTTCCTACGAATACATCGCCGGCTGTTTGAGGCGGCAATTTCCCGCCCTGGCGCGTGGCCGTGTCATCGCCGCGCATCTCGGATCCGGCGCCAGCCTCTGCGCGCTGCACGACGGCCACAGCATCGCCACCACCACCGGCTTCAGTGCGCTCGATGGGCTGGTCATGGCAACGCGCTGCGGCAGCCTGGATCCCGGCGTGATCCTGTATCTTGGTCGCCAGGGGCACAGCTTCGCCGATATCGAGGACATGCTCTATCGCCGCTCCGGCCTGCTGGGCGTGTCCGGCATCAGCGGCGACGTCCGCGTATTGCTCGCCAGCGACGATCCGCATGCGCGCGAGGCGATCGAGCTGTTCACCTACCGCGTCGCCGGCGAGGCCGGCGCGCTGGTGAGTGCGCTTGGCGGACTGGACGGGCTGGTCTTCACCGCCGGTATCGGCGAACACGCCCCGGCGATCCGTGCCGCGGTGTGCGCGCGCCTGGCGTGGCTCGGGCTGCGCCTCGACAGTGCCGCCAATGCGGCGGACGCAGGCTGCATCAGCACGCCGGACAGCAGCATCGAGGTGCGCGTCATCGCGACCGACGAGGAAACGATGATCGCACGTCATACGCAAGCGGCACTGCGCGGGTTGGTCACGTGACAGGAGATGGCACCATGAAGAGTCCGCCTTCGACAAGTCTGCACGGCAAGCGCGGCCTGGTCGTCGGGATCGCCAACGAGTCCAGCATCGCCGCCGGCTGTGCGCGTGCATTCGTCGCCGCCGGTGCGAGTCTCGCGGCAACCTACCTGAACGACAAGGCGCTGCGGTATGTGCGCCCTGTCACCGACTCCCTGGGCTGCGAACTGCTGCTGCCCTGTGACGTGCGCATCCCCGGCCAATTGGACGCGGTCTTCGAGCAGATCCGGTCGAAATGGGGGCGGCTGGATTTCCTGCTGCATGCGATCGCTTTTGCCCCCGCGGACGATTTGCACGGCCGCGTGGTGGATTGCAGCGCCGCCGGGTTCGGCCTCGCCATGGACGTGTCCTGCCATTCCTTCCTCCGCATGGCGCGGCTGGCCGAGCCGCTGATGCCGGATGGCGGCTGTCTGCTGACCGTTACCTTCTATGGCTCGGAGCGGGTGGTCGCGAACTACAACCTCATGGGCCCGGTGAAGGCGGCGCTGGAAAGTGCCGTCCGCTACACCGCCGCCGAACTGGGGCCCAAACAGATCCGCGCCAACGCGATCTCGCCCGGACCGATCAGCACGCGCGCGGCCAGCGGAATCGCACATTTCGACGAACTATTGGCCGCGGAGACCGCGGCCGCGCCCGAGCACCAGTTGGTGGACATCGAAGACGTCGGTGCCCTGGCAGCGTTCCTGGTCAGCGATGGCGCGCGTCGCATCACAGGCACCATCATGCCGGTGGACGGTGGCCAGCACGTCGTCGCGTGACGGCGAATCCGCGCGCCAATGGCCCATAGGTAGTTTCCGGGGCTGCCAGGACCGCCTCGCAGGCTGGTATTCTGCGATCGTGGCCATCGATAGTACCATTTTCGCGGACCCGCCGGTCATCGGTGGGGACGAATCGAGCCCGTCCGCAGCTTCGTCCAATCCGCTGCAATGAAACTCGCTTGTCTCACCCGAAAGGCGCAATGCCGTGTCCTTCTTAAGTCTGTCCGTCATCCCGGCCATCCTGGTCGTGGCCCTCGTCGTGATCATGGCGACCGTGAAGATCCTGCGCGAATATGAGAGGGCGGTGGTGTTTACGTTAGGGCGGTTTCAGAAGGTCAAGGGACCGGGCCTCGTGTTGATGTTTCCGTTCATCCAGGAAATGGTGCGGGTGGATTTGCGCATCCAGGTCATCGAGATACCGACCCAGGACGTGATCTCGCATGACAACGTGTCAATGAAAGTTGACGCAGTGCTCTACTTCAACGTCGTCGATCCCGAACGGGCGATCATCCGGGTGCAGAACTACCTTCCCGCGACAAACATGCTCGCTCAGACGACACTGCGCGCAGTCCTCGGGCAGCATGAACTCGACGAGATGCTGTCCGAACGGAAGAAGCTCAGCGCCGACGTCCAGAGCATCCTGGACGCGCAGACGGAAGCCTGGGGGATCAAAGTTGCCAACGTCGAGATCAGAACCGTCGAGCTCACGGAAAACATGGTGCGGGCCATCGCCAAGCAAGCGGAGGCGGAACGCGACCGGCGCGCGAAGATCATCCATGCGGAAGCCGAGTTCCAGGCGTCGCAGACTTTGGTCAACGCCGCCAGGATCCTTTCGAGTATTCCAGCCGCGATGCAACTGCGCTACCTGCAAACGCTGACGGAGATTGGCGCGGAACAGAATTCCACCATCGTGTTTCCGATGCCGATCGACATCATCAAGCCGTTCCTTGATCTTTTCGACAAAGCCGGGAAGCCGGTTGGCGCTAACGGCGCCGATCGTGCACCGCTCGTGCGGGACGCCCCCTTGGCCTCGTGAGGGAACAGGAAAGCACCAAAGGGAATCCACGATGGACTTCAACGCGGACAAGTCAGGTGTCCCGGAGCCGGATTCAAAGACGGGATCAAAGCCCGGAAGAGACGCCGCCCCCAGGACCGTGCTGCTCAACGCGCGCTGTCCCGACCCGCGGCTTGGTCCCAACCCTCCAGCCACGGTTCCCGTTCGTCGGAGCCGGGTGGGTAGGGGCAATCCTTGCGCGGCAATCCATGTAGGTAGGATGCCGCTCCCTCCGAAGCGACGCTCTTGGGTGAGGGTAGCTCTTCGCTCATGGCAATCTCCATCAAGTCTGGCGGTGCCTGCATACAGGACCTGACAGTTCCCAAAACCAGTGCGGCGAGATACCAGGTCCTTCCATGAAAACGTGTTCCGCAAGCTGGCAGAAGTTCGTGATAGGGATCAATCTGCATCACGTAGCCAGGCGCGGTCCAGCCTGGCCGGAAGCGTATCGACGGCTGGCTGGCCTCAGCGAATTGCCGGGCATAGGGTAGATCATGGTCACCACAACTCCGTTACTCCCTGCAAGTGCCGCACCTGCTGCCAAAGCGGCGGTCGCCGCGATAGCTGACCTGCCGAGCGGCCTCACGAGCGACGAGGCTCGCCTTCGGCTGCACAAATTCGGGCCTAACGCGATGCCGGACACCAGCCTGCACCCGCTGCGCATGGCGCTCGAGAAATTCTGGGCACCGGTCCCGTGGATGCTTGAAGCCGCGATCGTGCTCGAGATCGTGCTGGGCAAGTACGTCGAGGCCGCGATCATCGCCGGGCTGCTGGTCTTCAACGCGGCTCTCGGTCTGTTCCAGGAGAGCCGTGCCCAGGCAACCCTCGCCGCACTGAAGTCGCGCCTCGCGTTGAGCGCATCGGTCCGGCGCGACGGCGCGTGGAAGACCGTGCCCGCCGCTGAACTGGTGCCGGGCGACGTGATAAAGCTTTCCCTCGGTGGCGTGGTCGCCGCCGATGTGCAGCTCTCCGGCGGCGAAATCCTGCTCGATCAATCCATGCTCACCGGCGAATCGATACCCATCGAGGCCGGCGCAGGCGTGCAAACCTACGCTGGTGCCTTGGTCCGGCGCGGCGAGGCGGTCGCGGAGGTCACCGCCACCGGAGCGACCACGAAGTTTGGCCGCACCGCGGAGCTCGTGCGCATCGCCCATGTTGTCAGTTCGCAGCAAAAGGCGGTGCTGCGTGTGGTGCGCAATCTCGCTGGATTCAGTGCCGTGGTCATCGTGATGCTGGTGGCCTATGCCTACCTTCTCAGGCTGCCGCTCGCCGAGATCATTCCTCTGGTTTTGACGGCGGTCCTCGCATCGATCCCGGTCGCGCTGCCGGCCACCTTTACCCTTGCCTCGGCACTCGGCGCGCGGGCCCTGGCAAAACTGGGCGTCCTCCCGACCCGCCTCTCGGCAGTCGATGAAGCGGGGACGATGGATGTCCTGTGCTCCGACAAGACGGGCACACTGACGCGCAATGCACTGACCGTCACGACGATCCATGCCATGCCCGGCTTCGATGCAGCGCACGTCCTGATCCTGGCTGCATTGGCCAGTTCCGATGGGGGGCAGGACCCGGTCGATGCAGCCATTCGCGCGGCCGCGAAAGGCAAGGAAGCGAAAGATGCGCCGAACCTGGCCAGGTTCGTCCCGTTCGATCCGGCGACGAAGATGTCCGAGGCGACCGTGACGGACCCTGGTGGCGCGACGCAGCGGGTCGTGAAGGGCGCCTTCGCGACGGTGACCCACCTCGCGCCACCCTCGCCGACCGCGGCGGCGGCGGCGACGGAACTTGAGGGAAAAGGTTTCAGGGTGTTGGCCGTCGCCGCGGGACCGCCGTCAGGGATGCAACTGGTCGGACTCATCGCGCTCAGCGACCCACCGCGCGACGACTCGGCGGCACTCGTCACCGAATTGCACTTACTCGGCGTGCGCACCGTGATGGTGACGGGGGATGCGCCGACGACGGCAGCCATCGTGGCTCACGCGGTGGGACTCGATGGCGCGGTCTGTCCGCCTGGGCCAATCCCTGACGCGGTTCATCCGAAGATGTTCGCCGTCTTCGCCGGCGTTCTGCCTGAAGACAAGTATAAACTTGTGAAGGCGTTTCAGAAGGGCGGCCACATCGTCGGCATGTGCGGCGACGGCGCCAACGACGCTCCGGCGCTGCGCCAGGCGCAGATCGGCATCGCCGTCTCGACCGCCACCGACGTCGCCAAGTCGGCCGCCGGCATGGTGCTGACCGAACCCGGACTCGCCGGTATTGTCGCCGCGGTCAAGGAAGGACGGCTGACGTTCCAGCGCATCCTGACCTATACGCTGAACTCCATTACCAAGAAGATCGTGACGGTGCTGCTCTTATTCGTTGGCCTGGTCGTGACCGGACACGCGATACTCACCCCGCTGCTAATGGTTATTTTGTTGATCGCCGGCGATTTTCTCGCGATGTCCTTGACGACGGACAACGTGCGTCCGTCGCCTGAGCCGAACGCGTGGCGCATCGGCAGCCTGACGGTGGCGGGTGTCGCGATGGGCATCGGCCTGTTGGCGTTCTGCGTCGGTGCCATGGTCATTGGAAAGTTCGCGCTGAATCTTGGCATCGGTGCGCTAAGGACCCTGGTCTTTGTCACCTTGGTGTTTGGGAGTCAGGCGACGATCTATGCCATTCGTCAACGCCGCCACATGTGGGGCTGCCGCCCAAGCCTTTGGCTTGCCGCGTCATCCGTTGCCGATATCGCAATCGCTTCGGCATTGGCCGTCGCAGGTATCGCAATGACACCCTTGTCGGCTGTGGTTGTGGCCGGCACGCTCGCCTCGGCGGTGGCTTTCGCTTTCGTCCTGGATTTTGCCAAGGTGCCGATCTTCCGCCGCCTCGGGATCGTGTAGTCGTGGCCCCTCGGTGGAAGGCGCTCGAAAAAGGACCGGGTCAGGCCGGCGCCTGGATCGACGTGCGGCCGGGCCGCTTGCGGTCGGGGTGGCGCGCCTTCACGAACAGGTCCCACGCCCGCTGCGAGCCATCCGGATCTACCCCCTTCAGGTTCACCTGGCTGGTGGCAAAGCCGAGCTTCCGGAACTCCTTCGCCTCGTCGGCGACGATCTGGTCGATATGGCCTTGACAGTCAGGAAAATTAACGATACATTGTTAGAAATGGACCCTCAGCCGCCGCCCCAATCCGATCCAGCCCTGCTGGCCTTCTATGACCGCCTCGCGCCAACCCTGCGCGCCGCGTTGCCCCCGCCGATCGGCAACCCGCCGGAGGGTCCCGGATCAACTCCGGAGCAGGCTCTCGCCCGCCGCGACGCCGCCGCCATCGCCCTGGTCACGTCCCTGGCGCCGGCCGATGCCGCCGAGGCTGCGCTGGCGGTCCAATATGTCGTCGCCGGCGCCCATGCGTCTTACTCCCTGTGGCAGGTCCAGCAGCATCCGCCGGTCAGCGAGGCGGCGATGAAGTTGCGCACGCAGTTCGCCAGGTTCAGCCGGGAGTCCCGGCGCAGCCGGTCGCTGCTGCTGACCCTCCAGGAGGACCGCCACAAGCGTGCGGCGGCCGACATGGCTGCACGGAAGAAAACCTCCCCACCGCACGGCGAGGGCCAAAGTGCCGGCGGCGGTCTCGCGAGTCCCGGTGGCGCCGCCGTGGCACCGCCGGATCAGCCGCCCGCGCCCTCCGAGGAGACGAAGCCGGCCCCGCCGCGCCGCTCGCCACCTGCGCTCCGCCTCATCCAAGGTGGGCTGGCGAGCTAAATCCCCGTCCCGAAAGTCCGTGCGGGACGCGGCAGCGCAAGAATGTTCAACACGGAGACCATGCCGAGGGCCGCGGAGGGCCATCGGAGTCCGGACGCATGCAGCGCTGGCGGCCAACCCGGCCTGCGCCGGCTGCACCGCGGAGCAACCCCATCGCCTCGCACCGCTTCCGGACCGGCGGAAACCCGGCCCGCTGCCCACCGCCACACAACTCTTTCCCGCGTACCCTCGATCCACCTGCCACCATCGTCCGGCCACTCCCCCCGCACGCGGAACCGCTCCGACTCCCGTGGTCCTCCGTGCCCCTCCGCCCTAACTCCGTGCTAAAAATCCTTGCGCTGCCGCACGCCGGCACCGGCAATCGAGGGAACGGCAACCAACCCGGCCCCACCCCCAACCACCTCTCACCACACGCGACTCAATCCCACGCTCCACGAAACGAGACGCCCATGAGACGCCACCCACCATCAGCCGCGCAGGACGGGGCATGGCGCTGCCGATCCGGGTGAAAGCGCCCGAGGCATCATCGACCTCTCCCGCGCGAAGCGCGCCAGCGGTAATGATGCGTGATGCGCTTTGTCGAGATCGCCCTGTTCCTCACCCCGTTCGTCGTCTTCGCCGCGTGGCGCATGGCGGCCCCGGCCGGCCGCCCGTCGCCGCGCCTCATCGCCGCCTCCGCCGCAACGCTGGCGCTGCTGCTCGCCGCGTTGCTGTGGCTCCATCGGGAGGGCGCGCTGCCTCCCGGCACGGCCTATGTCCCCGCCACGCTGCAGGACGGCCGGGTCGTCCCCGCCCACGGCGGACCGCGATGAACGGGCAACCCGCCCTGGCCATCAATCCGCCCGCCTTCCTGTCCGACCCCGCGCTCGCCCCGGTGCTGGCCGCGCTGCCCGAGGCGCGCATTGCCGGCGGCGCGGTGCGCGACACGCTGGCCGGGTGCCCGGTCGCCGACATCGACCTCGCCACGCCACGTCCGCCGGACCAGGTGGTCGCGGCGCTCGCGCAAGCCGGCATCCGCGCCGTGCCCACCGGCATCGCGCATGGCACCGTCACCGCGGTATCCGGCGGCCGCGGCTATGAAATCACCACGCTCCGCCGCGACGTGCGGACCGACGGACGTCACGCCGAGGTGGCCTTCACCGCCGACTGGCGCGCCGACGCTGCCCGGCGCGACTTCACCATGAACGCGCTGTCGATGACCCGCGACGGCGCCGTGTTCGACTATTTCGGGGGCATCGCCGACCTGCGTGCCGGCATCGTCCGCTTCGTCGGCGACCCGGCGACCCGCATCGCCGAGGACTGCCTGCGCGTCCTCCGCTTCTTCCGCTTCCACGCCCGCTACGCTGGCGGCCCGCCGGACCCGGCGGCGGCGGCGGCGATCCGCGCCGGCGTGCCGGGCCTCGCCCGCCTGTCCGCCGAGCGGGTGTGGAGCGAGCTCGCCCGCATCCTGGCCGTCCCGGACCCGCGCGAAGCGGTGGCGCTGATGGCCGAGCTCGGCGTGCTGGCCGCGGCGATCCCGGAGGGCGCCGATCCGGCCCGGCTGGCCCGCATTGTCGCGGCGGGCGCGCCGGCCGATCCGCTGTTGCGGCTGGCGGCGTTGCTGACCGGCGATCCGGCCGCCTTCGCGGCCCGGCTGCGCCTCTCAACCGCCGAGCGCGACCGGCTGCTCGCCCTGCACCACGCGCCGCTGGCGTCGCCGGACGCTAACGACGACGCGCTGCGGCGTCTGCTCGCCGACACCGGCCCCGCGGTGCTGCGGGACCGTACCTGGCTGGATGGCGGGACGGGACCCGAATGGGCGGCGTTGCGCGCCCGGCTGGCGACGATGCCGCGCCCGGTGTTCCCGCTGGAAGGCCGTGACGTGCTGGCGCTGGGCCTGCCACCGGGGCCACTTGTCGGCGCCTTGCTGCGCGCGACGCGGGACTGGTGGCTGCAAGGCGGCTGTCGCGCCGATCCGGCCGCATGCCGGGCGGAGCTGGCACGACTTGCGGCGTCGCGGGCATCCCCGGAATGAGCAGCGCGCATGGTTGCGCGGCACCCCGGGGCGCTTCATACAAGCGCGGCGTGCTCCGGACACGGAGGGGGGAAATGCGGATATCGTCGGTTGCCCGAATCTGGCTGCTTGCCGCGCCGCTGCTGGTTCCGGCCGTGCCGGCTTTGGCGCAGGTGCGGCCACCCACCGACAGCATCGTCAATTACGGCGGCATGCTGGCGAAGAAGCCCCCGGCGCCGACCTTGCCGGACGTCCCGGCGCCGCCCAGCGCCTGGCCGCGGCTCGATCCCGGCGCCGTGCTGTGCCGCGGCGAGGGCGACCTGCGGCGCCGCGCCGCACTCATGCGGGGGGAGCAGGCGGGACCGGCGGATTGCCAGCCGATCACCGTGCCGACAGCGATCCAGATCGTCCGGCGCGCCGGGCCGGGCGCCACCGAAGTCAGGCTCACCGGCCGGGACGAGACGGGCTGGACCGATGCCTGGCTGCCCGCGACGCCACCGCCCGGATCCACACCGGTCAACGCCGGGCGGCTCATGGGTAGCCGCGCCGAGGGCAGCCGGTAGCCGCGACGAATGGCCGGCACGCACATCATCGTGGGCGCCGGGCAGGCCGGTGCCTGGGCCGCCGTGGCGATGCGGCAGGCCGGATTCGCCGGCCGCATCCTGCTGATCGGCGAGGAGACGTGGCGCCCCTACGAACGCCCGCCACTGTCCAAAGCCGTGCTGACCGAGGATCCCGAACCGCCGATCCTCTATTTCCACCCCGAGCGACGCTACGCCGAACTGCAAATCGAGCTGCTGCTGGGCACCCCGGCCGAGGCGGTGGAACCGGATGCGCACCGCGTGTCGCTGGCCGACGGGCGGGTGCTGGACTACGACCGGCTGCTACTGGCGATGGGCGGGCAGGCGCGGCGGCTGCCGATCCACGGCGGCGACCACGCGCTCTATCTGCGCACCCTGGAGGACGCGCGGGCGATCCGTGCCCGGCTGGCCGGCGCGCGGCGCGTGCTGTGCGTCGGCGCCGGGGTGATCGGGCTGGAGATCGCCTCCTCGGCGCGGGCGCGCCTGTGCGAGGTCACCGTGCTGGAGGCGCTGCCGCGCGCCATGGGCCGCGCGGTGTCGCCGGAGGGCGCGGCGTTCATCGAGACGCTGCACCGCAACGCCGGCGTGACGCTGCATTTCGGGGTGATCGTCGATCGGCTGGACCAGGCAGCGGATGGCGGCGTGGTGGTAACCTGCCGCGACGGACGCCGCTTCGAGGCCGATATGGTCGTGGCCGGCGTCGGCATGCAGCGCAACCTGATGCTGGCCGAGGCGGCGGGGCTGGCATTGGAAGGCGGCATCGTGGTGGACGAATGGGGCCGCACCAGCGCGCCGGATATCTATGCGGCGGGCGACGTGACGGCGTTTTACCACAAGCTGTTCGGCAAGCGGCTGCGGCTGGAATCGTGGCGGCACGCACAGAACCACGGCGTCGCGGTGGGCAAGGCGATGTGCGGCGAGACCGCACCGTATGACGACGTGCCGTGGTTCTGGACCGATCAGCACGGGGTGAACCTGCAGGTCGCCGGGCTGCCGGCGGATGCGGCACGCTCGGTGGTGCGCCAGGGCGGCGCGCCGGGGACCTTCGTCGCCGTGCATCTGGCGGAGGACGACAGCGTGATCGGCGTGACCGCCGCCGGCAACCCGCGCGAGATCCGCGCCGGCCAGGCGCTGATCCGGTCGCGCAAGCCGGTCGATGCGGCGAAGCTGGCGGATGCCGGCGTGCCGCTGCAGCGGCTGATGTAGCGCTTTCCGCCCGTCATGGCCGGCCCCGGGCACTCGACCACGGGTTCGGCCGTGAGGCGGGGATGGTGGCACTACGCCCATTCACACATCGCCCACGACGCGCACCCGCACGCGCAGCGAATCGCCGGGGAGATAGGCGAGCGGCAGGTCCTCCACCTCGACCACCTCCAGCGTCGCCGGATCGGCGCCGTTGCCGACGGCACGTTCCCGCGCGACCCGCGTGGCTTCGGCGATCGCCTCCGGCCGGCCCACGCCGGTGAACACCCGGTCCACCTCCCCGCTGACCTGTGCGATGGCGGCGCCGACGGCGTTGGCAACCTCCTGGTGCGGCACGCGCACCACGCCCGAGAATCCGGCGATCCGTTCCGGCATCAGGAAACCGCCGCCGCCTACCGCGACCAGCGGCAGCGGCGCCGTGCTGGTCTTCATGCGATCGGCATTCTCCTCGATCATGGCGTGGATGCGCGCCAGCGCCCGGCGCACGAAATCGGCGGACAGACCGGCGACCCGCCGCGGATCGCCCAGCCGGATCAATCCGGCAGCGACCCCGATATCCGTGCAGGTCAGCGTCGCCCCGCCGAACACCATCGCCTGTTCCAGCAACCGGAAACCGACGCTGCGCGGGCCGATGCGCTCGGGATCGGAGGGATCGACGATCGTGCCGCCGCCCAGGCCGATCGACAGCAGGTCCGGCATGCGGAACAGGGTGCGGACGCCGCCGATCTGCACGACGTTGTTCGCCGGGCGCGGGAAGCCGCGCACCAGGGCGCCGAAATCGGAGGTGGTGCCGCCGATGTCGATCACCACGGCCTCGGTCAGCCCGGACAGGAACGCCGCGCCGCGCAGGCTGTTGGTTGGGCCGGAAGCAAAACAATGCACCGGGAACGCAGCGGCACTCGCGGCGCGCACCACGGTGCCGTCGTTCTGCGTGATGTAGAGCGGCGCGCCGATTCCCATGTCCCGCAACGCCTGTTCGAAGGCGGCGACGGTGCGGCGCGCCAGCGGGATCAGGCTGGCGTTGAGCAGGGTGACGTTTTCGCGGGCGAGCAGGCCGATGCGGCCGAGCTGGTGCGACAGGGTGATCGCGGCGTCCGGGCATTCCTCGCGCAGGATCGCGGCGGCGGTGTCCTCGGCTTGCGAGGTCAGCGGGGAAAACACCGCCGCCACGCCGACCGAGGCGATGCCGGCGGCACGGATGGCGCGCGCCGCGGCGCGGATCGCGGCGGTGTCGATCGGCACGATCGGGCTGCCGTCCACCTCGTGCCCGCCGCGCACCATGAACACCGCACCGCGCACGATGTCGCGCAGGTCCGCCGGCCAGTCGGAAAACGGCGGTATGCGCGCGGCGGCCGGCAGGTTCACCCGCAGCGCCGCCACCGGCGCCAGGTCACGCCGTTGCACCACCGCATTGACGAAATGCGTCGTGCCGATCATCACCGCGTCCACCGCGGCCGGGGCGATGCCCGACTCCTCCAGCACCCGGCGGAGCGAACCGATCACGCCGCCGGTGACCTCCGCGGTGGTGGGCTGCTTCGCCGCGGCCAGCACCGTAGTGTCGCGCAGCAGCACGGCGTCGGTGTTGGTGCCGCCGACATCGATGCCGGCGCGGATCATGCCGTGGTGTCCGCGAACAACGAACGGAACTCCAGGTCGTAGCCGAAGGCACGCGGGCCGACGTGGTGCAGTCCCTTGGGGGTGCACAGGATCGCCGGCGCCGGCAAGCCGACCACGGTGACGCGCTGGCCGTAGCGCACCGTTTCGGTGCCGATCGCCTCGCCGGACACGGTGTCCAGCACGCAGATCAGGTCGGGCACGGTGACGCGCACCTCGCCGTCCTCGCGGCCGATGGCGTATTCGTTCTGGAATTCAAGTTGGAAGACGTGGCCGGCATGAGCGTCCAGTCCGTCGATCCGCAACGTGCCGCGCAGCCAGCCCTCGCTGGTGCGGCGCTGCACGTCGCTGACCTTGCCGCGGAACAGCACCACGCCATGTTCCGCCCGCAGGATCGCCTGCACCGGGTCCTGGTGCGTGCGCCGCGCGTCGCGCACGATGCGGCCGATGCGCAGCGCCTTGGACAGCGTGTGCAGCACCGTGCAGGTCTTCACCTCGCGGCCGGTGCGCGGTGCCTTGCAGGTGGCGGCGACCGAACCGAACACCGTGCAGGCGCGGCGGGTCATGCGCTCCATCCAGGACCAGTCCTCGGCCTCGGTGAAGATGATGGAGTTGCGGCGGATATCGACCATGGTCCATGGATGGGCTGGCAGGTCGCAGATCGCGAAGGTGGTCATGTCGGCTTGCGGAAAGGCGCGGCCCATGGCGTCGCAATCGACCACCGGCAGGCCGAGGATGGCGCCGCCCAGCACGGCCTGGAACCCATTGGCGCCACCGATCTCCCAGACCATGATGCCCTTGAAGCGGCGGCCGAGATATTGCTCCATCCGGCGGATCGTTTCGGCGATGGCTTCGCCGTCGCCCAGTTTCTCCTGGGTGACCAGCGGCGCCCCCATCTTGCCGACGCAGCAGATCAGGTCGTCGTTGTCGAGCGACAGCGGATCGATCACGCTGACCCGCGCGCCGCGTTCGTACAGCAGTTTGGTTTCAAGCATGGAGAAATACGGATCGCCGCCGCCGCCGGTGCCGAGGATCCAGGCGCCGGTGGCAAGGTCTTCCAGGTCGGTTTCGGTCAGCGTGAAGGGCTCGGGCATCGGTGCATCCGGCGTTGTGTGCGACGAGAGTGGGGGGAGGGTCCCACGCATGGCAATTGATGGTCCATCCGGGGACGAAAGCGCTACCCCGGCCGTGGTGGCGGGACCCCGGGCGCATGGCGCGTTGAACCCGCTGATTGCGGCTGCTTGAGGAGACCACGACAGCCGGCGGGCCGATTGAATATCGGGTCTCGGCCCATTGCCGTCCGACAGCGGTGTGCCGCTGACGCGAATGCGCATGATTGGGCAGGTGCGCCCGAGCCGTAGAACGCCCTACGCGGCTCTCGGTGGGCCGCCCATAATGGCCAAAATCGCAGTCCGGTCAGCGCAGACGCGGCAACCATAGGTTGAAATTGACATCTCAATGTCGTAATATCGAGCGTCCGAAAGGCTGACGTACGCGTGCCGGAACCGAGTACCATGTCATCGCGAGTTGACCACCGGCCGGCGGCGGGCGACCCGCCCTGGACGAAACCGCGCCGGTCGCGGGAAGCAGGAAACTCCGCTTCCCCTTGAGGGAGGGGACGTTTGTTTCTTGCCAGGAGCGCAGCGACGAAGCAATGACATGGATGTCGTGCGGCTGGCCGCCTGACGAGTCAGCCTTTTGGGCGGTATAAGATCGCGACTTCTTCTGCTGGTGAGGCTAACAGTGCATGTCCGGCTATTCAGATTACAAGATGAAACTGATTGCCGAAATCGAAGCTGGTGCCCCTGTGGGCGTGGTCGCCGGCAGCAACCCCATGCCAACCGCTGCGGGTCGGCCCGGACGGCTGCACCACGCCGGCGGAGTCCGATGCCAAGTGCCGCGGATCGGCCCCAGCCGCCACGCCACGCAGCGCGGCGGAACGGCCCCGTGCAATGCGGTGACGCCATGCCATGCCAGGCGGAACGGCGACGGGGGGCGGCGGATTGCGCCGCGCTTATCCGCCCTGCCGCCGCACTCACCGCCGGAACGTCACCACCAGCACGTCGCGGAAGCCCGGCTCGCGCGGGTCCACCGGCTCTACCGGCGTCACGCCGTGCAGCACCCGCCGGTCATCCACCAAGGCCGCGTCCAGCGGCTCGGTCAGCGTGAAACTGCCCAGGGTGCTTCCGTCCAGGTCGTGGATCGTCGTCATGCCGCTTTGCACGTTGCGCCGGCCGGCCAGCAGCACCAGCACGTGGTCCACGCCGTCGCGATGCCGCCCCTCCGGCGTCGGGCAGCCCGCCACGCCGCGCCGCGCCTCGATGCGGAACTGGTGCAGCTCGATGTGCCAGTCGCGTGGCCCCGACAGGCGGTCGAACAAGTCGCGGCAGAAATGCAGGATGCTCGTCATCGTCGGGCCGGCGCCGATCTCCGGCAGGATCGGCGGGAACCAGCGCTCGATGCCGCCGTTCAGCGGGTTGTAGTCGCGACTCTGGTAGTGCGGCTGGTGCGGCTTGCGTTCGATCGCCGGCACGCCCGCGCGCGCGCCGAACACCGCGAAGCGCCGCTTCCGGTAACGGCCGCCATCCGCCATGTAGGTGTCCAGCCCGAGATCGTCCCAGCTCGCCGCGAACGAGGGAAAGTCCTCCAGCGAGCCGGCGCGCTGCAACGCCACTTGCATCTCATCGGCGTGCACGAACGCGAACCCCGCCTCGCGGATCGTCTCAGTCAGCTTGTCGGGATTGCTCATTCGCCTGTTCCTTCGCGGGCGCCTGTTGCTTGGCGGGCGCCGGTTCCTTCGCGAGTGCCTGTTGCTTCGCGGCGGGTTCCGGCGGCGGCAACGTAACCGCGACGCTTCGCATCGGGTTGTAGAGCCGGATGCCAAGCTCCTGGAACCGTATCTTCATGCGCCGGTTGAACTCGCGTTGCACGGACCACCGGCCGGAATCGGTGCAGACCACCTGGCCGGCGATTGTCACTCCCGCGCCGTCCACCTTGTCCACGCCCCAAAGCTGCAAGTCGCTCAGCATCTTGCCGGCGAAATCCGGCTCGGCGTGCAGGCCGGCAACGATCTCGGCCAGGATCGCGGCCACCCGGTCGGTGTCCTCCTCATAGTCAACCGTGACGCTGACCGAGGCGTTGCCCAGGCCGCGGTTCACGTTGGTCACCGTGGTCACGGCACTGAATGGTATGATGTGCACCGAGCCGTCGGCGGCGCGCAGCCTTATGGTGCGCACCGACAGGTTCTCCACCGCGCCGGACAGGCCGGACACGGTCACCCAGTCGCCCACCTGCATGGCGTTTTCCAGCAGCAGGAAGATGCCGGTGATCAGGTCCTGCACCAGCTTCTGCGAGCCGAAGCCGATCGCCACGCCGATGATGCCGGCGCCGGCCAGCAGGGGCGCGATGTTGATGCCGATCTCGGACAGGACGGTCAATCCGGCGAACACCAGGATGGTGATCAGCAGCGCGGACCGCAGCAGCGGCAGCAGCGTGCGCAACCGCGCCGAGCGCGCCATCTGCTGATCCTTGGCCAGCTTCGCCAGGTGCCGCTGCAGCGCCGCGTTGGCCGCTTCCCAGGCCGCCAGGGCCAGCAGCAGGGTGAACGCCAGCGTACCGAAGGCGGAAACCATGCGCTGGCCAAGGTCGCTCTCGGCGAACCAGGTAAAAGCGCCGAAGCCATAGAGCTGCAGGATTCCCAACAGGCAAAGCAGGTAAACCATTGCACGCAGCAGTGCACTGAGGCCGGGATGGTACAGCCGCAGCCGCGCCTCCAGCCCGGGATAGCGGGCCGCGGTCTCCGGCGGCACGCTAAGGGCACGATCGAGCGAGCCGCTCAGCACGATCAGCAGCAGCCGGGCGCCGATCAGCACCAGCGCGGTGACGATGAAAAAGTGCAGCAGGCGGACAAAGCCGTTCGGGATCTCCACCGCCCAGACGAGCCAGATGGCGACGATGAAGAACAGCGCGATCCAATGCCACACCGAGGCCAGCGCATTGCGCATCCGTGCCGCGGGGCCGGTGGCGCCGGGCGGCGCGCGCAGCCGGTGCCGCACCGCGCGGCGCTTCTGCAGCACGATGACGGCGAGGCAGGCGTGCAGCACGAAGCCGTTCGCCTTCAGCAGCGCGTCGTGCGCCACGTCGGACAGGCCGAGCAGCAACCCGACCTCGGCAATCGCGTAGCCGAACACCGCGATGACCACGAGGCGGCGCGTCCAGCGCATCAGATAGGCGGCCAGCGTGTCGGGCAGTTGGAACAGCCGCAGCCGCGGGGTGTTCGGCGACAGCAGCATGTGCGCCACCGCCAGCAGGGCGTTGCACAGCGCATAGGCGTCCACCACCGCAAGCATCACCAGCCGATTGCTTGCCTGGCCGCCGATCGCGCTGGCCGCGACCAGATGCCCGGCCAGGACGAAGCCGAGCACCGGGACGAGGTCCAGCAGCAATCGCGCCAGCACCACGGGGACACGGCGCAGCAGGGCCCGGGCGGGAATCCCGCGGCGAGGCCGCGGCGGAGGCTCGATGTCGCCGGCTTCCGCGCGCTCGACCGGACTTGCGGGCGGCTCGGGCGGTTCGTCCGGCGCTTCGGCGATCGGACCCTGCGGTTCCTCGCCGGTTTCCTCGGCCACGGCGGCCGGTGGCGGAGCCTCCAGCGCCGCGACGGGACGCCGGATCAGCCGGCGCAGCGCGAATTCGGCCGCCAGTCCGCACAGCAGGGCCACGCCGACCCGCCAGGCGACGTCCAGCAGGATGCCGCGCGCCCAGGGCGTGGTCGCCATGACGACGATCCAGCCCCAGAGCAGCGGCAGGCTCTGCATGGCATGCAGGGCGTTGGCCGCGTCGTTGGAAACACGGCCCAGGAAGCTCTCGGCGCCGACCAGCACCTGGGCACCCAGGCTGTTGGGGGCGAGCGGGATGGGTAGGCCCTGGGGCTTGGACCCGGCGGCTGGCGGGGCGGCGGGCGTCGAGGCCGCGGCGGGCCGGGACGGCACCGGCAGGGCTTTGGCGATTGCCTCCAACGTCGCGGTGACCTCGGCGCGCCGCTTCGGGTCGTTCAGCACGTTGAGCGCGGCGCGCGCCTGGGCTGGCGTCAGCGCGGGGGTCTGCGCGGACGGCGGCTGGGCCAAAACGCGGCATGGCACCAGCAGCAGCAGGAGCAGGCCGATCAGGAGGGATCTCATCCGGGCGCTCCGACCACAAATCGAGGCGGAGGGTCAACCCGAAGGACGGCAGGACTGCGGCGCTCAGCGGTCGCGGGTCGCGGGTGCGACGCGGGGGGTGCATGCGCGGCACGGGGCGCCTATTCTGGGCGGATGAAGACGTTCCTGACGGTACTGATCGCGCTGCTGATGCTGGCCACGCTGGGCGTGCTGATCGCCGGCATGGTCGGGCTGGTCCGCGGCGGCGGCGACCCGCGGCGGTCCAACAAGCTGATGCAATGGCGGATTATTCTGCAGGGCGCCGCGCTGCTGCTGTTCGCGCTGCTGATGACCCTGCTGCGGTCGTGATGTCGGACTCTCCTTGCGGGAGAGAGAGCAGGGTGAGGACGTCGCGCGCGCGCCGCCGCACCCTGTTCTCTCCCGTACGGGTGGGACAGGGAGTGTTGCGCCATGCTGCCACCGAAGGATGAGCTGACGATCTGCTTCGCCCACGCCGCCTACCAGATGCAGGCGACGTTCGGCGCTCTGGGCACCGGCATCGCTCATTTCGAGCTGCGCGACCGCGCGGCGCTGGACCGGCGGATCGGCGAGGCGGACGTGCTGGTGGTGTCCGGCCTGTGGCACAACGGGCTGATCGAGTTGGGCGGCAGGCTGCGCTTCGTGCAGTCGATCGGCTCGGGCACCGACCAGTTCGACCAGGCGGCGTTGGCCGCGCGGGGCATCCGGCTGGCCAGCGCGGCCGGGGTGAACGCGCGTGCCGTGGCCGAGCATGCGCTGGCGCTGATCCTGGCGTTGGCGCGGCGGCTGCCGGAGGCACGCGACAACCAGGCGGCTCGCGTGTGGCGCGGCATGATCAGCGACCTGACGCGGCGTGAGGACGAGCTGGGCGGCAAGACCCTGCTGATCGTCGGGCTGGGCCGCATCGGCGGGCGGCTGGCGCAGCTTGCCAAGGCGTTCGACATGCAGGTGGTGGGGTTCCGCCGCGATCCAGCCGCCGGGCGCGGTGCGGCGGATTCGGTGCATCCGCTGGCGGCGCTGCCGGAGTTCCTGCCGCGCGCGGATTTCGTCGCGCTGACCTGCCCGCTGACCGAGGCAACGCGCGGCGTGATCGACGCGAAGGCGCTGCGCCTGCTGCCCCCGTGCGCGTGCGTGGTGAACGTGGCGCGCGGGCCCTGCGTGGTGGAGGCGGACCTGGTGGCGGCACTGCGCGAAGACCGGCTGGCCGGGGCGGCGGTGGACTGCACCGACCCGGAGCCGCCGGCACCGGATTCGCCGTTATGGGGACTGCCGAACCTGCTGGTCACGCCGCACACGGCGGGCGAGACGCGGAAATACGAGGCGAACGTGATCGAGATCCTGCTGGAGAACCTCGATCGGCTGTGGCGCGGGGACGCAACGTTGCGGAACGGGGTCGTGTAGCAGCGACGTGCGGAATTGGCTGCGACGAGCATGACGGGATCAACTTCCGCCAGCCCTGAATTCCGCGCCAAAAATAGTTACTACCCAGGTCAGCTCCGGTTACCTGGGTAGTTACCTATAAAGAACTGATAACCCTGATGCTCATACGTCTCCTTGAGCCGGTCCAGCATCAGGCGTTCTCTTGAATGTATGTCAACAGTCATGGAACCTGCCTCCAGGCGAGATCGCCATCGATCCGTATAAAACAACTGGCGGTGTCCTATCCAATGCAGCGGCAAGCTTCTCGGCCAGCGATCCGAACGACCACGACAGACCAGGCTCGAACCGCTGCGCCAGCACACGTTCCACCACGTCGTCATCGTGATAGACGATCGTCTTCATAGCGTCCAGGATGGGCTTCACGATGTTGTCGATATCACCCACCATAGCGGCGCCGGGAAAATAAAAGATGGTAACGCTAACGGGCTGCTCATCCAGCCAATACCAATCCGTCAGCTCTCTCAGTCGCTGTCCGGTTCCTTCAGACACTACCAGTTTCCAGGGCTCCTTGGCAGAGGATGAACCCTGGGACGAAACAGGCGTGGCCGCGATCACGATTTCCAGAGAAAGCGGGATCGACACCGAGTCCGGCATGACCACTCCCTCAGATCACACCCTTCTCCCGTAGCGCCGCCACCGCCGCATCGTCCAGCTTCAACCGTTCGCGCAACACCGCGTCGGTGTGCTCGCCGAGCAGGGGCGGTGGCAGGCGGTAGGTCGCCGGAGTTTCCGAGAGGCGCACCGGATTGGCGATCATCTTCATCATCTCGCCCGAGGCGTGCCGCATCTCCACCACCGCGCCGCGCGCGACGACCTGCGGATCGGCGAACACCTCCGACAGTTTGTTGATCGGGCCGCAGCCGATCTTCAGCGCCTCCAGCCGGTCCACCCACCACGCGGTGGGATGCTGCCGCATCACCGGCGTCAGCGTGTCGGTGACGAGCTGGCGATTGCTCACCCGCGCGGCGTTGGTGGCGAAGCGAGGATCCTCCAGCAGGTGCGTCAGCGCGAACGCCTCGCAGAACCGCTTGAAGGTCGGGTCGTTGCCGATCGACAGCACGATGTGCCCGTCCTCGGACGGAAACACCTGGTATGGCACGATGTTCGGATGCTGGTTGCCCAGACGCTCCGGATTTTCGCCGGTGGCCAGGTAGTTCATGCCCTGGTTGGCCAGCCACGCGACATGCGTATCCAGCATGCCGATGTCGATCTGCTGACCCTGCCCGGTGGCATCGCGGTGGCGCAGCGCCGCCAGCACGCCGATGCAGCCATACAGCCCGGCGAACAGGTCCGCCACCGGCGCGCCGACCTTCTGCGGCAATCCGTCCGGCTCGCCGGTCAGGCTCATTACCCCGCCCATCGCCTGGATCAGCGAGTCGTAGCCCGGCCGCGGCGCATAGGGGCCGGTCTGCCCGAACCCGGTGATCGAGCAATAGATCAGCCGCGGAAATCTCGCATGCAATTGTTCATACCCCAGACCGTATTTCGCCAGCGCGCCGACCTTGAAATTCTCCACCAATATGTCGCAGTCGGCGATCAACCGCAGTGCGAGCTCCTGCCCCTCCGGCCGGGCAATATCCAGCGTGACCGAGCGCTTGTTGCGGTTCACGCCGATGAAATACGCGCTCTCCTTGGTGTTGGGCATGTAGGGCGGGGCAAAGCCGCGCGTGTCGTCACCCGAGCCGGGCTTTTCGATCTTGATCACGTCGGCGCCAAGATCGGCCAGCATCTGCACGCAGGTCGGCCCCGCCAGCACGCGGGTCAGGTCGAACACGCGCAGGCCCGTCAGGGCCCCTGTCGATTCGTTCATGCAACTCTCTCCGCTTGCCCGGGGCAACCGTCCGGGTCCATACAACCCGCCGCTTATAAGTCGCTCGCCGGCCACGGCAAAATGGCCGGCCCGCCAATGGCTGGGAGGAAACCACCGGCGATGCCGGAATCCGGAACCATGCTCCGCCATGGCGAGAGCATCGAGGGGCGTCGCTCCTGGATCGCTGCCTGCCTCACCCTGGCAGTGCTTTCCATCAGTTATGGCGCGCCATTGCTCGTGGTGGTGGGGCTGAAGCCGATCCAGGCGACGTTGGCGTCGGACCGCTCGGTCATCGCGCTGGCCGGTGCATTGACCTGGGTCGGCACCGGCCTTGGCGGCATCCTGATGGGCTGGGTCGCCGACCGCATCGGCATCCGCGCCACCACCAGCCTCGGCGCCGCGATGACCGCGTGCGGCCTGGCGCTGTCGGCCAACGGCAGCGTCTGGGCGCTGTATGTCGGCCACGGCCTGTTCATCGGCTTGCTCGGCAACGGCGCGCTGTACGCTCCCCTGCTGATCTATGTCAGCCGCTGGTTCGACCGCCGGCGCGGCACCGCGCTGGCGCTGATCTCCTCCGGACAATACATCGCCGGCATGGTCTGGCCCTCAGTGTTCACGCGCGGCATCGAACGCTTCGGCTGGCAGGCAACGATGCTGGCCTATGCCGTCGTTACGGTCGCACTGATCCTGCCGGTGACCCTGTTCGCGCTGGCCCCGGCGCCGGAGCCTTTGTCGTCGCCGAGGCCGGTGGACCGCACACGACAAGCCAGACAAGTGCTCGGACTGCCGCCGAACGCGGTGCAGGGGTTGCTGTGCCTGGCCAGTTTCCTGTGCTGCGTCCCGATGGCGCTGCCGGCGTCGCACCTGGTGGCGTACTGCAGCGATCTCGGCATTGCGCCGGCGCAGGGCGCGGCGATGCTGTCCGTGATGCTGGGCTTCGCCTTCGCATCGCGACAATTCTGGGGCTGGTTCGGCGACCGCCTCGGCGGGTTGCGCTCCGTGCTGGCGGGATCGGCCTGTCAGGCGGTGGCGATCGGCTGCTTCCTGCTGACCCAGAACGAGGCCGGGCTGTTCGCCGTCGCCGCCTTTTACGGGCTGGGCTTTTCCGGCATCATTCCGTCCTACGTGCTGGCGATCCGCGAACTGTTCCCACCATCCGAGGCGGCGTGGCGCGTGCCGACGCTGCTGTTTACCGCGATGTGCGGCATGGCGTTCGGGAGCTGGCTGGGCGGCGCCCTTTACGACCATTTCGGCTACTACGCCCCGGCGTTCGGTTCCGGCGTGGTGTTCAACCTGGGAAATCTCGTGGTGGTGGGATTGCTGGTGCTGCGGCAGCAGCGCGGACCGCAGTTGCAGTTCGCCCCGGCGGAATGACCGGAATGGTCTCTCCCACCCCTTGAGGCAGAGTGAGACTTCTGCGTTCCGCCGCTATCGCAAACTCGCGAACGCCAGTCCGGTCCCGGTCAGCGCCGGCGTGCGGTAGCCCGGCGCATAGCTCGCCCAGCCGACATCAAGTGCCCCGGTCGCCCCCGCGAGGCAGATCCAGTTGCGTATCTCCGAACTGCCGGACTGCAGCTTTGCCAGCGGCGCCGCGCGGAAGAACGCCGTGTCCTTGCGGCGCAACGCCTCGAGCAGGGCACGATCGAACGCCTCGTCCACCACGAAATGGCTCAAGCCGCCCGACGCCATGATGCCGACGCGCTGATCCGTCGGGAACGCGGCAACCGCGCGCGCCAGCGCCTCGCCCAGCGCGAAGCAGCGCGACGGCGTGGGCTGGTTCGGCGGGAAATAGGCGTTCAGAAACACCGGAACGATCGGCACGACGGCACCCGCCAGGCAGAACCGGTGCACGTAGGAATAAGCGTGACCCTCGTATTTTCCTGGCGGCACCGCACGCATCACCGAAATGTCGAAGCCGTCCGTCTGCAATGCCGTGATCAGGTGCCGCGCCAGCACCGGATGGCACGGGTGCTCGGCTGGTTCGGCCGGCTCCAGGTAGCGCCGGCGCGCCCGCGCCATCCAGTCGTCGCCCGCGATCGACCCCTGGCCGGCGTTGCGGATTGTCTCGCCATAGTAGATGCCGATCGCCGGCATGTTGCTCTGGTCGAACAATTCCTCCTGGTCGTCGCCGACGACGATCAGCGCATCGAGCTTCGCCGCGGCGATGTCGCCCGCCAGCCGGGCGATCGACGCCTGCACCTCCGCGTGCCGCCGCGCCAGCCGGTCGGGAGCGATCCGTTCCAGCGCGTCGGCCGGCGCGTTGGCGAGCAAGCCGTCATAGCTGGCGGGGTTGCCGTCGAGATCGACATGCGCACGGGTGCGGTCGCGGCCCAGGAAGCCGCCGTCCCAGTCCTGTGCCTGCGCCGCCAGCATCGGGCTGTGCGACGAGCCGAACGCCGCTACCAGTCGGGCCATGGCCTGTCCCTTCCCGCTTGCCACACGCTTCACTGCTAGGCCGCACCCACCGCCCCGTCAACGCCACAGTTCTTGTCTTGCCGTTCGGGCGGACTCACCGCTTGCCATGGGTCCTTGTCAGCGGCGGCGAGAATCCGCGCATAAACGGCGGCGGCCCAAAAGCCGGCACAAAACTTGCCGTCGAATCGATGGTGGCAACGAGCGCTGGCTGGCAGACCCCTGTCAATGCCGCCAGCCGCC
>Ga0307372_10001390_pt1 | contig 42398 bp, 46 predicted proteins | sample OX1MG_FD_202533 | JGI IMG/M metagenome (GOLD analysis project Ga0307372, IMG submission 202533) | Soil microbial communities from Risofladan, Vaasa, Finland - OX-1 | ecosystem: Environmental > Terrestrial > Soil > Coastal area > Acid sulfate soil | place: Finland: Risofladan, Vaasa | collected...
TAGCCACTCACTTGACGGTTTGTCTGTATTTACCGAATAGCTGTTCCAATCCGCAACACGCTAATAAGCTCAGCAACGCCGCGACCCCCACAATCCAATTCCAGCCATGCTGGCCTAATGGCAACATGCCCAAACCGTAAAGCAGCGAGGTAAGCGCTGCCAAGAGATAAAGCGGGCCCGTATAGAAACAATGCAAACGGCCACACCGACGGGCATTTACCAGGCATGCGACGCCGTCAACTGCAAATGCAGATGTCCAAATGATCGTGTGAATGAAGTTGCTTGTACTACTGGTGGCGATGATAAGCACCCATGGTCCTATCCATAGCAAGCATAATGCCCAGCGCGAGCGGAGCAGATCTTTATCTTTACAGTTATCGTCTTGATTCATTGAATGTATCGAGTGGCTATCTGCCGAATGAGAGTGTGATTTTAATCCTTTATGCGGCACATGACCGAATAGCTGCGTCAGGTCGTTAGCACTGGCTCACACAAATCACGCTTGCAGAAGGCCAGGGATGCCGGTGGCAAGCTGCTGGGTGTGCCCATGGAACTCCCGGTATTGGGAGGCATATCTCTATCGTGGATACCGAAGGCAACCATGTGATCCTGTTACAGCCGCTGCCACACAACTGGCATGCCCAGAAACAGAAATGAATGAAATGTATAGCGCGGATCACGCCCGACGGCGGCCCTGCTAGTGTTTATGCATGCGTGGAAGCAGGCGCTCGTATTCGCGTTTGACCACGGCGTAACATTCGCAAACCCGCGCTTCCAGTTTAGGCCGATCGAGTTCGGTGATCTTGGTGTGACTGCATTCGGTCAATCCCACCGCTTGCAGGTGCCCGGCGACTGCAGCCAAGCCCTCATGGCGTACCCCCAGCATATTGGCGATCTGTTCCTGTGTCAGGGTCAGTTCGCTCATGGGCAGCCGGTCCAGACTCAGCAATAGCCAGCGGCATAGCTGCTGATCGATCGAATGGTACTGGTTGCACGCCACGGTCTGCGAAATCTGTACGATCAGCGCCTGGGTATACAGCAGCAGCTGCTGATGCAGAGCGCCGCCCCGTTCGAATTCAGTTTTCAGCACATCTGCCCTGAGCTTGTAGGCATACCCCGCGCTCAGCACCACCGCACGGTGTGTGGCGCTCTCGCCGCCGGTGAACAGGACGTAGCCAACCACACCACAACTGCCTACGATCGCGAGCTCTTGCGAGAGTGTGTCACCCAGAGGATAAACCTTGGACACGATGCTGGTGGTTAGAAAATATGCATAGTGCTGTTGATCGCCGGATTCGTAGAGAACCTGGCCGAGTACCAAGGGCACAAGTTCCAGATGGGGAAACAGGCGCTCGTAGTCCGCTGGCGGCAGCGCAGCGAGCAAGTGGTTCTGATGCGGTGTGTTTTGTACTGACATAAGCGGATTGAGAGTCATCTCCCAGCACCGTAAATATTCGGAATTTCCTATTCCTGTCCAACTATAAAATAATAGGTATAAATTCTCGCCGCTTCTGTGCGGTATCACACATACTGGATCCAACCGTGAATTTCGCGCATCACGATTTTGCAGGCCCCACAGCCGCAACCAGGCGTGATCAAGTCGTGGGACAAGGGCGCGGGGGGTGTCCGCCAATTACAGTCGGACCTGGATTCCGGCTTGCGCCGGAATGACGGAATAATATTAACGGGCTGTTAAAATCCCTGAATGTATTTCGGGGAGACACCGCTATGCATCACATGGCTCCTTCGCAACCACTTTCGACAACCCTGATCGGCACCTGGGAATTACTGTCGCGTGAGGATTTCACCCGTAATGGCGAGCGCCGTATCGATCCCTCCCTGGGCGCGGACCCCATCGCCATCCTGACCTATGATCGCGGCGGTTATTTCGCCGCCCAGTTCATGAAGCGCAAACGTGGTCCCGAACCTGAAACGGTCACAACCAGCGCCGCACCCAACAACAGCCGCGCCCGTGGCGGCTATGACGCGTACTTTGGCACCTACACGGTCAACGATACCGATGGCACGGTAACCCAGCGCCTGACCGGGGCTCTTTCCCCCGAGAACGTGGGGCAAGTGCTGACCCGCGGCATGTCTGTCACCGGCGACGAACTCCTCATTCGTGTGGATACCGCCAGCGCCGATGGCGAACCCATCGTGCGCACATTGCGCTGGAAGCGTGTGGCTTGAATTGGTCAGCTTGAGAGGATGAAGGTCAGGCCACGCTAATCAATTAATAGGGTCGGCTGCCGGCAAAAGCGGATAGTACACGGTTCGCCGTGGCACAATCTTGTTCCGTTTCAAAACCATCATTTACAAACTGCGATCAAGATGGATAGCGCAAACGCTAATACCAGAAAGTTCAGTTGGCCCGAATTGCTTTTATTCGTTTTGTTCATATGTTCTTATTTCTTTATAGTGCCCTTGATTTCTGACGTTGACTTTGGCCCATTTCAAGCAATCAATCTCCACGATATCGCGAGACTGTTGGTTGCGATACTCATGGTGTCACTTGCCGGGCGCCTGTCGGTAAACGCTTTTGGCGGCCACAGTGGTTTGCTGATGACGGGATTCTTTGGAGGCTTTGCATCCAGTACCGCCACCATCGCTGCCATGGGGGCTTTAGCCCGACGCGAACCGACCGCGATGTGGGGCGCATCGATCGCCGCCATCTTGTCCACCGTGGCGACCTATATACAGCTGGCGTTTATCCTCTGGCTCACCAACGGCGTGGTCTTGACCAAGATAGCCCTGCCCCTGTTATGCGGAGGAGGTGCAGCGGCTGCATTTACACTGGTCTCGCTCAAAACCCGAGAGAGTCAGACTCTGGCTCACATAAAAGAGAGCCGACTGCTCACCACCTTGGGAAATGCTCTGCTGGTCGGCCTCCTGTTGACCATAGTGCTGGTGCTCGGCGCCGCGGTGCAATCGAAGCTCGGTGTCAAAGGACTTGCTTTAATATCATTTGTTTCAGGATTCCTGGATGGGCATGCTGCAGCCTTTGCCGTATCCGAGCTGGTTAGCCTGCAGAAAGTCAGCGTCGACGCTGCCGTGATCCCGATCTTGCTGGGGCTGACCAGTAACACGGTCACCAAGGCGGTCTTTGCGATCGCTGCAGGTGGGCGCGGCTATGCGGGCCGGGTAATCGCGGGCTTGGCTATCTCGATCGCGCTGACGTGGGCGCCTTTGATATTTTTGGTGTGACCTGATTATTGGAGTCAAGCTCATGAATTACAGAGCCGTTAATTTCGAACAGAAACTCGGTCTCTTCAACGACCATTGGGCGCCCAGGGTGATCGCCGAGATGAACGACTATCAGTTCAAAGTGGTGAAGCTCAAGGGCGATTTCATCTGGCACGATCACAAGGATACCGATGAGACTTTCATCGTGCTGGAAGGACGGCTGCGCATCGATTTCCGGGACGGTCACGTGGATATCGGGGCAGGCGAGATGTACGTGGTGCCGAAAGGCATCGAGCACAAACCTTTTGCCGCAGACGAGGTCAAATTGATGTTGATCGAACCCCGCGGTGTGGTGAATACCGGAGACCAGGGTGGCGAGCGTACCGCCCAGAACGATGTGTGGATTTGACCAAAGGGCTCTACAAAACTGGCATGCGCTGATGCCGAAATAAATGGGGTTGAATACATGATCATAAATAAGAGATTATTGATTAAGTGTGTAGGCTATTGGTATAGCCTTGTATTCTTGATAATTCTGTTTGCAAGTTATACGGGCGTGTTAGATAGATTCTCCTATGTAGGAGGTTGGGTACAGGCGCCGCTATATGTAAAAATACTGATCCCAATAATCTTGATTACTATTATTGGATTTTTGTTATTGATGCTTGCCGACTTTTTCAAATCAAAAGATGTTAAGCACCCTAAATTTGTAGGTTTCTCCCTGATATTCTTTTCTTCATTCGCAGCATTTATATATTTTTGGATCGTGGTAAATCGTAGGCAACCGCGAACGCATGAGCATACTGCAGCCAATTCTGCGTAAATGGCGCGCGCCGAAATCGTAATGAGGGAACTCTTAATGAGAAAGCTTCTGGAAGATGCCGCGCAACGCGCCATCTCATATCTCGAACATCTGGATACCAGACCCGTGACGCCATCACCGGAAGCTGTCGCGAAACTTTCCGTTCTCGATGAGCCCTTGCCGGAAATACCGAATAAACCCGAAGCCGCCCTGGAGATGCTGGATGTAATCTGTTCGCCTGCCACCATGGCCATCAGTGGACGGCGTTTCTTCGGTTTCGTGATCGGCGGTTCGCAGCCCGTGACCCTGGCCGCCAACTGGATGGCTGGTGCCTGGGACCAGAACTCGGCTTTGTACAACGTCACGCCGGCCACGGCTTATGTGGAACAGATGGCGCTGCGTTGGCTGTTGGATCTGCTGCATCTGCCACCGGAATGCGGCGGCGGGTTTGTCACCGGTGCGACGGTAGCGAACTTCTGCGCTCTGGCAGCGGCGCGTCACAAGGTGTTGAAAGATGTCGGTTGGAACGTGGAAGCGGACGGCTTGATCGGCGCGCCGCCCATCACGGTGATTACCGGCGCTGAAGCCCATCCGACTCTGACCAAGTCGCTGGGACTGCTGGGACTCGGGCGCAACCGGTTGACTAAGGTACCGGTGGATTCACAGGGACGCATGCGCGCCGATGCGCTACCACCTATCTCCGGACCGACCATCGTGTGCACCCAGGCCGGCAACGTGAACACTGGCGCCTTCGATCCGATCGGCGAAATCTGCGAGCGGGCACATGGCAGCGGTGCATGGGTGCACGTGGATGGCGCCTTTGGTCTTTGGGCCATGGCCGTACCTTCCTTGTCCAACCTTGCCAAAGGAATGGCAAACGCCGATTCCTGGGCCACGGATTTCCACAAATGGCTGAATGTCCCTTTTGACAGCGGCATTGCGCTGGTACGGGATGCGGATGCCCTGCGCGCCGCTATGGCCATCACTGCTGAATATCTGCCGACCGACAGTGCCAATCGAAATCCCTCGGACTTCGTGCCGGAACTGTCACGGCGTGCGCGCGGTGTGGAAGTGTGGGCAGCGCTGCGCACACTCGGGCGCGCCGGACTCGTCGAGATGATCGAACGCAATTGCCGCCAGGCGCGCCATTTCGCCGCAAGTCTCAAAGCTGCCGGTTACGAAATTCTGAATGACGTAGTGCTTAACCAGGTACTGGTAAGCTTCGGCGACCCGGCCATGACCAACCGCGTGATCGCCGAGATCCAGAAAGACGGCACCTGCTGGTGCGGCGGCACGGTGTGGCAGTGCCAGACCGCCATGCGCATCAGCGTGTGCTCTTTCGCCACTACCGATGGGGATGTGGAGCTATCATTGAAAGCCATGCTGCGCATCGCGAAGCAGTGCAAGACATAATAATCACTAACGGAGAGATATTATGAAAGCTTATCTGAGCATCAGCGGTGCAATCTTTGGCCTGTTTGCGCTGTGGCATGTATTCGAGCTGTTATCCAACTGGCGTACGCTCGAATCGGATAAATGGTTTACTGTCGGCGTATCCGCCGTCATTGTGCTGAGCGGGGCACTCTGCATCTGGGCCTGGGTGTTGCTGAAGCTGAACAAGCGTGCCGCAGAAAAGTCATCAGCGGCCGGTAACACGCTGCATTGACACTGCGCAGTCGCCGGGTTTAATGGAACAGATCCCGCACTTTGCTGAGGAATGATCCGGAACGCAGGTGTTTCAGGGTCTTGGTCCACTGGTTTTCCGCCAGCAGCTTTCGCGTTTCATCCGCTTCCTCTTTTTTCATCAATTGCAGGACCCGCGTGTCTTCGTCTTCATCCAGCCAATAGCCGTGCTGATTCTCGCAGACCTCCATTTCCAGGTCGTAGAAGCGGTATTTGAATCGCTTGAGGGGAGCGTTGCACTCGGGGCATTTGGCGGTCGTGGGGGTGGAGCTGAAGGCCAGGGTGCCTTTAGCGTCATCCCCGTAATCAAACACCTCATCCTCGAGCTTTCCGAGGTCCTGATGTTCCAGCCACATCCCCTTGCAGGACTGGCAGTAGTTGACGTTGATCTTGTGTCGTACGGCCGGCACCAGGTCAGCATTGCATTTGGGGCATTTCAATTGAGCCTCCGTTTCATTCTGTTGCGGGCTGCCGAGAGGTCATGCGGGGATAGCGTGCTGGAAACTGCATGAGAAGTATAGCAGTATCCAATCAGTTCCATGATCGGTCATATCATGGGACAAGCTCAGGTCAGCATTGGTTCCATCGGATAATGGCGGCATGCATAAAATCATCGATCTCAGCCACAGCGTCGAGCACGGCATGATCACCTACAAGGGATTGCCGGCGCCGGTGATTTGCGATTACTGGACGCGTGAATCATCCGAAACACATTATGCGAAAGGCACCAGTTTCCAGATCGGCAAGATCGAGATGATCGCGAATACCGGCACTTATGTGGATTCGCCCTTCCATCGTTATGCAGACGGCAAGGATCTATCGGAACTGCCGCTCTCATCCCTGGCGGAGCTGGATGGCCTGGTATTCCATGCCGACCAGTCGAAGCGCGCCATCGGCCCGGAGTTGTTCAAAGACGCGAGCTTGCGCGGCAAGGCGGTGCTGGTGCATACGGGATGGGCCCTGCACTGGCGCACGGACAAGTATTTCGAAGGACATCCATACCTGACAGAAGCCGCAGCGCTGTATCTGAAAGAGCAGGGTGCGGCATTTGTGGGCATTGATTCCCTGAACATCGACGACACTGCGGATCTGCAGCGCCCAGTGCACACAATTCTATTGGGGGCGGATATCCCTGTCTGCGAGCACATATGCAATCTAGAGAAATTGCCGGACAGTGGTTTTCGCTTGCATGCCACGCCAGTGAAGGTCAAAGGTTTCGGCACCTTTCCAGTGCGCGCCTATGCAGTTATGGACAATGATTAGTCCGCGGCGAGCATGAACAACCCGCGCTTTTCACTGGTTATCCCGGCCTACAACGAGGAAGCCTATCTGCCGCGTCTGCTGGATACGGTAGATATCGCCCGCGCCCGTTATCGGGGAGGCGCCGATGCCATCGAAGTTATCGTGGCGGACAACAATTCCACGGACAGTACTCTGGCGTTCGCGGTACACCGCGGCTGCAAGGTAGTGAGCGTCGAACAGCGTGTGATCGCCGCCGTCAGGAACGGTGGCGCTGCCGCCGCACGTGGTGAAATACTGGCGTTCGTGGACGCGGATTTCCGCATCCACCCGGAGACTTTCAACGTGATCGACGAGCTGCTGGCGTCCGGCCGGATCATCGGCGGAGCCACCGGTGTAACCATGGAGCGTTGGTCGGTCGGTATCGCCGTCACCTATGCGATGCTCATGCCTATGGTTAAGCTGATGAATATGGATACCGGCGTGGTCTTCTGTCGCAAGCCGGATTTCGAGGCAGTCAGTGGCTACGACGAAACCAGGTTACTTGCGGAAGACGTGGCCTTTCTGCTGGCGTTGAGACGCCTCGGCAAGACACGCAAACAGAAACTGGCGTGCAGTACCGCCGCCAGAGCCATCGTCTCAGTCCGCAAATTCGATGAGCACGGTGACTGGCATTATCTGACCGGCATTCCCCGGGTCCTGGTGGCCATGCTGTTCAGCAAGCGCTATCTGGTGAATCTGACGAAACGCTATTGGTACGTGGATCGGCGTGAATAAACCGTAACAAGAACATCTTAACTGCACCCCAAGGAGTCAGCATGCATCCGGAAATGATATTCGAGCCTATGCTAGTTCTGGTTTTCTGGACCTTCATCATCATGTTGTATATGGCCTACAAACGCTGGAGCGCGGGGTTCGCCGGGCGGCTGAAGCGGGGTGAGTTCAAGGTGGGTGAATCTGCTGACGTGCCGGTCGATGTGCGCCTGGCGGGACGCAACTTCTCCAACCTGTTCGAGGTGCCGGTGTTGTTATACGTGCTGTGCCTGAGTGTGTACGTGACACACAACGTATCGGAAAGTCTATTGGCCATGGCCTGGGTCTATGTGGCGCTGCGGATCGTGCATTCGCTCATCCATGTGACCTACAACAAGATCATGCACCGTTTCTCAATTTTCGCCCTGAGCAATTTCTTGCTGCTGGCCATGTGGATCATGTTTGCAATGCAACTGTATCCTCAGGTATGACTGTGTTGAAGTTCAAGGACCATTTCTCCGGGCATGCCTCGGCTTATGCGGATGCCCGGCCACGCTATCCAGATGCCCTGTTTACCTGGTTGGCGACACTTACGGCCAGCCACGCTATTGCCTGGGACTGCGGTACCGGCAACGGACAGGCGGCATTGGGTCTGGCAGCGCACTATGTTCAGGTCATCGCCACCGATCCCAGCAGGCAACAGATCGAAAGCGCTTTCCCGCACAAGCGTGTGCACTACCGGGTAGCGATTGCTGAATATCCGGGCCTGGAACCGCATAGCGCGGATCTGGTGACCGTGGCCCAGGCGCTGCATTGGTTCGAGCGGTCGAAATTTTACGCACGGGTCAAAGAAGTCCTGCAACCGGGTGGAGCGCTCGCCGTGTGGTGCTACAGCCTGTGTTCCATCGATCCGGCTATCGATGCCTGCGTCAATGCTTTTTATTGCGGCGAAACCGATTCTTATTGGCCGCCGGAGCGCGCCTTGATCGACGAGGGCTACCGCACGCTTGAATTCCCATTCGAGGAAATTCCGGTACCGGCTTTGAGCATGCAGATGTCCTGGACGCTGGAGCAATTTCTGGCTTACCTGCGCACCTGGTCGGCAGTGCAGAAATTCATCAGCAAGAACGGGCGCGATCCGGTGACCGCTTTAAACACACGACTGGAAAAGTTCTGGGGTGGTTCAGGCGTGATCAAGACCGTGAGCTGGCCATTGCATATACGCGTCGGTCGCGTATAAAACTGGCATAACGTTAGCCGTATTCTGGAATTAATCGAGAAATCAGGGCGCAGTTTTCTGAAACTGCGCCCTGATTAACGCTAGATCAGGATCACTCCTGGTCGCCTTTGAGGCACTCACTCATGAAGGCTTTGCGCTCTTCGCCAGTGAGCTTCTTGCTCTTGGCTTGTGATTTGCAGGCCTTGGTCTTCGCGTCTTGCGCACTGGATTTTTGCTCCATCATGCCCTTGTCTGCTGAACCCTTCGCGGCCTGATCACCCTTCATTTCGTGAGTCTTGCCGCCGAGGCAATCGCTCATGAACTGTTTGTGTTCATCGCCCTTCAGACCCTTGGATTGATGCGCACAGTCAGCGAACTTTTGCTGCTGGGGAGTCTTTGGCTTGCTTTCCTGGGCGAAAGCACTTGAGGTGAACGCAAGTGCTGTGACTGCCAGGGCGACACTCAATGAGATTAATAAAGTCTTCATATTGACTTCCATGTCAATGTTAGATTTGGCTATAACGTCCCTGATACATCAGCGACTACGTGGTTCTATACGATAGATTAACGGACACAAAACGGGATTAAGTCAAAAGCCGCGGATTCTAACCGGGGCGCTTAAGTACGCCTCCCCAGGCTTTCAACCGGGATGCGCGCCAGCACCGTCGGTTCCGGCTGCAGAGTCGCATGTTCGATCCCATAGGTGCTGTGTAGATGTTCCTGCAGACGATGCAGGACCGGCTGCCACGCGCCCATCTCGTCGATCACGATATGTGCCGACAGGGAGATCTCATCGGATGATAAGGACCAGATGTGCAGGTCATGTACGGAACGCACGCCGTCCACGCCCGCCATGCTGAGTCCAATCTTGGCCAGATCCAACCCCAGCGGCACACCTTCCAGCAGTACCCGGCTGGCGTCCCGCAGCAGCCGCAGTCCGGAGATCAGGATCAGCACCGCGATGAACAGTGACAGCAGCGGATCGATTGGGTACCAGTCTGTGAAATAGATCACCACACCGGCAACCAGCGCCGCCAGTGAACCCAGCATGTCACCCATGACGTGCAGCAGTGCGGCACGCATATTCAGGGAATTGCCGCCGTGCTGCAGCACCTTGTAGATGACGATGTTGATGATGAGACCGAGTGTGCCGATGAGCATGACTACGCGCGCGTGCACCACCGGCGGGTGACGAAAGCGCACGACGGCTTCCGCGACGATGACCGCTGCAATCGCCAGCATCAGTAGGGTGTTAACGAGTGCCGCCATGACTTCCATGCGGCCGAATCCATAGGTATGGCGCTCGGATGCCGGTCTGAGCGCGATCCATGCGGCCAGCAGAGCGATACCCAGGGCTACGCCGTCAGTGGCCATGTGGCCTGCATCCCCCAGCAGCGTCAGGGAATGCGCCCAGCCACCGGCGATGGCTTCTACCACCGCAAAGCCGATCGTCAGCAGCAGCGCCAACAGGAACGTGCGTATACCTCCTCGGATCGAGTGCTTCAGGGGATGACTGTGATCGCGCATGCAGCGCTCAGGATTTTTCCGTCGCCAGTCCGGCCGCAGCCCAGGCACTGTAGCCACCCGCCAGATTGCTGACGTGTTTGTAGCCCAGTTCCTGCAACGACACCGTGGCTAATGCAGAGCGCCCGCCGCCTAGACACTGCAGCACGATCTCAGTGTTGCGGTCATTGAGCGACGGGTGCTGGTCGATCTGAAATTCCAGCAGACCGCGCGGGATGTTGATGGCGCCGGGGATATGACCGGCGGCGTATTCGCTGCTCTCGCGCACATCCAGGATCATCACTTTGCCGAGCTGCTTGGAGACATCTTGTGGTGTGACTTCGCGAATCTTGCTTTTAGCTTTGGCGACCAGTTCAGCAGTGGTAGACATATTTGTTCTCCTTTGTGGTTACAACACATGAGGTAGTGTCTGCCAGACGATGTAGATGCCCATCAGCACCAGGAAGACTCCAAATAGTTGTCTAAGCCTGTGCTGGGGAATGCGTCTGGATATCTGGTGGCCGGCAAAACTGCCGAACGCACCCACCAGGATGAACAAACCTATGATACTCCAGTCTATATGCAGGCTAAATCTTGGTAGCGATATCAGATTGCGTATGAAGCCTGTGAAAGAAGCCAGCATGATGATGACCAGACTGGTGGCTACTGCCGGACGCATCATGAGTTTGCCGAGGATCACCAGCGCCGGCACGATCAGGAAACCGCCGCCGACACCCACCACGCCCACGAGGATACCCACACACAGACCGCTGAGCATGATCTTCCAATCCGCGTGACGTAGAGCAGGATCAGGGTTGAGCGCAGGTTGGCGTAGCATCACTAACGCCGCCACCAGCATCACCAGCGCGAAGATCAGCAGCTGCAAAACACCGGGCATGAACTCGCCGACCCAGGCACCCATCCAGGCGCCCAGCATGTCGGGCAGGCCAAACAGCAGAACGAAACGCCACTGCATCAGTCGTTGCCAGGCATAGGGCAGGGCACCCATGAAGCTGATGCCGCCGACGATGCCGAGGGAGCTGGCGATGGCGAGCTTATCCGGCATATGTACCAGATACAGGAGCACCGGCACCGTGAGTATTGAGCCACCGGAACCCAGCAGTCCGAGGGTCAGGCCGATGAGTACCGCGCCTAGCAGAGCAAGTAACATCAGAATTTCTTTATGTATATTTCGGGATCAGTAGTAACAGTATATAGAATAGGTATCGGCAAGATGAACGGAATAAGCCATGCCAGCCACCATCACTGCATTCTTCCATAAGCCCACATCGACCTTCTCCTATGTGGTGGCTGATGCGGCTAAACAGCGCGCTGCCATCATCGATCCGGTGCTGGATTATGATGCCGCGGCGGGCCGTACTGGGACCGCTTCTTCGGATGCGATCATCGCGCATCTACGTGAATCCAAGCTGGCGCTTGACTGGATCCTGGAGACTCACGCGCATGCCGATCATGTAAGCGCAGCGCAGCACATCAAGAAAACACTGGGCGGCAGGACCGCCATCGGCGAGGGCATCCGTCAGGTTCAGACTACCTTTGCAAAACTGTTCAATATTTCTTCGCAGGTGCCCAGCGACGGCAGTCAGTTCGATCACCTGTTCAAGGACGGCGCTATTTTCCGCATCGGCAGTTTAGAGGCGCGCGTCATGGCGACACCTGGACATACCAGCGATAGCCTGACCTACGTGATCGGCGACGCGGCCTTCGTGGGGGATACACTGTTCATGCCGGACTCCGGCACTGCGCGCTGTGATTTCCCTGGCGGGGATGCCGGTCAGTTGTATGATTCCATCCAGAAAATATTCGCGTTGCCGGGTAGTACGCGTCTCTATATATGTCACGACTATGCCCCGGGCGGGCGCGAGTACCTGCATCAGACCACGGTGGCGGAGCAGAAGCGCGCCAATATCCATCTGCATGACGGTGTGTCCCGTGATGAATACATCAAGCTGCGTACCACCCGCGACCACACCCTGAATGTGCCGGCTCTACTGCTGCCTGCTGTGCAGATCAACATCCGCGCCGGGCGGCTGCCGGAGCCGGAAGCCAACGGCACGGCCTACCTTAAGATTCCTGTGAACCGCTTTTAGCAGACTAGCGTGCGCTCCCGGCTCGGGCTGACACCGGGCGGGGGTGGGCTTTGGCAAGCTTGACATATTAGAAATATCTAATATACTAATATACCAGCTGAATCCGGCAAGACAAACATGGATATGAGGAGCGTGTCATGAACATCGACAAACTTATCTTCCGTTTCGCAGGTGCCATGGTGCTTATCAGTCTGGCGCTCGGCTATTGGGTCAGCCCTTACTGGTTTTGGCTGACCGCTTTCGTGGGCGCCAACATGCTACAGGCCTCGTTCACCGGCTTCTGTCCGCTGGCGAAGCTCCTAGCGCTGTTCAAGGTAAAGCCGGGCGCGGCGTTTACTGACTGATCAAGACACCAGCAAACCGCGGGGGATAACCTTATGGCCACACGAAAAACAACCACGCCTGTGCGCAAAGTAAAAACCCAGATGAGTACGGATCAGATGTCCGTGCACGCCAACGATGCGGCAAACCTGCTACGTGCCATGGCCAGCGAACACCGCCTGATGGTGCTTTGCAGCTTGGTGCAGGGGGAGATGTCGGTGAGCCAGTTGATGGATGTGATTCCACTGGCGCAATCGGCGCTCTCCCAGCATCTCGCGGTATTGCGGCGTGAACGCCTGGTGTCCACACGCCGCGAGGGCCAGACGGTGTTTTATGGCTTGAAACCCGGACCGGCCATGAGCGTGATCCGTGTGCTGTATGACAGCTATTGCTGCAACCTCAAATAAGCGGACGCAACCCAGCATGGCAACTCACCTGACATCATTCAAAATTGTGCGCCCTGTGTTTGTGTGGCGCAGACTTGCTGTATTACTCGCGGGCTTGCTGCTGGTTGCTTGCCATAGCGGGAAGACAGAAGCACAGCTGGATAAGACGACGGCGCTGAACACTGCGACACTGGTTGTTGTGTCACGGCCGACACCGGTCTACGCGATTGTGCCGGGCACCGTCATCTCACTGAAACGCGCAGAAATCTCCTCACGCCTTACGGGCTATGTACGGCGTGTGGATGTGCAGGCCGGCGATGCGGTGCGCGCCGGCCAACATCTATTGAGTATCGACTCGAGCGATGTGACCGGCAACCTGCAGCAGGCGCAGGCCGGCGTGAATCAGGCACAAGCGGTCTATGACGAAGCCGATACCAACTACAAGCGCTATACAACTCTGTTCCCGCAAGGTGCCGTCAGTCGTATGCAGCTGGATGCAGCGCAACGCCAGTACATGACTGCAAAGGCACAACTGCAGGCGGCGCAAGCTGCCCTGCGCATGGCTAACGCCGAGATCGGCTATGCTGACGTGGCCGCGCCGTTTGCCGGCGTGGTAGTGGAAAAAATGGTGGATCCGGGCGATCTGACCACGCCCGGCAAGCCATTGCTGGTTGTGGAAGACGAGCACACATTGGAAGTGCGAAGCTACGTGCCGGATGACGTGTATGCCGCATTGCAAGTAGGCCAGAAAATCCCATTCTCAGCCGGCGGGGATTCCTATGCCGGTATTCTCAAGTCGGTGGTGGCCGCTGCGGATCCCCAGACTCATACTCATCTGATTCGCCTGAGCATTCCTGCCGCAAGCTCGCTCACCAGCGGCTTGTATGTGCGCGTGCACGTACCCATCGGTGAGCAGCCCGCGGTGCGTATACCTGCGACGGCACTCACGGAACGCGCCGGGATCATCGGCGTATTCGTGGTGAACGCGGAGAGCCGTACGCAGTTTCGTCTGGTACGCGCCGGCGATGCTGAGGATGGTCAGGTGCAGATCCAGTCCGGTCTCGCGGACGGTGAGCGTATCGTGCTGCATCCGGATGCGCGCATTGACAACGGCACACTCATAGCAGTAGCAGATGGACATGCACAGTGAATCCCGTATCCATCCGCGATGAGAAGCTGAATGCCGTCGGGCGGCTGACGCGCCTGTTCCTGACATCCAAGATCACTGCGCTGTTGATGATGGCAGCCGCGATCTTTGGGGTGATGGCGGTGCTGTTCACTGCCCGCATGTACAACCCGGAAATCGCGGTGCCGGCAGCCAATGTGATGGTGTCGTTTCCCGGAGCCACCTCTGAAGAAGTCCTGAACCAGGTGGTGAAACCCCTGGAAGCCCTGATGGCGGCGATACCGGGCGTGGATCATACCTATGGATATGCGGTGGACGACACCGGTATTGTCACGGTGCAGTTCAAGGTGGGCCAGGACGAAGAAACCAGCCTGGTCAAACTCTACAACCAGATCTCGCGCAACATCGATCGCTTGCCTCCGGGGGTCAGTTACCCGCTGGTGAAATCCATCGGCATCAACGATGCGCCGGTGGTCACTATCACCCTGAGCTCCAGCCGGCTATCACCGGTTCAACTACGTGATGTGGCGGCGCGCCTGCTGGAACCGCTGCGTGCGTTGCCGAATGTGGGCAATACCCGGATCGTGGGCGGAACGCCGCGCACCATCAGCGCCTATATCGATGCGGGGAAACTCGCATCCACGGGCCTGCCGCTGGATGCGGTCGAGGCGCAATTGGGAGCTGCCAATGTGGCCTTGACCGGCAGCGTCCTAGTGAACGGGAATCGCGAAGTAGCGGTGCGCGTATCCGGCGTACTCGGCGACGCCGAAGATGTGGGCAACGTGATCATCGGTACACCGAACGGCAAGCCGGTGTTCCTCAAAGATGTGGCGCGCATCGTTGATGGGCCGCAGGAACCCGAACAGTATTCTTTCATCGGATTTGGCCCGGGAACCAGTGTCAAACCAGCTTCCACAACCCTGGATTCGGCGGTGACCCTGAGTATCGACAAACGCGCGGGCGCAAATTCTGTCACCTTGGCGGATGCAGTCCTGGGTAAGCTCGCTGAGTTGAAGCTACGCGCAATACCTGATGGCGTGCGCGTCACGGTGACCCGTGATGATGGTGCCAAGGCCGACGCGGCCGTGAACACTCTGATCGAACATCTGGGTATCGCGGTAATCTCGGTAGCGATCATCCTGTTGCTGTTCCTAGGTTGGCGCGAGGCTTTGATCGTCACTCTCACAGTGCCGCTGGTGCTGGGTGTGGTGCTGGGTGTCGGGTGGCTGCTTGGACAGACTATCAACCGTATCACCCTGTTCGCACTGATCCTGTCACTGGGATTGTTGGTGGACGATGCTATCGTGGTGATCGAAAACATCCACCGGCGCCTGCACCAACGCAGCAAGCTGCGCTTTCGTGAGCGTTTGATACTCGCGACCAACGAGATCGGCCGACCTACCAATATCGCGACCTTGGCGGTGATCCTGGCTTTCATACCCATGGCGTTCGTGAGCGGCATGATGGGCCCGTTCATGCGACCGATCCCGATCAATGCGCCGGTGGCCATGCTGGTGTCACTCGCCGTCGCTTACATCGTGGTGCCATGGGTGGCGTGGCGCTGGTTGCGCGGCAAAGCCGCCAAAGTGATGCGCGATGTGCGCGCGCTGACATTGGAGGAACGCGGCCACCAGAAGCGAGACCGTCTGCGACATATCTATCTCACGGTGATGCAGCCGCTGATGGGATCTTCGCGTCGCCGCCGCTTATTCGTGGCAGGTGTTGTCGTGTTGCTGATGCTCGCGATGCTGATGCCGCTGTGGCAGTTCATACGGCCGAGCGGCATCAACGGACCCGAGAGTCTGGGTGGTGTGACCCTGAAGATGCTGCCGGATGACAACACCAGCACCTTTCTGGTGGAGGTGGATACCGCTGCCGGCACGCCGTTGGTGGTGACCGATCAAGTCACGCGCCGGGTGGCGGAACTGCTGGCACACACCCACTATGTGCTCGATTTCCAGGCGTTCATGGGAAACCCCGCACCGCCCGATTTCGCCGCGCTGGTACGCGGCGATGTGATCCGCAGTGGCGACGATTTCGCACAGATCCGTGTGAACCTGGTGCCCAAAGAGAAGCGTCCATCATCGCACCGTATCGCACAGAAACTGGACGCGGGACTGGCGGCCATCGCCGCGGTCTATCCCGGAGCACGTGTGAAACTGTACGAGACGCCGCCCGGTCCGCCGGTGCGCGCGCAGGTGCTCGCAGAACTCTACGGGCCGGATTACCAGCGCCTGCGGGAAAACGCCGCTTATGTACGTGCGGCTTTTGCACATACCTACGGCATGATCAATGTGGATGACTCGGTCACGCGCGACATGCAGGAATACCGTCTGCTGGTGGAGCCGGCGCGCGCGGCGCTTGCGGGTGTGCAGGCCAGTGCAGTGGCGCGCACCCTGCATGATTATCTCGCGGGTTTCGATATCGGTATGTTGCATACCAACGATGCGCGTGAGCCAATCGCGGTGCGTGTGCGTCTGCCGCAGGCCGAGCGCGGGTTCATCCAGCAGGCACTGGATCTGCGCGTCACTGCCGCCAACGGACGTACGGTGCCGCTCAGCAGCGTGGTAAGCGTGCAGCAGCAGATCTTGCAGAAACCCATCTACACCAAGGACCAGCATCCGGTGGTGTATGTAAGCGGCGAGACCCTGGAAGGCACTCCGGTGAATGCGGTGCTGTCGTTGCAGGGCAGGCTTAACAACAAAACGCTGCCCGACGGCACTTTATTGCATGCCGGCAATCTCGGTTTCGTCGCCAAGACCCCCGATGATGTCGCGCGCTATCAGTTGAACTGGGATGGCGAGATGCGCCTGACTCTGGACGTGTTCCGGGATCTGGGTTCGGCGTTCATCGTGGCGCTGATCTTAATCTATCTGCTGCTGGCAGCTTATTACCAATCCTATTTCATGCCGCTGATTGTGATGGGGGCGATCCCGCTGACACTCATCGGTGTGTTCCCGGGACATTGGCTGCTGGGCCAGCCGTTCACCGCGACATCCATGATCGGCGTGATCGCACTGGCCGGTATCGTGGTGCGCAACTCCCTGCTGTTGATCGATTTCATCCTCGAGTACAGGAAACGTGGACGGCCACTGGCCGAAGCGGTCGTGGAAGCCGGCGCGGTGCGTTTCCGCCCGATATTGCTAACGGCGCTGGCGATCATGTCGGCCTCCATGGTGATGGTGAGCGACCCGGTGTTCGGCGGACTTGCCATCTCACTGATCTTCGGTACTTTTGCATCCACCATCCTGACTTTGTTTGTGATCCCGCTGGTGTATTACTGGTGGGCGCGCCGCATAGCGTCACCCCAGGTTCGCAACCGCGGCGGCGTTACGCAGGAATCTGTTTCTTAACTACTTATTGGTCCGGCACACGCCGGAGGAGGAGAGTGTCATGGCAAGGATCGTTATATTAGGTGCGGGGATAGGCGGCCTTCCGGCGGCCTATGAGCTGCGTTCTTCGCTGGGGAAAAGCCACGAGATCACTATGGTCAACCCTGTCGACACTTTCCAGTTCACACCCTCCAACCCCTGGGTGGTCGTCGGATGGCGCGAGCCGGAACACATCATCGTGCGGCTGAAGCCACCGCTCGAACGCAAAGGCATCAGGCTAATCGTGAGCACAGCACAAGCCGTGAAGCCTGCAGAGCGTGTGGTGGAGCTGGCTAACGGCGAGCGTCTGGAATACGACTATCTGTTGATCACCACCGGGCCGAAACTGGCCTTCGACGAGATCCCGGGCTTGGGACCGGAGGGCGGGTATACGCAATCGGTGTGCACACTGGAACATGCCAAGACCGCGCGCCTGGCTTACGAGACATTCCTGAAAAATCCCGGTCCCATCGTGGTGGGCGCGGTACAGGGCGCGAGCTGTTTCGGGCCGGCTTATGAGTTCGCGATGATCCTTGACAAGGATCTGCGCAAGCGCAAGTTGCGGCACAAGGTACCGATGACGTTTATCACCAGCGAACCCTATATCGGACATCTGGGTCTTGGCGGCGTAGGCGATTCCAAGGGCATGCTGGAATCCATCATGCGTGCACGCCACATCAAATGGATCACTAACGCCAAGGTCAAGGAAATCACCACGGGACAGCTTACAGCTGTGGAACACGATGCCAACGGGAAACCTGTCCGGGACCATCAGCTGCCGTTTTCCTTCGGCATGTTGCTGCCTGCATTCAAAGGCGTGGATGCCTTGATGGGCATCGAAGGCCTGGTGAACCCGCGTGGTTTCGTGACCATCGATGCTCACCAGCGCAACGCCAAATACCCGAATGTGTATTCCGCAGGCGTATGTGTGGCCATCGCACCACCGGAACCCACTCCGGTTCCCACCGGTGTGCCCAAGACCGGCTACATGATCGAATCCATGGTGAGCGCGGTGGTTGCCAACATCAAGGCGGATATCCAGGGCAAACCGGTACATGCGACCGCTACCTGGAACGCCGTGTGCCTTGCGGATATGGGTGATTCCGGCATCGCCTTTGTGGCGTTGCCACAGATCCCGCCACGCAATGTCACCTGGACCAAGTCTGGTTACTGGGTACATCTCGCCAAGATCGCCTATGAGAAATATTTTCTGCGCAAGATGCGTATCGGCTCAAACGAGACATTCTATGAGCGGTACATGCTCAAGCTTCTGGGCATCATGCGGCTGGCAAGATGATCTGGATCATTTACTCGCCTCAATCTCGAATTTAATATATGGCTTCGGATGAACAGTAAGACAGGAGTTAGATCATGAAATACATCAGATTGGGTATTACAGTAGTGTTGATGTTGGTCGCGTTTGAGGTAATTGCGGATCCGGCGAAACCTGCTTCACCGGCTACAGCACAGCCACCTCAAGCCGCGCAGCCGGCAGCGGCGATGCCGTGCGGTAATACACAAGTCAATTGTCCGATGACTAGCCAACCGATGGGGCCCGGAAATCACGCCAACATGCCCTATGGCAATGGCCCAGGGATGGGCAACGGCAAACATCAAGGCATGATGGGCCAGGGTAACCAAGGTTATCCAGTGGGTGGACCCAAGCATATGCCCGCGGCCTCCGGCAATGATGTCATCTATGGATCACAGCTGATGACGCCCGAGGAACGGGCCGCATATCACGCAAAACTAAGCGCGGCCAAGACGGAAAAGGAGCGCAACGCGATCCGTGCCCAGCATCACAAGGAAATGCAGGAGCGCGCGAAAAAACTGGGTAAAACCCTACCGCCCGCTCCGCCATCTGACTGAACATCAGCGTGCATATAAAAAAAGCGCCGCCTTTCGGCGGCGCTTGGTTCTCCCGATCTCGCTGTGCTTACTTCACGATCAGCGGGATGATCAATAGCGCCACGATGTTGATGATCTTGATCAACGGGTTGATGGCCGGACCCGCCGTGTCCTTGTAGGGATCACCGACGGTATCGCCGGTGACCGCGGCCTTGTGGGCCTCGGAACCCTTGCCGCCGAAGTTGCCATCCTCGATGTATTTCTTGGCGTTGTCCCAAGCACCGCCGCCGGTGGTCATGGAGATGGCCACGAATAACCCGGTGACGATGGTGCCCACCAGCACACCACCCAACGCCTGCGGTCCCAGGAAGATACCCACGACGATGGGCACCAGAATCGGCAGCAGCGAGGGGATGATCATCTCCTTGATGGCCGCTTTGGTGAGCATGTCCACGGCACGCGAGTAATCCGGCTTGGCTTTACCGGTCATGATGCCGGGTATCTCCTTGAACTGGCGGCGCACTTCATTCACCACTGCTCCGGCCGCGCGACCCACGGCTTCCATGGCCATGGCACCGAACAGATACGGCACCATACCGCCGATGAACAGGCCGATGATCACCCGGTAATCCGACAGGTCGAATGTATAGGATTTGCCAAGCGCCGTGAGATTGTGGGTGTAGTCCGCGAACAGAACCACGGCGGCCAGTGCTGCTGAGCCGATGGCGTAACCCTTGGTCACGGCCTTGGTGGTGTTGCCGACCGCATCCAGAGGGTCGGTGACTTCACGCACTTCCTTCGGCAGGTTCGACATCTCGGCAATGCCGCCGGCGTTGTCGGTGATGGGGCCATAAGCATCCAATGCCACGATCACGCCGGTCATGGATAGCATGGTGGCGGCGGCGATGGCGATGCCGTACAGACCGGCGAACGCATAAGCCACGCCGATGCTGATACAGATGGCGATCACTGGCAGGGCGGTGGCTTTCATGGAAATGCCAAGGCCGGCGATGATGTTGGTGGCGTGACCAGTGGTGGAGGCCTGGGCGATGTGGCGCACCGGCTTAAACTGGGTGCCGGTGTAATACTCGGTGATGGCCACCAGTACCACGGTCAACACCGGACCGACGACTGCGGCGCCGAACATGCTGAGTGCGCTGTATTGCGGCATATCCGCCATCAGCCAGCGACCCACGAAATAGAAACCGATGATGGAAAGCACCGCAGCCACGATCACGCCGGTGTAGAGTGCGTTCATGATCTTGCCGCCTTGCTTGCCGCGTACAAAGAAGGTGCCGATGATGGAAGCGATGATGGATACGCCGCCCAGCGCCAGCGGGTAGATCACGGCGTTGGCACCCAGTTCCTTTAGCATCAGGCCGCCCAGCAACATGGTCGCCACCATGGTGACGCAATACGTCTCGAACAGGTCCGCAGCCATGCCAGCACAGTCGCCTACGTTGTCGCCCACGTTGTCGGCGATCACCGCCGGGTTGCGTGGGTCGTCCTCGGGGATGCCAGCTTCCACTTTGCCCACCAGATCAGCGCCCACATCCGCGCCCTTGGTGAAGATGCCGCCGCCGAGACGCGCGAAGATCGAGATCAGCGAAGCACCGAAGGCCAGTCCGATGAGCGCGTGCAGTGCGGCGTCTTCGCCGATGATGTGACTCAGGAACAGGTAATAACCGGACACACCCAGCAAGGCCAGTCCCGCCACCAGCATGCCGGTGATGGCGCCGCCGCGGAACGCGACCTTGAGCGCCGCCTTCACGCCGTTGCGCGCGGCTTCCGCGGTGCGCACGTTGGCGCGTACCGAGATGTTCATGCCGATATAACCAGTGGCGCCGGATAGGATGCTGCCAATGGCGAAGCCGATGGCGGCCCACCAGTTGTGCAGCACGAAACCGATGAGCAGGAACAGCACCACACCAGCAATGGCGATGGTGCGGTACTGGCGATTGAGATACGCTTTGGCGCCCACCTGGATGGCAGCGGCGATTTCACGCATGCGCTCGTTGCCGGCGGGTTGTTTCAGCACCCAGCCCACTGCCAGGATGCCATACAGAATCGCGAGCCCACCACAGGCCAGCGCGAACCATAAACCATATTCAATTGTCATGTACGCATCTCCCAGTGTTGAAGCATGGTTTCGTGAAAGCAATCAAACTTTGAATTCAGTCTTGAGTTTTTTGGACACCGCAATATTTTTGAGCACGATATACTGCGGCATGCCGTGCTTGTAAGGCGGATAGTCCTCGCCCTGGATCAGCGGCGCAAGATAACGCCGGGCTTTGGCGGTGATGCCAAAACCATCCGCATCGATGAAATCACGTGGCATGAGTTTTTCCTTGTTGGCTACATCCGTGAGCCGGGCAACGCCGATGCTCCATTTATAGGGTTTATCGGATTTACGCACGATCGTAGGCATGACCGCGTTCCGTCCCTTGAGCGCCAGTTCCACGGCGGCCTTGCCCACGGCGTAGGACTGGGCCACGTCCAGTTTGCTGGCGATGTGGCGCGCGGAGCGTTGCAGGTAATCCGCTACGGCCCAGTGATATTTGTAATTGAGTTTCTCTTTCACCAGATTGGCGATGAAGGGCGCCACGCCACCCAATTGAGCGTGCCCGAATGCATCCCGGGTGCCGGCTTCCGCCAGGAACTGACCGTCGGCACGGCGCACGCCTTCCGAGACCACGATCACGCAGTAACCGTAGCGGTCGTGGCTGTCCTTGACCTTATTCAGGAAGGCCGATTGGTCGAAGCTGATTTCCGGAAACAGGATAATGTGAGGGGCGTCGCCTTGCTGCTCCTGGGCCAAACCGGCGGCGGCGGCGATCCAGCCCGCATGCCGGCCCATGACTTCCATGACGAACACTTTGGTGGAAGTTTTAGCCATTGAAGCCACATCCAGTGCGGCTTCCTTGATGGACACGGCTACATACTTGGCCACGGAGCCGAAACCGGGACAACAGTCGGTCACCGCCAGGTCGTTATCCACGGTCTTGGGTATGTGGATGGCCTGCACCGGGTAACCGAGTTTTTCAGAAAGCTGCGAGACCTTGAGGCAGGTGTCGGCGGAGTCACCGCCGCCGTTATAGAAGAAGTAGCCGATGTCATGGGCGCGGAATACCTCGATCAGGCGTTCATACTGGGGGCGATTCTCCTCCAGACCCTTGAGTTTGTAGCGGCAGGAACCGAATGCGCCGCCGGGGGTATATCTAAGGGCAGCGATGGCCTTGGGGCTGTCATTGCTTGTATCGATCAGGTCTTCGGTAAGCGCGCCGATGATGCCATTGCGGCCGGCATAGACCTTGCCGATACGCTGCTTATGCCGACGGGCGGCCTCGATGACACCGCAGGCGCTGGCATTGATGACGGCGGTCACGCCGCCCGACTGGGCATAGAAAGCGTTGCGTTTGGATGCCATAGTTTGAAAAGCTCTGGATATTCTTGCGATGGCTTGCCCCGTGAGCAGCCCGGCATTGTAGCGGGGCGCGGGGGAATTGCAAAAACTTCCAGGCTGCGGCGGGGGGAATCACGTCAGGTTCATGCATAATTCCCCGTATGCGTTGACGTTGCCGGGATCAACGGTTACTTTACCGCCTGCCCGCAGGGCCGCTGGCCGGAAAACCCTGAATGTTGGACTTTTACGGCCGGATAAATCCAAACGAGACGCCATAATGAGAATAGTGCTGCTCGGAGCGCCTGGTTCCGGCAAAGGGACCCAAGCCAAGAAACTGGCGGCGAAGTACCGCATCCCGCATATCTCCACCGGCGACCTGCTGCGGGCGGCATTGGCGGCGGGCACACCGCTGGGCCAGCAAGCCAAAGCAGCTATGGACGCGGGCCAGCTGGTATCCGACGAGATCGTACTGGGCATCATCCGCGAGCGGCTGCGCGCATCCGACGCCAAGAAGGGCTTCATCCTGGATGGTTTCCCGCGCAACATTGCCCAGGCCCAATCCCTGGACGGCATGCTCCGCAACCTCGAACAGCCGCTGGATTGCGCGGTGCTCTTGGACGTGGATTTCGACGTGCTCATGCAGCGCCTTACTGGGCGGCGCACTTGCGAGAACTGCGGTGCCACCTACAACATCTTTACCAATCCACCGCGGCTCGACGATCAATGCGACCGCTGCGGTGCGGCCCTGCGCCATCGTGCCGACGATAATGAGGTGACCATCGGCAACCGCCTGCGGGTGTATGAATCCCAGACCAAGCCATTGATAGATATGTATCGCACTCAGGGGCGGCTCGAAACCGTGAATGGCGTAGGCGATGAGGATGTGGTGCTCAAACGCATGCTCGCCATGCTGGAGCCGTTCGCCAAGGGTACGCGCAAGCCCAAACTGCCGCCGTTACCAGCACCGATTCCGGTCAAGGCCAAGCCAGTCAAATCAGTCATGCCCGCGAAAAACAAATCGCTGCTTGCCAAATCGCTGAAGACTCACGGCAAGATGCCACTCAAGTCGCCTGTGAAGCAGGCACCACCGAAAAAGACATCGGTGAAAAAAGCATCCGGCAAACATGTGGGGAAGAAATCCAAACCCAAACCCGGGCACGCCAAGAAAAAATCCGCGAAAGCCGCCAAATCCACAAAAAAGCACAAACGCGGCAAACGTAGATAGGTAAGTAACCTAGTTACACGATAACTCCGATTCAGTCGATCGGTTGGAGTCGTAAGTACCCATCAGAAATCGTGAGCCGAGTCTTATTTTGCATGAAATCGATAAGTGCCTTGCCGGCAGTCTCCAATCGCCAGCCTTTCAACACGTCCACATCCTGCTGCCCGCGTATCAGTTGTTCCAGGTCGCGGCGGGTCGCCAGCTGTGCCGGACTGACACCGGCTTCGCTGCCTTTTATCCTGACCACGGCCATCAATGCATCCACCAGTGCTTCGTCTTGAGCCGACAGACGTTCTGGCGCTTTTGCAGGTTTGTCACCGTCATTGGTCGAAGTAATGAGCGCAATTAGTTCATCACCATGTTTGCGTATCAGGCCATCCTGGATGCCGCGGATAGAGCTTAAAGCTTCAGTGCTGGTGGGCCGCTGGCGGGCCAGATCGGTGAGTACCTCATCCTTGAATATCCACTGCCGCGGCAGGTTACTGCGCATCGCCTGCTGCTCACGCCAGGCAGCGAGTGCTTTGGCGGCGGCAAACTGGCGGGCGTTAAGGCGTTGCAATCCGTGCAGACGTTGCCAGGCGGTTTCCGGATCGGGTCGGTAGGTGGCAGGATCCATAAGTACGGCATTCTCCGATTCCAGCCACGTGAGCCGGCCCTGGCTTTCGAGGGTCTGCTTGAGACGCACATAGATGTCGCACAGGTAACGCACATCGTCCGCGGCATATTGCAGTACTGCCGCAGCCAAGGGCCGTCGCGACCAGTCGGCGCGTGTATGGCTCTTCTCGAGCGTTACTCCCAGCAGTGCCTGCACCACAGAGCCATAGCCCGCCTGATCGGGTAATCCCGCGAAACTTGCGGCCAACTGGGTGTCGAATATGGGTGCTGGCACCTCACCGTTTAGATGGAAGAACATCTCCAGGTCCTGACGGGCTGAGTGCATGACTTTGACGATGTTCGGATTTTTCAACAGCTCGAACAGTGGTTCTAGTGATTTGATCGCCAGCACGTCCACGCAGGCGACCACATCAGGCGTCGCGATCTGCACCAGGCAGAGTTGCGGATAATAGGTGCGTTCGCGCATGAATTCCGTATCCAGAGCCAGCCACTCGCAGCTACGCAGCTGTTCACATAGCGTTTCCAGGGCCTGTTTGGTCTCGATCCACAGATAGTCGTCAGCCATGAGAAATGTTTTATTACCGGTTTGCTGCTATTGGAGTGCAAGGTATGATGCATATCGGACGGTTGACTGCCAGCGCATCATGAAAGCAATTGTACGCACCTGCTGGGATATTTGTCTGCTCAGGCAGGGACCCCAGATATTTCCCCGCTCCTGGTACCTGTTTGCGGTCATGTTGTCGGTCTATATATTGGTCGACGCGATCTTGTTCGTCGCCCAGGGCATACGCGATTTCCAGGTCGTTTATCAGACCCTGTTCGACTGCGCACTGCTGGTGGCGTTCCTGGCTCTGGTGCTGGGGCTATGGCAGAAATTCGAGCGTTTCAATCAGACTGCGGTTGCGCTGTTCGGTAGCAGCGCACTTATCATGATTGCCGCAGTGCCGGTCAGCTTTGTGGTAACACTGCCGAATTCCACGTCCGTGCAGACCGTGGTCGAGGCCCTGATATACGTTATTCTTGCCTGGAGCATACTGGTGATAGCACATGTGATTCGGCATGCGCTGGATACCAAGTTATTCATCGGCATTCTTATAGCAGGTGCGTATACCGTGATAAATATTCTGCTGTTCGCCTTACTTTTCCCCATAAAGGGCTGACGTGCGTATCCATATACTCGGAATCTGCGGAACCTTCATGGGCGGCATAGCGGTTCTGGCGAAAGCTGCCGGTCACGAAGTCAGTGGCTCGGATGCTGATGTCTATCCGCCCATGAGTTCACAGCTGGCGACCTTGGGCATCACGCTCAACGAAGGCTACCGTGCGGAGCATCTGCAGCCGACGCCGGACTGTGTGCTGGTGGGCAACGCCGTGTCACGCGGCAATCCTGCCGTGGAGAGCATGTTGACGCGCGGCCTTACATATGAATCCGGTCCGCGCTGGTTGGCGGAACACATACTCAAAGGCCAGCAGGTGTTGGCGGTGGCTGGCACTCATGGCAAAACCACTACCAGCAGCATGCTGGCATGGATACTGGAATGCGCGGGTCTCAATCCCGGGTTTCTCATCGGTGGCATACCCAAGGACTTCGGCGTCTCAGCGCGTGCCGGCGGGGGCCGTTTGTTCGTGGTGGAAGCGGATGAATACGACACGGCGTTTTTCGACAAAGGTTCCAAATTTCTGCATTACCGGCCACAGATACTGATCCTCAATAATCTGGAATTTGATCACGCGGATATTTTCCCGGACCTGGCCAGCATCGAGACGCAGTTCCAATACTTGCTGCGTACTGTCCCCGGCAATGGTTTGATCGTGTGCAATGCGGCGGATGTTAATTTGCAAAGAGTTTTCCAGCACGGTTGTTGGACGCCGCAAGAGACATTCGCACTGGCCGATGCGGATTGGACAGCCAAGCATGTTTCCAACGACGGCTCTACCTTCAATGTCACCTACCGCGGCAAGATCGCTGCCATGGTGGAATGGGAGATGCTGGGTCTGCATAACATACAGAATGCACTGGCAGCCATCGCGGCCGCGCGTGCTGTCGGTGTAGAACCACGGCTGGCCGCGGAAGCGCTGATCCGTTTCCAGGGCGTGAAACGCCGGCTGGAAATACGCGCACACGTTAACGGTGTCACGGTCTATGATGATTTCGCCCATCACCCCACCGCCATCAGCGCCACGCTGGCGGGATTGCGGCAGCGTGTGGGCAGCGAGCGCATCCTGGCGGTGCTGGAGCCGCGCTCTGCCAGCATGAAGATGGGCGTGCATCGCGATACGTTGGCCGCCGCGCTGCAACCAGCAGATCGGGTGTTCGTGTATCAGGCGCCCAATTTAAGTTGGGACGTAAACACAGCCATGCAACCGTTGGCCGAGCGCGTCAGTATCAGCACCGACCTGCAAGAACTGGTCGGCAACGTGGCCGCCGAAACCCAGTCCGGGGATCATGTGCTCATCATGAGCAACGGCGGGTTCGGTGGTTTCCACGAGAAACTGATCGAGCGGCTAGAACATCCTACGCCGTGAGTCCCATGCACGAGCGCACCATCTCGCTTGCCATGACCGGCGCTTCTGGTGCGCAATACGGACTACGTCTCCTGGAGATGCTGCTCAAGGCGCAATGCCGTGTTTACCTGATGCTGTCGAAACCCGCACAACTGGTCATCGGCACTGAAACCGATTACAAGCTACCGAGCCGGGCCACGGAGATCGAGAATTTTCTGACGCAGCGTTTTCGGGCAACGGCAGAACAATTGCGGGTGTTCGCGCCGGAGCAATGGAGCGCGCCGGTGGCCAGTGGATCAGGTGCAGTGCAGGCCATGGTGATCTGTCCATGCAGCATGGCGACCCTGTCGGCCGTGGCTGTGGGCGCGAGTCGCAGCCTGATCGAACGTGCCGCGGATGTGATGATCAAGGAACAACGCAAGCTGATACTGGTGCCGCGAGAGACGCCGTTCTCGGCGATCCACTTGCAGAACATGCTCATGCTTGCGCGTCTCGGTATCACTATCCTGCCTGCGAATCCGGGTTTTTATCACCAGCCCAGGCAAGTCGAGGATCTGGTGGATTTTGTGGTAGCCCGCGTGCTCGATCAGCTGGGCATCGCACATACTTTGATGCCGGCCTGGGGCTCAGAAGAAAGTGAGACATGAGGATGTGAGAGTGCAATCGGAAATACCCCTGTTCCCGCTAAACACAGTCCTGTTTCCAGGCGGTCCGCTGCCGCTGCGTATTTTCGAAGCCCGCTATCTCGATATGGTGAGTGACTGCCTCAAGCGCGAGCAGGGGTTCGGTGTGTGCCTGATCGAGCAGGGCAGCGAGGCTGGGCCAGCGCACACCTATACGGTTGGCACTCTGGCGCGCATCCGTGACTGGAGCAAAGGCGCCGATGGGCTGCTGAACATCCTGGCGCTCGGCAGTCTGCGTTTCCGCGTGACACGCGTACGCACACAGCACAATGGACTGAACCTCGCCGAGGTGGATTGGTTACCGGAAGAACCGGCGATGCCGTTGCCGGAGACAGCAATACCGCTGGTCGAATTATTACAGCAGATGTTGGTGCAGATGCAGGAACGCTATGCGCTTGTTACATCCGCCTATGAGGATGCCAGCTGGGTCGGTTACCGGCTGGCAGAAATCCTGCCGTTGCCGATCGCGCAACGGCAATATCTGCTGGAGATCTCCGATCCTCACATGCGCTTGGATATCATCGGCACACTAATCTGTGCCCAGACAGCGGAATAAGCCGAGTCTTCAGGGATTTCCCCAGACCTCTTCCGGACTCTGATGGGCATCCAGCGTATCGGTGGTGTCGCGCAGACGTCGCGAGAGGATCGCCGCCAGGGATTCATAGAAGCGTCCGGCAAAGGTCGGATCCGCCTGGATGAATTTCTTGATGTTGGCATGCGTGATGATGATGGCCTGTACCTCAGGGTCGCAGGCTTCCACGCTGGCGCTGGCGGGCTGGCCTTCGATGAATGACATGTCGCCGAAGATCTCACCCGGGCCACGCTGGCTGATATCCACCATGAAACCATCGTGATCGCGCACCACCTTGGCGCTGCCTTTCACCAATATATACAGGTTGGTTTGTTCCTCGCCTTGACGGATAAGCAAGGCGCCGGGCTTGAACGACCTGCTCTCGGCAGTCTGCAACAAGGATTGGTATTCGGCATCCTGCAGATATCTGAAGACTTTGAGCATGGCCATGGATAGAACTCCCCGCAGCAAGCTGCGCTGTCTGCAGTAAAATACTGCGCCAAATTCCCCGGCCTGTCATGTATCCAGGAGTTTGGTCAGCAGCTTGCGCGCGGCCACCAGGGTGGCGTCAATGTCGGCATCCGTATGCGCCGCGGATATGAAACCAGCTTCAAAGGCGGAAGGCGCCAGATAGATGCCTTCCGCCAGCATGCCATGGAAGAAACGCTGGAAGCGTCCCGTATCGCAGGCCATGACCTGCGCATAGTTGGTGACCTGCGCGGCCTCCGTGAAGAACAGACCGAACATGCCGCACACCTGGTTGGTGGTGAAAGCCACGCCTGCGTCCCGGGCCGCTGCACGCAAGCCGTCGGTCAGTTGGCGAGTGTGGCGATCCAATTCTGCATAAAATTCCTGCGTATCCAGCAACTCAAGTGTCGCGAGTCCTGCAGCCATGGCCACCGGATTCCCGGATAAAGTACCGGCCTGATACACCGGCCCCAAGGGGGCAAGCTGCTGCATGATCTCGCGGCGCCCACCGAATGCACCCACCGGCAGTCCGCCGCCGATGATCTTGCCGAGCGTGGTCAGATCGGGCTTGATGTTATAAAGCGCCTGGCCGCCACCGCGCGCCACACGGAAGCCAGTCATGACTTCGTCGAAGATCAGCAGGCTGTTGTGCTGCGTACACGATTCGCGCAGTGTCGGCAGAAACTCGGCCACTGGCGGTACGCAGTTCATATTGCCGGCGATGGGCTCAACGATGACGCATGCGATCTGTTTGCCAAAATTTTTGAAAGCCTTGCGCACTGCCTCACTATCGTTGTAGGGCAATGTCAGGGTCAGCGCCGCGAGCGCATTCGGAACGCCGGGCGATGTCGGTACGCCCAATGTCAACGCGCCGGAACCGGCCTTGACTAACAACGCATCGGAATGCCCGTGATAGCCGCCCTCGAACTTGAGGATGAGTTCACGGCCGGTGAAAGCACGTGCCAGACGTATGGCGCTCATGGCGGCTTCGGTGCCGGAATTCACCATGCGCACCAGTTCGATGGATGGCATGCATTCACAGATGCGCCGGGCCAGCTGAGTCTCGAGTTCCGTGGGCGCGCCGAAACTCAGTCCTTTGGCAGCTGTCTCCTGTACCGCACGCAGCACGCGTGGATGCGCGTGGCCCGCGATCATGGGGCCCCACGAGCCTACATAATCGATATACCGGCGGCCATCGGTCGCGTAGATATAAGCGCCTTCGGCGCGTTCGATGAACAGAGGCTCGCCGCCCACAGCTTTGAAAGCACGTACGGGTGAATTGACACCGCCGGGTATATAGCGACTGGCTTGCTGGAACAAATCCGGTTTCATTCCAAACTCCACTTAATCTATCAGTGTGTGTCGACAATCTTGCCTATGGATGGCACCCGATCGCGGTATGTCATATGAACAATCGGGCATAACGGCGGGCCTCTGCCGCGATATCCGTTTGTGCGAATATACCGCTGATGACAGCCAGCATGTGGGCGCCGGCTTTGACCAGTGCTGCGCCGTTTTCCGGGGTGATCCCGCCGATGGCGCAGATCGGTACATTCACTGTCAGGCACGCCGATTCCAGCAGTGACAGGGGTGCACGCACCGCCTGCGGCTTGCTGGGCGACGAAAAGAAACTTCCGAAAGCAACATAGTCGGCACCCGCATGCACCGCGCTCACTGCCTTCTCCAGCGAGTCATGACAGGATACCCCGATAATCATGCGCGGTCCCAGGCGTACACGTGCCTCATCCAATCTCATGTCTTCATCGCCCAGGTGTACACCGTCAGCGCCGATGACAGCAGCCAGTTCCACATCATCGTTGATGATGAGCGGCACCTCATAGTCGTGGCAGATTTGCAGCAGTCCACGGGCCTGCTGTTCGCGGCTCGGCCGGTTCGACAATTTGTCTCGGTATTGCACCAGGCGCGCACCGCCGTGGATAGCGGCCGACACGGCCGGCAGCATTTTATCGCCCGGCATTAGACTACGGTCGGTAATCACATACAGACCGCGCAAGCTTGCGTTGGACGAACTCATGATTTGACCTGACGGTTCGGAACAAACTGCCCCTTGCCCAATCGCCAACCCTGCTTCAGGGTTTCCCAGGTATAACGCTGGGCGATCTCCACGGCCGCCAGCGGCGTGTGGCCGCGGGCAAGCAGTGTGGCAATGGCAGCGGCCAGCGTACATCCGGAACCGTGAAAATTGTTTGACAGCCGTGGCCAGGTGAAATGTCTTTGCGTACCATCATGACTGAAGAAGCTGTTATGGACGTCACTGGTGTGCTCGTCGGCGCCTTTGATCAGTACGTGCCGGCAGCCTCGCGCCAGCAGGGCAGCGGCACGAGACTCCAGATCGCCAGCTTGCGGCGCAAGCTGGCGGCTTTCAGCTGTATTGGGTGTGATCAGGGTGGTCAGCGGTACAAGTGATTCAAGATACGCAGTGATCAATGTCTCATCCGCCAGCTGCGCCCCACCACCGGCTACCAACACCGGATCCAAAACCACTGGAATATCAGAATGTGCCTTGAGTATCTGCATTATTGATTGGGCTGCGCCAACAGTGACGATTAGACCGAGTTTAATGGCGGCCACCGGCATGTCCGCTAGCACCGCTTGCGCCTGGCTGGCGATAAGCTGGGGTGAAATTGTCTCCAGCTGCCGGACATTCACCGTGTCTTGTACAGTGATTGCCGATATCACCGGTGCCGGATGTCCGCCGAGTGCGCTGACTGTCTGTATATCTGCAACCAGCCCCGCACCCCCGGAAGGGTCGTTGCCGGCGACGATCAACACCACGGGTGGTCGGACGTTTGCATGCATGCATGAATTTTAACCCCAGTGGGTACCGTCGCCGGGAATGACGTGCGAAAATACCCACCTGCTAACCCGGATTCTGCACGAGACGATAACTATGAGCGTTACTGAACCACTGGCCATTAAGGCCACGATGAAATCCTATATGTGCGTCATCTGCGGGTTCGTATATGAGGAGGCCAAGGGTCATCCGGAAAGCGGCCTGCCGCCGGGCACCAAATGGGAAGATGTGCCGCTTAACTGGCACTGTCCGGATTGCGGATCAGGCAAGGAAGATTTCGAGATGATCGAGATCTAGGAAGGCAAGCGGTCAGGAAAGAGGCGTGAGCCTGAAGTGCATCACCTCGCGCCAGAACATCCGGATTTGCCCGCAGTTTCTATCTCCATATTCCAGATATGCTTGTCAGCAATAAAGATTGCACCGCGCCATACCTTAAAGGGAAGTGCCATGGAGCCAAGGAATTGCCACATAAAAACCGGTCGCTGCACATTCGCGACGCTGGCACTCATGATCCTGTGCACGGCCGGCCTAATGCCATACACCACCCTGGCCGCGTCCGCACCGGCTGCCGCCGGCGCCTGCGGCCCCGTCACGCATTCACGGGATGTGGACGCTCCCCAGGCAGTGGACATGTGGGATGCGCCGGTGGATGCCTCTGGCGAGCACGAATTGATACTTGCCGTACACCAAGACGAAGGCGGTGACCGGTTTTGCTACGTCTACCGTTGGCACGGCGTGGTGCATAGTGTCGCACCGGCGATTCATGTGCGGCGCGGCGAGCATTTTGCGATCCGAATCGTAAACGACATCAACAGCCAGAGTCCCGGTGAAAGCGTGCCGTCCACTGCGATTCCGCCGTGCAAACCAATGCGGATGACTCAGGCGCCGGTGCAGCACTGGATCGGCTATCTCAATCATGTCATTGACGACCGCTATTTCGAGGTTATGGATGTTGACACGAATTTGCATCTGCATGGGTTCGAAGGTCCGGCCTCGGAGGAGAACGTCTTTCTTTCGACCCTGAGCACGCCGATGCACGCCTGCGAGTATCGCATCACGATTCCGCTCACCCAACCGCCCGGCACCTACTTGTACCATCCGCATGCGCACGGTGCGGCGGACGATGAACTTGGCGGCGGTCTCGTCGGCGTGTGGATCGTGGATCCCGATTCACCGCAGATTCCGCGCGCCGACCAGCATGTGCTGTTGCTGCGCTACCGGCTGCCGATCGCCCTGGATATGCAGCCGCCAAGCCAAGCTTCCGTCAAATCATTCGCTCTGGCGGCTGCGACACATGCAGGCGCGCTCAAACCCGGGAGCGCGGTCCACTACGACCCCTTCAATCCACCGGCCTGGCCTATCACCCACCCTTTGCGGGCTGGCGGAATCGCGCTCAGTCGCTCCGGCTGCAACAGCAATATCATCCCGGAACCGGATATCAGCGTGGACGGTGCGGATACCCCAGCGACACTGGAAATTCCGGCCAACCGCACGCAATTGCTGCGCCTGGTAAATGCGACTTCGGATTCTTCCAAACTGCTGCGCATTCGCGACGTTTTGGGTCACGTCCTGCCTTTCCGGATAGTCGAGCGTGACGGTGTGCCGGTCTCGGGCGATATGCAGCACCCGCTCTCGCGTTACATTGCCATGAAAGAGCTGATGCTGTCACCGATGTCGCGCGCCGCCGTCCTGCTAACGGCGGCACCGGGCGCGACCTTCACCATCTCCAGCGAACCCTTCTGCGCAGGTGGCGGCACCATAGAGCTGCACCACGATCTGTTGCAGATCACTGCGGACAGTGACACCCAGCGCCAGGCGCATAGGTTGCACGCCACGCACATCACAGTCAGCGATACGCCTGCGGCGAAGCTCCTAGCCTGGGTGCGGGCGAATCCCAAGCGCATTCGCCGCCGTGCGATTACCTTCACACAATATAGGTTCCCCGAGCGCGGCAAAATTCCGGGGCATTTAGCCTTCTACATCACTGACACCACCAATCCGGACTTCCACGAGCACTCGTTCTGGCCGGATTACCGGCCCGGTGAGACGGAGCCGTCAAATCCGGATATCGTGGTCAAGCAGGGATCCATTGAAGTGTGGTACCTGATCAATGCCACCGACGAAAACCATGCGTTCCACATTCACCAAATGGCGTTCGTGCAGGAAAAAGACTACACCGGAATACCGGCGACTCTGGACACCGTGTTTGTTCCTGTAGGCAGGCTGCTGCCGGATCCCCGTGACCCGAATTATCCGCTTATTAAGCCGAGCATCACCAGGGTGATTCTCGACTTCCGGCATGTGCCGCGCGGCACCTTCGTGTTCCATTGCCACATGCTCTTTCACGAGGATCGCGGCATGATGGGCATCATCCGCGTGGAGTAGTCTCTGCCGCGCGGCCTCACTCTGTTTACAGCTGTTCCACCTTATATCCCGCTTTCTTGAAGCGCGCCAGCAGGCCGTCAGTACCCACCATGTGCAACGCGCCTACCACTACAAAGTATTGCCGGCCGCTGCGCATCAAGCGTTGCAGTTGCGGCAGCCAAGCACGATTACGATCCGCGATCAGAAGTTTGTAGGCCAGCGGGTAGTCGCCAAAGTCGTGTTTGAGTATTCCCTCCAGCGCAGTTGTGTCGCCCTTCTCCCAGGCATAGATCAGTTGCTGCATCTCCCGATTGAATTCCATGGCCTGATCTAATGATTGCAGCAGCATATCCTGCTGCACCTTCGCAGGCAGTTTCGCCAGCAGCCGCAGCTGGGAGCGGGGCGTTTCCAGGCCGATGATGTGCTTGCCGCTCATCTGGGCTTCATCGGCAAAATGATGATCCACGCCGGCGCTGGCAGCGTAACCCGCTCGTTTCAGCTGCATATCCAGGATCGCGATGCTGCCGAGCCACGGACGCAGCCGGTCCAGCCGCTGCATATCGATGCCGAGTTTTTTTGCAGCTTCAGTCACTTTTACATAGACATCGGGCGGCAATTCCTTACGCAAGGATTTGCCGCGTGGATAAGCGCCCATCCGCAAGGCATCCCGTTGCATGCCGGCAGTGTCTACCGTGGTCAAGTTGATCTCTTCCACCAGGGCAGATGAATGCCGGAAGGCGTTTTCCATAGACTCCGGCAATGGGTAATTATCCGGATTGAGCGCATGCAGCGATCCCACCAGATACAGAGAATCACGGCCTTTGCTTATGTGCCACAGGAAATGACGTGCAGGGGCTGCCGCTGTGGCAGTTTTCTGAGTGGCGGCAGCGATCGCGGTACTCGCGGACGGCGCGGCGCTCTGTTTGGCGGCCTTGCAAGCGATCAGGGCAGTGGCCATGCATGCCAGTATCAACAGTTTGCCGAGAGGCTTGTTCATCATAAATATTTTTCTCACGCTGAAATTCATCAATTCCCAGCCCATTCTATTTGCGTATCGATTTGCCCATCCGGCAGCAGCGTCAGCCAGCGCATGCCGGGTGGTCGTGTATCCAGGGCAAAATCGCCTGAGCCTGGCAGGAATTGTGCGCAGGTTGAGGGTGCGGCCATCAGGCGTACTCTTCGGCGTTCTGATTCGAAAGACTGATGCACATGCCCCCAGACTACGCCACGCACGTGGTTATAGCGGTCCAGCACTCCAAAAAATTCATCGGCATTGTTGAGGCCGATTTTGTCCAACCAAGTGCAACCTATGGCTACCGGATGATGATGCAGGGCGATGAGCACATGCCCGCCGCGTGATTGCATGAGCTCTATATCCAGGAACCGTAGTTCATCCGCATCCAGATGGCCATCGGTTTCTCCCGGTACCAGAGTATTCAGAAGTACGATGTACCAGTCACCGAGCCTGTGCTTGCCGCCGATGCGGATATTTCTGCCGGCGATGGCTTGTAACGAGTTTAGCGCATCATGATTACCGGCGATGGCTGCCACCGGCGCATCTAATGTGCGCAGCATGTTGACGAGTGTCTTATAACCCGCAGGTGATTCATCATGGACCAGATCGCCGGTAGCCAGCACCAGGTCCGGTTTTGTCTGCAGGCGTGCGGCTGCAAGCACACGCTGCAGCGACGCCCGGGTATTGACGTTGTAAAGTTTTTTATCCGGATCCGCGTACAAATGCGTATCGGTAATCTGCAGCAGGCGAAGGGGAGTAGAATCTGGGCTCATCGCAAATATACATTGGTGCATGTCATGTCCAATCGTACCATCTCCGTGAGCGATCAGCTGTACGACTATCTGCTGAAAGTTTCATTGCGGGAACCACCGATCCTGAAACGCCTGCGGGATGAAACCGCCAAACATCCCAAGCACGGCATGCAAATCTCACCGGAACAAGGCCAGTTCATGCGCTTGCTGGTGCGTTTGATGGGTGCCAGCCGCTGTATCGAGGTTGGTGTGTTCACCGGATACAGTAGTCTATCCGTTGCCCTGGCGCTGCCGGATGAGGGCCGCATCATTGCCTGCGATGTGAGCGAGGAATTCACCGCGGTGGCCAGGCGCTACTGGAAGGAAGCCGGCGTCGAACGCAAAATCGAGTTGCGTCTAGGACCGGCGCTGCTGACCCTGGATGCCATGTTGAAGCACGGCGAAGCGGGGCGCTTTGACTTCGCCTTCATCGATGCCGACAAGCATAATTACCTGAATTATTACGAACGTCTGATCAGGCTGCTGCGCCCCGGCGGCCTGATTGCTGTGGACAACGTATTGTGGAGCGGCAATGTGATAGACAAAAAAGACAAGAGCGTGGATACGCTCGCCATCCGCAAGTTCAACAAGACCCTGCAGGCGGACACCCGTATCGAATTGAGCCTGGTGCCCATCGGTGATGGACTGACGTTGGCGCGCAAGCGCCCTTGAAGGCGGATAAAATAATCATCAATGTGGAAAAAGTAATCATGAAATCCGCAACCAAATCCGCTCACCGTGCGCACTGCCGTGATTTGAAGGTAATATGCATGCTGATTCGTTGAAAGATGCAGCAATCTTAATTTATCAATAAACAGCTGGAGTGACTGCGATGCAAAACTTTAAGAAGAAACATATAAGCTTGATGGCTTGTAATGTCACAGGGATTGTGGGGCTGATGCTGGCAGGCGTATGCATGCCAGTCTTGGCTGCAAATTCACCCGCGGCGCCGCAGGCGGTCATACGGATACCGGACGGTAAGCAAGGAATCGATTTCGACGATATCGACTTTCTGCCTGCACTTGGAAAGGTTTCGATTCCCGCCGGGCAGACCGGTATGCTGATATTGATTGATCCGGCCAGCCGTGCCATCACCAATAGCTACCGAGTGACGCCAGCGGCTGCCAATGTAAAGTCCCATGAACAGGGGACTTCTTCCGCAGCTTATGGCGATGGCTATATCTATGCCAGCGATCACGCTATGCCAGGCGTGGTGGTACTGGACGCCCGCGATGGTAAGGTTATTCAGAGCATCAGGCTGGGCAGTGGACCGGATTACGTCCGCTATCTCGAATCTCGGCATGAACTGTGGATCACCGAGCCCCGTGCACAGCAGATACAAGTGTTCAGCGTCAAAACCGGCGCTAAGCTGGTGATTACTCTCAACAGCAATATTCCCATCACAGGTGGACCGGAATCATTGGTGTTCGATGCGGAATCGAACCGCGCCTACACCAATCTGTGGAAAAGTAAAACTGTCGTCATCGACATCACAACACACAAACAGGTGGCTGAATGGAATAATTCCTGCGATGGCCCGCGCGGCTTGGCTTTGGATGCTGCAAAAAGTTTTCTTTTCGTGGCCTGTACCGAAGGCAAGGTCGCAGTGCTGGATGTAAAACACGACGGTAAACTGTTGGCGACTGCCAAATCAGGTGCTGGTATCGACATCATCAGTTATAACCCGAAGTCAGGTCATCTTTACGTACCGGGTGCGCGCAGCGCCAGCATGACGATGTTCAAAGTGACGCCATCGGGATCATTGCATGCCTTGGCGGTGTATCACACGGTCAAGGGTGCGCACTGCGTGACCGATGATGGCGCGGGCAGGGTGTTCGTGTGCGATCCGCATGCGGGCACCATCCTGGAGTATAAAGACCACTAAAGGCGTTGAGCGGACGTCTCTACAACAGGGTCGATTGCCCGGACCATTGCTAGCTGGGTTACTGCTGTGCCAGCCAGTCGTCGTCGGAACCTTCCTTGATGTTCTCGAACAGGAAGGTGGACAGATAACGTTCCGCAGTATCCGGGAGCATCGCCAGAAATACCGAACCTTGAGGCGCGCGCTCCGCCAGTTTCAGTGCAGCTGCGAGGGTGCCCCCGGCAGAGATGCCCACCAGGATGCCTTCTTCGCGCGCCAGGCGCTGTGAGATATCGCGTGCCAGTGTGTCGTCCACTGCGATGATCTGGTCAGCTACCTTGCGGTTCAGCACCGCCGGCACAAAATCGGGAGTCCATCCCTGAATCTTGTGCGGCTGCCAGGCAGCACCTGCGAGCAGTGATGCACCGGCAGGTTCTGCAGCTATAGTTTTCACCTCAGGGCGCGCGAGTTTTAGCATCTCACCCGCGCCGGTCAGGGTGCCGCCAGTGCCCCAACCGGTGACGAAATAATCCAGCCGCCGTCCAGCGAAATCCAGCAGGATTTCGGGACCGGTGGTGCTGCGATGCCAGGCCGGGTTGGCCGGATTCTCGAACTGCCGCGCCAGGAACCAGCCATGTTTCTTGGCCAGCTCTTCGGTCCTACGCACCATACCAGTGGCGCGGTCGGCGGCGGGCGTGAGGATGACCTTGGCACCAAAGGCGCGCATCAGTTTGCGTCGCTCCACCGAAAACGTTTCAGACATCACCGCTACGAACGGGTAACCGCGGGCAGCGCATACCATGGCGAGCGCAATACCGGTGTTGCCGGAAGTGGCTTCCACCACCGTCTGCCCGGGCTTGAGAGTGCCGCGCTGTTCTGCGTCTAGGATGATGGCAAGCGCCAACCGGTCCTTCACAGAGGAGGCTGGATTGAACGCTTCGACCTTCACGTAAATCTGCACATGCTTGGGCGGGATACGATGCAGTCGCACGACTGGCGTGCGCCCGATGGTATCGAGGATGCTATCGTAGATCATAGCTAGGACTCCCTGTGATTGAACTTCGATTATTCGTAACTCGCGAGCATACTAAACCCAAACCCGGCACGATCTAAGTAATCAGGACTCATAGAGCAGCGGGATATTTGCCGAAAAGTTTTTCGACACCCAGGCCACAGGACAGGCTAGCCGCCACCGCGATGCCCAGAATCCAGTACCAGCCATGCATGCCCAGCTGTAAAACCTGTACGCCGTAGAGCAATGAAATGAGCGCCGCCAATAAATATATCGGTCCGCTGTATAGGCAGAATCGCCTACGGCAACGTCGGAAATTTTCCAGGCAAGCTATGCCGGTCAGACCAAAACCGACTGTCCACAGCACGGTACGCGTGACTCCATCGATGAAACAACCAATCAGTATTAGCACCCACGGCAGCCAAAAAATCAGCCGCGTCTGTGGTGAGGCCAGCAGATCTTTTTGTTTCGCACCAGTGGGCTCAGTCATGGCATTACGGTTCTCGTCAGAGCTTTTAGTCAATTGATGAATGGCAGCGCTACACTCAGTATTCAGTCCACTGTTTCCAGCCAGCCGCGCTTGTCCGGTGTGCTGCCTTCGAACAACCCGAAGAACAGTTCCTGCATCTTGCGGGTTACCGGGCCCGGTTTGCCATCGCCTACAAGTTTGCCATCCACCGAGCGGATGGGTGTGATCTCGGCAGCTGTTCCGCACATGAAGACTTCATCCGCTAGATAAAGATATTCACGTGGCAGGTCGCGCTCCACAACTTCAATGTTAGCGTCAGCGGCAAGTTTGATGAGCGTATCACGGGTAATGCCGTTGAGTATCGCGGCACTCGCGGGCGTGGTATGCAAAGCGCCTTCGAATATCAAAAACAAATTCTCGCCAGCACCTTCGCTGAGCAAGCCGTTGCTGGCGAGTGCGATGCCCTCGCCGAAACCCAGACGCCGGGCTTCGCGAGCGATCAGCTGCCCGGAAAGATAGTTACCACCAGCCTTGGCTCCCATGGGCAGCGTATTTGGCGCTGGCCGTTGCCAGGAAGACACACAAGCATCGATACCGTTCTCGATGGCGTCATTGCCAAGGTAACTGCCCAACTCCCAGGCGCCTACCGCCACCTCGGTGATGGTCTCCGCACTCAGGCTCAGACCCTTGCCGGCGCCACGAAATGCGACCGGACGGATATAAGCCTTCTTGAGGTTGTTGAGACGCACCATTTCGCGGCAGGCAGTGGCGATGGCTGCGCGATCGTAAGGCATGGGCATGTCGTAGATCTTGGCGGAATTAAACAGACGCTTCAGATGATCCGTGAGCCGAAAGATCGCCACACTCTTGGGGGTCGGATAGCTACGGATACCTTCGAAAATCGATGAACCATAGTGCAATGCATGTGCCATGACATGCACTGTGGCTTCCCCCCAGGGTTTGATCTTACCGTTATGCCAGATATGTGCAGGGTATTGGATCGCCACGCTTCGTTTCCGCTCGGGGATAAAAGGTTACCGGATGGCACAGGCCGATTTCGGGTGTGCCTATTCTAGCTTTTTACCGGTGCCAGTGCGCGTCAGCACCAAATCTTATGTAATCGAGCGAAGATAGTGGCATGCATATTACAGGAACATATCCCCGAATATATTCCAGCGCGTCACCGTGTGGATATCACGCGAGATCCGGCCGGGTGTAAGACTCTGCCCCGGCTTTATGGGTACCGCATGGGGTTTCGCGTGGTGCAGTATCCGGTTGGATGCAGTGAAATCCTGCATCACATCAGTTACTACACTGATGGCGGTGGCGACAGCCTCAAAAGAATCATGATTGCTGTGCCGGCGATGCGCCAAGCGTCTGCGCTGTACGCTTTTCTCGAGCATTCTTTCGATCTGGCGGTTGGGTTCTGCAGTCTTGATAAGCATCATAGTCTCTCCTCGTTTTAGCTGACGCAGACGATACCTGTCCACCATGACGCAAGTATGACAACCACGTGGCTGACATATGAACTCAGGCAGGTGAAGGCCACCGATGAGCGTGTACAAGACGCCGATGACTGGTAAGCCATGAACAGATACTGTCAACTAAAATTGCGGGTATGCAGATATCACAAATTAATGGAATTTAACTCTATGCATAACAGGAAGTATTTGTGTGCATCACCATAGATTATGCATGGGGGAACATCATGTTATGCATCCATGTGCATGTCTTAGGCCGGGGGATTCGCTCTTCAAATCCCGTGCCATTGGACGGTACCCATTCTCATCCCCACATAGGGCTGGACGTATGCCAGCGCGCATGCGTGTCGGCCGTCCGTGGCGTGCGGCCTCTTTTCTGTGCCGTCGTTGCAGCGGATGGTTTATCATTGACCTGTTTGCGTAACCGCAGTTTCGCGGCCTAGTAAGGAAATCCATGACCAAGCCTGAAGAACGCCGAAAATATCCGCGCCTGCGCAAAGAGGAAAAGGCTGTCATCCGCAGGCTTGATGGCCAAGATGAAGAGGCAATCACGACTGCGATATATTGCAAGACAGTGGATGTCTCGGCCGCTGGTATGCAGTTACGTCTTAAGCCCAAACTGAAACCTGGTGAGCCGGTGGATATCATCATCAATATGGAGGGCTATAGCGGAACTTTTCATCTGCTGGGCGCCACTAAATGGTGCCGGCAGCTGCAGGGCGGGGATGACTGCCTGGTAGGCATCGAACTGATGGATGCCGAACGCAGCGATTTTGTCAGCTGGCGGCAGGTATTCAATTGAGCAACAGCCACCAAGTGCACCAGTTTGCATAGCGACAGGCCAAAATGGAGGATAAGCAAATGCAAACGTTCAATCGTGTAATCCTCGCAAGCATGTGCGCTGTGTTGATTGTCGCCTGCACGGGCTGGCAACCGGGCAGTTCCCAGGCGGATACCATGACCCCCCAGGTGAACGCGGCGATTGTGAAATTCAAAGCCACGGATCCAAGCCTCGAGCGTTTCTTCAAGGATGCTTACGGCTACGCCGTCTATCCTTCCGTCGGCAAAGGCGGATTCTGGATCGGCGGCGCCTATGGTGATGGGGAAGTTTATGAACAGGGCCGCTTGATCGGCGTCACCAGTATCACGCTGGTGACCATCGGTCCGCAGATCGGTGGTCAGGCATACAGTGAGATCATATTCTTCCGCGACAAACAAGCGCTGGATACGTTCACGGCAGGAAACTTCACATTCAATGCGCAAGTCTCGGCGGTCGCAGCCACTGCCGGTGCCGCCGCGAATGCGGACTATAGTAGTGGTGTGGCAGTGTTCACGCTGGTGCAGGGTGGGCTGATGGCCGAGGCTACCATCGGCGGCCAGAAGTTTTCATTTACACCATTGAAGTAAAGCGCACAGGCAGTTCACGATAAAAAAAGCCCCTCTTAATATATAGGGGCTTTTTGTTACGCGTACAACAATTTCAATACCGGTAGTGATCCGGTTTGTACGGCCCTTCCACTTCAAGATTCAGGTACTTGGCCTGCATGCGCGTGAGTTTTGTGAGATGCGCGTTCAGGC
>Ga0307372_10001391_pt1 | contig 42386 bp, 40 predicted proteins | sample OX1MG_FD_202533 | JGI IMG/M metagenome (GOLD analysis project Ga0307372, IMG submission 202533) | Soil microbial communities from Risofladan, Vaasa, Finland - OX-1 | ecosystem: Environmental > Terrestrial > Soil > Coastal area > Acid sulfate soil | place: Finland: Risofladan, Vaasa | collected...
TGTCGCAGCCGACCGTGTCGCAGCCGACCGTGTCGCAGCCGACCGTGTCGCAGCCGACCGTGTCGCAGCCGACCGTGTCGCAGCCGACCGTGTCGCAGCCGACCGGGTCGTGCCTGACCGGTCCCCCGCTGACTGCCGGGCTCGGCGGGGTCGGGGCGCGCCAGGTCCTTGGCCCTTCGGAGTTCGGATCACGGGCCGCCGGTCGACGCGACCGGTACGTGCCCGGCCGAGGGAGTGGTCGAGTCCGTCGACGCCGAGGTCGAGACGTTCACCTGATTGAGGTCGGTCACATTGGTGGGCGCCACCAGACCATGGCGCTGGGCTTGTGAGACGACGCCAGAAGGATCAGAGAGCTTGGCCACGCGCTGCTCGAGGTCGTGGTGTCGCCCGAGGACCGCGGTCAGCTGCGACTGCATCCGGGTGAGTCGGACCTGGCCCTGGGTCATCGAAGCGCTGGCCGCCACCACCATCATCAGACTCACCAGGACGATGACCCCGGCGACCGCCGCGGTTCGTGGCAGCGACCACCGTGGGCCGCGCCGGCCCGGCGCTTCGAGGCCCCGGCGGGGCTGACGGTCGAGATCGGGCAGGCGTGCCGGTGCCGGCGCCAACGTGGCGCGCTCGGGGGATGTCGCCACGGCCATCAGGCTGCGCCCCGCTCGAAGGCCCGGAGCAGCGCACTCTCCGAGCGCCGGTTGCGGGCCATCTCAGCAGGGGTGGGTCGCCGCGCCCCGCGGAACACGAGCTTGCCCAACGACACCGCGCCACAACGGCAGGGAAGGCCGGGGGGGCAGGTGCATCCGCCGCTTTCTGCTTGCCGGAAGGCCGCCTTCACGATGCGGTCCTCTCCGGAGTGGTACGCGATGGCGACGCAACGCCCACCCGGGGCGAGGGTGTCGATGGCGATCGGAAGGGCGTCGAACAGAACCTCGAGCTCCTCGTTCACCGCCACCCGAAGCGCCTGGAAGACGCGTCGGGCCGGATGGCCACCCTGGCGCCGAACCGCGGCGGGCAGTGCGGAGCGCACGACGTCGGCCAGCACAGTTGTGGAGGTGACGGGTCGGGCCGACACCACCGCCAGGGCGATCCGCCGGGCGAATCGTCCTTCGCCGTGGGCCGCGAACAGGCGCGCCAGCTCGGCCTCGGGCCAGGTGTTGACCAGGTCTGCCGCCGTGGTGCCCTCGTCGGGGTCCATCCGCATGTCGAGCGGGGCGTCGGCCCGGTAGGAGAAGCCGCGTTCGGGGCGGTCGAGTTGCGGGGAACTCACGCCCAGGTCGAACAGGACACCGCTCGCCGAACCGGGACGGATCCCCAGCTCGTCGGCGATGTCGCCCAGACGGTCGAAACGAGCCCGGCGTACCTGGGCCCGGTCGCCGTATGGCGCCAAGCGCTGTCCCGTCGCTTCCACAGCGTCGGGATCGCGGTCGAGACAGAGAAGACGTAGGTGCTCATGCGCCGCCAGAAGCGCCGCCGCATGCCCGCCTCCTCCCGCGGTGGTGTCGATCACCACTCCTTGAGGTACGGGGGCGAACAACGCCACCACCTCGTCGACCATGACCGGCTCATGGGTGAACACCTGGCGCATCCGCAGCCCCTCGACTGGCGGTTTGCCGTCGGGAGGGTTGCTCCTGCGACTCGGTTGGAAGCGGGCGGAGGAGGAGTCTTCCACCGAACCAGCCGAGGGGCTGCGCATGTTCCTGATGCTCGTCACTGGTCGAGAACCACCCGACCGTTCGTTGTGCGTAACCCTCCTCGTCTCTTGCTGTGTCTCTCGGGCGTTGCAGACACTCAGTCGTCCGCACCTTCGGTGAACCGCAGTTCCTCGGGCCCGATGTTCGTTTGCCAGCGGGCGGGGTCCCACAGCTCCACCCTGTCGATCACGCCGACGACCGTGACGTCGTTCTCCAGCGCCGCGTACTGACGCATCCGGGCCGGGAGCACGATCCGCCCCTGGCGGTCCACTTCGAGATCGTGGGTGTGCGAGGCCCACATCCGAGCCAGGTTGCGGTCGCTCTTGCCACTGGCCGCACGCGCCTGCATCTCCTCCATCTGCCGTTCGAACTCGTCCGGCGTCCACAGCGCGAGGCATCCGTCCCGGTACTCCGTGAGATATCCCCCGTGCTCGAACGAAGCACGAAATCTCGACGGCAGGATCACCCGACCCTTGCTGTCGAGCGAATGCTCGTACGTCCCAAAAAACCGTGCCACCGAATCGAGCTCCCACGACGCTCCCCCCGCAAGTTCGGCGGGCTCCTCCCCTTTACTCCACTTTGCGCCACTTTAGCCCCCACTCCCCCACAGGTCAATCCCCTTTGGCTCCACCTCTCCCCACCGCGCCTCCCCGTCCCCCACCGCCGGAGGAACTCGACCCCGAGCCCTCGGGGGATCGTCGGACCGGGCCCGGCGCCGACGGACCGATGAGCCTCGACCGGGCGCGCCAACGTCGCGCCGCAGTCCGATGGCAACGATCACGACGGCAGCACCATCGGCGCTCGCCCGACGCCACCAGTGTCCGACGGGCGCACCAACGTGACCGCGGTGTCGTCGCGACGACGGCCGACGGGTCATTTCGAGCGAACGCGTCAGTTCGAGCGAACGCGTCAGTTCGAGCGAACGCGTCGGTGAAAGACGGCGTCAGTTCAACAACGCGTCAGTGCAAGGGAATACGACGTCAGTTCATGGCAAGGCGTCGAGCAAGGCGTCCTCGACCGCAGTGATGACGAGGGCGGCGTCGCCATGACCCCAGGGCGCCGGGAGGATGTGACGAAGGTCGGTGGCGACGTCCTCGAGCTCGACGGGCGCGTCGCCGGTAACCGGGACACCGGGTGCTTCGATCGACAGCAATTCCAGGAGCGCTGTCGGGCTCCATGAGACAAGGGCCATGGAGTGCAGGCGGGCCCCGTGGCGGGTACGGCGCTGGGCGATGCCCACCACCTTCGCCGTCGGGGCCGTCACCTCGCCGGGGCCGACCCCGGCGAAACACAGCACATCGGACCAGTCGGTGCGAAGAGCACGGCCGCGATGCACGCGGAGCCCGGTGGCACCGAGTCCCTCGAGGCCGCGCACCCAGGCCTCGCCCAACCACCACGAGGACGCGATGACATCGTCGTGCCACAAAGGGTCGGTGCGAGGGACCCAGACATCGAGCCACACCTGGGCGCCGGGCGCGACGAGGACCGCACCACCTCCCGCGCTCCGACGGACGACGTCGGTGTCATGGCTCGCAGCCCGCCCGGCGTCGACGACGTCGGTGGCCTGGGTGCTCCCGAGGACGACGGCCCGAAGACCGACGACTGAGCACAGCCCGGCCACACGGCGCGCTCGGTGACCTTCGGCGGGCCAGGGCCCGTGGAGGGCCCCGGCGGTGTCGACGCGCCGCTCGATCGTCCAACCACCGCCGGGTGCGGTGGTCACGCCGTCAGGGACTGCTCACCCAGATACGGCGCCCATTCGTCGCGCGCTCCCCCACTCATGGCGAGGAGCCAGACCCGCTGGCGGGGGGCGCACGGTTGGGTGCGCAGGACCAGGCCCACCTCGTGGGGCAGACGGTCCTCTTTGCGGGTGTTGCAGCGGCGACAGGCCGCCACCACGTTGTCCCACGCGTGCATGCCGCCCCGGCTGCGCGGCATGACGTGATCGATGCTCTCCGCGGCGAGACCGCAGTACTGACAGCGGTGGCCGTCGCGGGCGAACACCGTGCGCCGGTTGACCGCCACGGTCCGGTCATGGGGCACCCGGACATAGCGCGCCAGGCGCACCACCGACGGCTCGGGAAAGGCCTTGCGCTCGGACCGGAAAATATGGTCGGTGGCGTGGACGAGCTCCGCCTTGGTCGCGAGGACCAGGAGCAAGGCGCGGCGGGTCGAGACGAGCCCCAACGGCTCGAAGGTCGCATTGAGCACGAGCGCTCGGCTCGTCCCATTGGCGCCAGCTTCCCTGGCCAACATCACGACGAGGTTACTCCTGCGAAGCGCCGGTGACCCCGGCGCGCGTCCAACTCAGCGTCGGCGCCACCGACCCATGGTGCTGCACCAGGCGACGAACGACACGACGTCGGCGCCCTCGGGCACGGCCTCACCCGATCCGCCGTAGGCGGTCTCCATGCGAAACCGCCACAACTGTTCGTCGGGGACCGGGAGCAACGGCCACCGGTGCCACCATCCCGGCCGGGCCAGCCGGCCCGCTTCGGCCAGCGCCGCCGGCCACAGCCAAGGGCGGCGGGCGAGCGCCCCGACCACCGCCTTCATCGTCGGTCCCGACGTGAGACCGCCGCCACGAGAAGATTGCTCGCGCTCGGTCATGGCACCTCCACCAGTCCTCGTTGGGCGGCTCGCCAACCCAGTGCGCCGGCACCGACCAGTGGACCACCGGTCCCCAGCCCGCTCGGCACGATGTCCGCACCGGTCGTGAACGAGAGTCGGGCCCGCGCGTGGAGCTCGGTGTTGGCCGCCTCGAAGAACGGGGCACCGAATCCGAGTGCGACGGAACCACCCACCACCGCCAGGCCGATGTCGAGCAGGCTCACCACCGAAGCCACTGCCCGGCCCACCAGACGACCGGTGCGCTCCACGACGTCGGGTCCGGCATGCTCGGGTGTTCTTCCCGTCACCGCCGCGATGGCTGTTCCCGACGCCTCGGCCTCGAGACAACCGTGTGCACCACACGCGCACAGACGACCGTCGGGCTCGACGATCACGTGACCGACATGGCCGGCGTTCCCCGAGGCGCCGTCGAGCAACCGGTTGTCGACGACCAGGCCTCCACCGACGCCGGTGGAGACGACCATGGCCAGATAGTCATGTCGTTGACGCGCCGCGCCCGTCCAACCCTCGGCCAGCGCGAAGGCCTTGGCGTCGTTGTCAAGCTCGACACCGAGGCCGGTGATGTCCTCGAGACGGTCGCACAGCGGGAAGTCGCGCCAGGCCGGGATGTTGAGCGGCGAGACCGTGCCCCGGTCGGGGTCCATAGGACCCCCACATCCCACTCCGGCCACGATCAGGTTGGCGCCTCTCGTGGGGCTATCAGGTGCGGTCGCCTCGTTGTGGACGAGGTCGACGAGCCCCGCCACGGCGGCGAAGAGCACTTCGGCGTCATCGGTCCGGGGGGTGGGCACCCGATGGGCGGCGAGGAGTTCCCCCGAGCTGGTGACGAGACCAGCGGCGAGTTTGGTGCCGCCGATGTCGATCGCCAGGCAAAGGTCCACGGCTACTGCCACGTCATCATTCCCCCGACGGTCGACGAGCCGGGTCGGGGCGTGGTTCAGCGGTTGCGACGGAAGCGGTCGCGCAACCAGCCGCGGGTGTCGCTGAGGGCATTGCCGAGGCCGTCGGTCCGCAGCGAGTGACCGATCTCCTCCCACCCCGCTTTGCCCATCCTGCGGACGTTGGTCCAGAAGGTGACAAGGGAGGCGAACATGATGAGCACCCCGAGGAACCCGAGGAAGACGTTCGTGGTGAAGAAGAAGAGCATGACCGCCAGTCCTGCGACGAACCCGGCGATGGACCACTTCAGGTATCGGCCCGCGAACCGATAGACGCTCTCCGACCGGACCCGATCGGCGAACGCCGGGTCTTGTTGGTACAGCGCTTGCTCCAATTCGTGCAGCACACGCTGCTCATGCTCGGAGAGCGGCACGCTCACCCCCTTCCAGGCCCCGTCGCGACGCGGCGCGCGTCCATCAATCTTAGGCACGGGCGAAGAGCAAGACAACGGCGCCTGCCATTCCCCGCTTCCCCCATTCCTAGCCTCGCTGGCGGGTCTACTCCCTGGTCCGAATCGAAAATCGGCCTTCTGAGCCACGTCGGGAACAGGGTCCGCCCCCTTCGATCCGTCAACGCTGTTCACCGTTGGACGGTGTCGGTGCGCTCGGCCCCCACTGGGTGTCACCCCGCTCCTTCACCGCCAGTCCGTCTCGGCCCACCAGGGCGGCGGGGCCCACCGACGCGTTGCCGTACCGGGCCCGGATGGCCGACACCGCTGACTCCACGTCGTGCCAGGCCAGGTGGCGGGGCACCGCCGGTGCCGTCTCCACCTCCAGGTCTCCGACCGACCCGGCTCGACTCGAGCTGGGCAGGCGCGCCGAACCCGGCTCGGCGCCGGTCACCTCGTCGTCGTCGAAGGAGAGCTGGCGGGCCGTGGCCACGGTGTCGAGGAGCCCCGAGACAGACACCCCCAAGAGCCGGACCCCCGGGGAGACGTCCACGGCGTCGAGCAGGGCCTCGGCGACGACCCCCAGGTGGCGCGGGGAGTCGAGGGGTGTCCCGATGGTGTGCGACCGGGTGATGGTGGCGCGATCGCCGTAGCGGACCTTCACCGTGACCGTCCTTCCCGCCAACCCCGCCTCACGCAGGCGGGTCCCCACGGCGTCGGCCATACGGACCACGTGACGGTGAAGACCGTCGTGACTGTCGATGTCGACAGCAAAGGTCTCCTCGTGGCCCACCGACTTCACATCTCGGGTCGCCACCACCGGACGGGGATCCTCACCTCGAGACAGCTGGGCCAGTTGATGTCCGTTGGCGAGGCCGACGGACCGGCACAAGGTGTCCTCGGGGATGCGAGCCAGATCCCCGATGGTCGTGACCCCGAGAGCATCGAGACGTCGAGCCGTGGCGGGGCCCACGCCCCACAGTGCCCGCACCGGCAAGGGGTGGAGAAAGGACAGCTCATGTGCCGGGAGGACCACCACCACGCCAGGGCCGGGTCGGGGCCCCTCGGTGGTGAGCACCGGTTTGGCGGCCCGAGATGCCAACTTGGCGAGCAGCTTGGTGCGGGCCACGCCCACCCCGCATTCCATCTCCATGTCGAGCCGGACAGCCTGTTGGATCTGACGGGCCACCTCGGGAGGCGGCCCGAGGAGGCGGCGGGCGCCGGCCACATCCACGAACGCCTCGTCGAGCGCGATGCCCTCCACCACCGGCGAGAATCGCTCCAGGACAGCGTGGAGCCGCTCGCTCATCTCCACGTACCGGGAGAACCGACCCGGAAGGAAGACCGCGTGGGGACACCGGCGCCGTGCCTCGACCGAAGCCATGGCGGAATGGATGCCGAAGGCCCGGGCTTCGTAGGTGCACGATGCCACCACGCCGCGCCCGCCGGCACCACCGACGATGACCGGTCGGCCGACGAGCGATGGGTCGTCGAGGACTTCCACCGACGCAAAGAACGAGTCCATGTCGACATGGAGCACGGTGCAGCGATCCGAGCCGTCCGACACCGGTCAGCCACCGAGCCGCAGACGTCGGAAGCCCTCGGCATATCCCACCCCGGCTCGTCGTCCGTCCTCCCGGGAACGTTCCCGCACCGCTCGGCGGGCCCAATCCCCGCCGTCGGCGAACTGGCTGGCGTGACACGACACCGCCGCCACCTTGGCCTCGATGGTGCCGGTGACGTCCACCCACACCGTGGGCTCGAGCGTGCCCGACAGTAACGCCGTCTGAACCTGAAAGGCCGGGCCCGCCTCGGGGAAGTAGTGCGGGAGTGCAGCCGCCGGTGACAACGCGTCGAGGAGGGCGAACCCGATCGTGCGGTGGTCGCGATGGTTGAAGTAGTCCTCGCCGAAGAACACCGCGGTGGGGTCGGGCCCGAGGACGGTGAGGGGGCGGAGCTTGCGGAGCCAACCCACGAGCGTGGCGCGCAAGGGGGTGTCGTCGACGAGCTCGCCATCGGGATAGCCGAGGAAGTGTTGACCGGTGATCCCGAGGATCGCGGCGGCCTCGGCCGCCTCCCCGGCCCGACGTCGGGCCAAGACCTCGGGATCGATGTCGGGATCGGTCGTCCCCTTGTCACCGTGGGTGCAGATGAGGACATGGACCTCGGCGCCGGCACCGGCCCAGCGCGCCAAGGTGCCTCCGCACGAGACATCGGGGTCATCAGGATGGGCATAAACAGCGAGGACCCTGGCCGGAACGTCGTCGAGAAGCTCGGCCACCCGCGGTCAGGCCCTGCGCTTGGGCTCGGTCGTCTTGGTGAGCAGCCCCACCTCGCGTTGGAAGTCACCCAAGTCCTCGAACCCCTTGTAGACCGAGGCGAAGCGCAGGTACGCGACGTCATCGACCTCGCGCAGGCGCTCCAGGACGGCCACGCCGATCTGCTGGCTCGAGACCTCCGCGCCTTCGCCCCGGAGGGCTTCCTCCACGCGCTGCGCGATCTCTTCGAGCCGTTCTTCGGTCACGGGCCGGTTCTTCGTGGCGGCCCGTACCCCGGACACGACCTTGGCCCGGTCGAAGGGCTCCCGCTGCCCGGCACGCTTGACGACCCACAACGGCGCCTCCTCGAGGCGCTCATAGGTGGTGACGCGGCGATTGCACGACAAGCATTCGCGCCGCCGACGGATGGCGACGCCGTCCTCGGCGAGCCGCGAGTCGACAACTTTGTCCTCGAGACTCTGACACCACGGACACCGCACCGGTCCAACCGTAGTGCCACTCTCCGAGCGGTCAGGGAAGGGCCAGGGACTCCCCGGGGACGACGTTGTCGCCTCCGACCTGTGCCTCGAGCCGTGCCACCACGGCCCGGGGATCACCGCTCGGATCCAGTCGATCGGCGATCGACCACAGCGTGTCTCCGGGCTGGACCACGTACGACGACTGCGACACCACCTTCTCCCCCGCCTGAGCGGGACCGGGGGTGGCGAGGGAACCCCCGGTACCGCTCCACGGCAGGGCGAGGGCGACGAGCAAGCCCGCCGCCACCGTTCCGAGCAGGAACCGCCGGCGCCGGACTGCGACGCTCGGCCGGGTCGTCCGCCCGTTGGTGATACACCCGGCACGCGTGGGACGCGCCTGGTGGCAACGACGGTCGGGCTCGGACTGGGGAAGATGCCGGGCGGGCGTGACACCGCCATGGGCGGGACGCGACGGCGCCGGATGAACCCCCGGGGCCAGCACCCGGAGCGACGCCTGACGGCCCCGGCGTCGGCTGGGGATGGGTGAGAGGGCGACAGCCATCAGGCGCGATCCCGGGTGGAATCAGTCGAACAGGTGTTCGTCACACCCTCATCACACCACGAACAGGTGTTCGTGTCAAGCGAGGGAGGATTCTCCTGTCGTGATGCCGAACCGATCATGGCGACACCCTGGCACGGGGGTGTGACACCAGCTCCGTCCCTGGTGGGAGGGCCCGTCACGAACAGGTGTTTGATCCGGGCCGGCCCGGAGGGTACCGTGTCACGAACTGGTGTTCGCCCTCCGGGGTCGGGCTCCCCAGGGCGTCGGGACGAGGAGAGCGACATGGCCGAGGCATTGACCGGGAAGCGACTCGAGATCCTCGAGTTCATCGGGGACAGCCTCCGTGAACAGGGCTATCCCCCGTCGGTCCGTGAGATCGGCGAGGCCGTCGGGCTGACCTCGTCGTCGACCGTCCATGCCCATCTGGCCGTACTCCAACGCGAGGGATACCTCCGACGGGACCCGACCAAGCCCCGGGCCATGGAGGTGCGATTCGATCCCTCCTCCCGGGCCGCCATGGCGGCGAGCCCGGTCCGCCACGTGCCCCTTCTCGGTGACGTGGCCGCCGGAACCGGGGTGCTCGCCAGCGAGAACGTCGAGGAGCTGCTTCCCCTTCCCGAGGACTTCACAGGGTCGGGGTCGGTCTTCATGCTCCGGGTGCGCGGTGAGTCGATGATCGAGGCGGGCATCTTCGACGGTGATTACGTGGTCGTGCGTCAGCAACCCGACGCGGAGAACGGGGACATCGTCGTAGCCGGGATCCCCGGGGAAGAGGGCACGGTCAAGACCTTCGCCCGGCGGCGGGGAAAGATCGTGCTCTCCCCCGCCAACGCGTCGCTCTCTCCTATGGAGTTCGCTCCCGACGACGTCACCGTCTACGGACGGGTCGTCACCGTTCTGCGTCGACTCTGACCGGAACCTGCTGGACCGCCCAGCGGTTGCCGTCGGGATCGCTGAAGAAGACGAACGAACCCCGTGACGGCACCGTACCGGGGTGAACTGGCCATTTCACGGCCACTTTCAGGAAACCGAGGCACCAAAGAGCATCGGGGGGTTCGCCCTTCAGCGAAGGTCGGTGAGTGGATGTCAGTCGGTGAGCAGTGCGGCGAGGACGTCGCGTGCGCTCTCGAGCTCGCGACGCGAGACATGTTCGTCGGCGGTATGGGCGAGCAAGGGGTCACCGGGCCCGAAGTTGGTGGCGGGGACACCGAGCTCGGCGAAGGTGGCCACGTCGGTCCACCCCAGCTTGGCTCTCGGCGGCGCCCCCGACGCGACCACCAGAGACCTGAGAAGGCCGTGGTCCAGGGCCGGGGGGGCACCGGAAGCGGCGTCGACGATCTCGAAGTGGTCACCGGCCGAGGGGTCGAGGTCCGCGCCCACCAGGGCTCGCAGTGTCTGCGCGGCGGCGTCGACGTCGCGGTCGGGCGCGAAGCGGTAATTAATTGTGACCGTGGCGGCGTCGGGGACGACGTTGCCGGCGACACCTCCCTCGATCGCCACCGCCTGGAGTTGTTCGGTGTACTCGCATCCGTCGAGGACGACCCGACGCGGCTCGTGACGACCCAGGGCGACGAGGACCGGCGCCAGGCGATGCACGGCATTGACCCCCATCCAGGGCCGGGCCGTGTGGGCCCGACGGCCGCCGACCGAGACCACCGCCTTCATCGTGCCCTGACAACCCGCCTCGACGACTCCTGCCGTGGGCTCGCCGAGGACCGCCGCGTCGGCAGTGAGGAGATCGGGGTTCGTCTCGGCCAACCGGGCCAGCGCGTTGTGACGACGGGCCACCTCTTCACAGGCATACAGGACATAGGTCACATCGACAGCCGGAGCCGAGATGGCGGTGGCCAGGTCGAGGAGCACCGCCAACCCGCCTTTCATGTCCACCGACCCGAGGCCCCACAACGTGTCGCCATCGAGGCGGCCCGAGCGGTCGTCGAAGGGCGGCACGGTGTCGAGGTGTCCGGCCAGGATGACCCGTCGGGGCCGACCGAGCATGGTCCGGGCCACCACGGTGTCCTCGAATCGCTGCACCTCGAGGTGTGGCGAGCCGCGGAGGTCGGCCTCCACCCGGTCGGCGAGAGCCGCCTCGTGGTGGCTGACCGAGGGGATGGCGACGAGCTCTGCCGCCAGCGCGAGGAGATCGGTCATGTCGGGGGCACGTCGCCCGGGGTCAGGAGCCGACCTGGTGCTCACGCAACGCCGCTTCGAGCTGAGCCTTGTCGTGGCGCTCCCCCGGCTCGAGTCGCTTGATGACCAGCACACAGGGCAAGAAGAACTCGCCCCCCGGGAATTCCCGACGGCGCGAGGCACCCACGGCCACGCTCCATGGCGGCACCACGCCTCGCCCCAGCTCGTCTCCGGTGGCGGCGTCGATGACGGGGATGCCCGGGTTGAGGATCACGCCTTCGGCCAGGACCGCCCCGTTCCCCACTCTCGCACCTTGGGTCACCATGCACCGGCTGCTGATGTTGGCGTCGTCCCCGATCATGACCGGCGCGGCGTTGGGCGGTTCGAGCACGCCCCCGATCCCGACCCCCCCCGCCAGGTGCACGCGCGCACCGATCTGCGCGCACGAACCCACCGTGGCCCAGGTGTCGACCATGGTGTCGGCGCCGACACGGGCTCCGATGTTGACATAGCTCGGCATCAGGATCACGCCGCGGTCGAGGAACGACCCCCACCGCGCCGATGCGCCGGGGACGACCCGGACACCCGCTGACTCGTACCCGGTCTTGAGGGGCAACTTGTCGTGGTACTCGAAGGGCCCGATCTCCGCCGTCTCCATGGCGCGCAGCCGGAAGAGCAACAAGATGGCGGTCTTGAGCCAGCTGTGCACCACCACCTCGTCGGTGGTGAGGTCCACCTCGGCCACACGGGCCTCACCACGATCGAGGAGGTCGATGGCCTCGGTCACGACACCGAGCGCGTCGGTGTCGGCGGGGCTCAATTCCCCCACCCGGGACCACAGCTCGTCGATCTGGGACGCCAAGTCGGCCATCGCCTGAGGTTATCGGGCGGCGCCGTCACCCCCCGAGCCCTGGACCGCTGGTCGGCGCCTCAGATGCGGGTGGTCCGACGACGCCAGACGCGTGGCCGCCAACTCGATGAGGTCATCGGGTTGGACCGCGGCGACCCGGACGAATCCCGCCGCCTGCGCACCGTAGAACTCGCCCGGGCTGACGAGCATGCCCGCGGCCTCGGCCAGCGCGGTGGTGAGCACCCAGGCCCCGGGCCGGCCCTCGGTCACACCCTGGGCCTCGGCCCACGCCGGCACCGGAACCCACAGATAGAACCCGCCCGCCGGCATCTCGGTGTCGAGCCCGGCTCCTCCCAGGATCTCGGCCAGGCGGGCGAGGCGCTTTCGATACCGGTCGCGCTGGCGCGCCACGTGGTCGTCGTCTTCGAAGGCGACGACGGCCGCGGCCTGGATCGGTCCCGGCACCATGAGCCCGACGTGCTTGCGCAGCTCGGCGAGGTAATCGACCAAGGTGGGGTCACCGGCGTAGAACCCCACCCGGACCCCGGCCAGATTCGACCGCTTCGACAGCGAGTGGACGGCGAGGACCCCGTCGTCACCGGATTGGACGATGCTCGAAGGCGCACCGTCCCAGGTGAACTCGGCGTAACACTCGTCCGACAGCACCGGCACGGCCCGGGCCCGTCCCCACGCCGCGGCGGCGGCCAGGTCGGACAAGGCGCCGGTCGGGTTCGAGGGACTGTTCACCCACAGACACAGCGCGCCCGCCGCGTCCTCGTCGGAGATGGCCGACAGGTCGAGGCCACCGTCGACTCCGGCGGGCACCTCGACGGTCCGGCAACCCGCCAGGCGGGCCCCCATGGCGTAGGTCGGGTACGCCAGGGCCGGTGCCAGCACGGTGTCACGACCGGGCGTGCGCAGTCGGAGGAACCACGCCGCCGTGGCGACGAACTCCTTGGTGCCGACGCAGGCCGCCACCTGCGCGGGGTCGAGGGACACGCCGAATCGCCGGTGCATCCAGTCCGCAGCCGCGCCCCGCAACCCCGCACTGCCGATCGACGCCGGATATCCCCGTTCGGTCCCCGACGTCCCCAGCGCGTCGATCACGGCTCTCGGGGGCGGGTCACAGGGGGTGCCCACCGAGAGGTCGACTGCTCCTCCGAGATGCGCGGCGGCGCTCTGCGCCGCGGCGGACAGACGGTCATAGGGATAGGGCGGCGGCGAGAAGCCCTCCTCGGTCTGGCGGCTGCTCATGAGGCCGCGAATTCCCGGAACCGGGCGCGACCGGCGTCGTCGAGGACGACGTGGACCACGGTGGCACCCTCGTTGTGGGACTCATCGACGACCTCACCTTCGCGATGGACCGCGGCGAGGACGTCGCCGCGGTCGAAGGGCACGACGAGTTCCACCACCCGGTCCGCCACACGCAACTGGTCACCCAGGGCCCGTAACAACTGCTCGATCCCCGTGCCGGTGAGCGCTGAGACCACCACCGCTGCTTCATGGGCGTTGGCCAGGCGCGCCGTGGCACGGGGGGCACGATCGGCTTTGTTGATCACGAGGAGCTCCGGGACGCCACCCGCGTCGATCTCGTCGAGCACGGAGCGAACGGCCTCGATCTGGATCTCGGGCTCGGGTGCCGACGCGTCCACGACGTGGACGAGGAGATCGGCATCCTTGACCACCTCGAGGGTGGACCGGAAGGCCTCGACGAGTTGGTGGGGAAGCTTGCGGACGAACCCGACGGTGTCGGACAACAAGACGGTCTCGCCACCGGGGAGGGCCAAGCGTCGGGTACGGGAGTCGAGGGTCGAGAAGAGGCGGTTCTCGACGAGCACGCCCGCGTCGGTCAGGCGATTGAGCAGGGTCGACTTTCCCGCGTTGGTGTACCCGACGAGGCTCACCACGCGTTGGCGCGACCGCAGGCGCGATCGGCTCTGGGTGCGGCGGGTGGCCGAGACCTGTTTGAGGTCCGCCTCGAGGCGTGTCATGCGGCGCACCAGCCGGCGTCGATCCACCTCGAGCTGGGTCTCGCCCGGTCCCCTCGTGCCGATGCCACCGGCCTGCTGGGACAGGCCGAGCCCCTTGCCCCGCAACCGTGGCAACCGGTAGCGCAAGAGCGCCAGCTCGACCTGGGCCTTGCCCTCTTGGGAGCGGGCGTTCTGGGCGAAGATGTCGAGGATCACCGCGGTGCGGTCGATGGCGGTACGACCCAGGATCTTCTCGAGGTTGCGTTGTTGCGCGGGCGAGAGCTCGTCGTCGAAGACGATGGTGTCGGTGTCGAGGGTCAGCGAGAGCTCGTGGAGCTCCTCGGCCTTTCCCCGTCCGATGAAGGTGGCCGGGTCGGGCCGGTCGCGACGCTGGACGACCCTGTCCACCACGGTGGCACCGGCAGTGTCGACGAGCAGGGCGAGCTCGTCGAGATCAGCGTCGACGACATCAGGCGATGTCCAGGGGAACACCACGCCCACGAGCACGATCCGCTCGCGAACACTGCGCTCGATGAGCGTCACGGTCGAGTCGCCACCTCGGTCGGGATCTGCGCCACCAGCGCGGCCAGGACCGCCTCGTCCACGGTGACGTCGCCGACCTTCTGGGTCGGGCCGGCCAGGGTGATGCCGGGCTCACCGAGCTCGACGTCGAGGGGACCACCCCGGTTGTGCACCCGGACCCGGGGCCCGACCTCGCCATGGGCATACGCGGCGGCCACCACAGCGCACGCGCCTGTCCCACACGCCAAGGTCTCACCGGCGCCGCGCTCCCACACCCGCAGGGTGAGCTCATCGGTGCCGGGGCCGGGCCAGACGAACTCCACGTTGACCCCGCCGACGATCGAGCGCTCCCACCGCGGTCCCTGCATCGAAACGGTCACGTCGTCGGGCTCGGCACCGAACAGCACGATGTGGGGATTGCCCATGTCGACGTGCTGGCCCCAGCGCGCCGCTCCGAGGACATCCGGGCCGACCTCGTCGCCGAGACGGCCCGGGCCCATGTCCACGCGTCCGTAGCCGAGCCCTGTCTCGGGCCCGGGCCGGAACTCGACCGACCGCAACCCACCCAGGGTCTGGACCATGACGGTCCCGGCGTCCACCATGCCGCCGTCCACCGCGGCCTGGACCAGACAGCGGATCCCGTTGCCGCTCATCTCCGCCACGCCGCCGTCGGCGTTGTGCAACTCCATCGCCAGCCACCCCGGGCCCTGGCCTGCCATGGCGCGCAACACCCCGTCGGCCCCGAGACCCCGGTGCCGGTCGCACAGGGCGCGCGCCTCCGACGCCGAGAAGGGTCGGCGGTCATCGGGATCGAGCAGCACGAGGAAGTCGTTGCCCGCTCCATGGTGCTTCGTCAGACGAAGTGCGCCTCGGGCGTCCATCGTCTTCAGTCTCCCACCTCGCCCTCGACCCCTGTGCCCGGGCGGTGCGTGGCGGTGGCCGATATGTCCCAGAGCTCCAGGAGCTGCGCCAGGAGATCCCCGCCGGGATCGAGCCACGAGATGCGCGGGTCACGACGGAACCACGCCCACTGACGACGGGCGAAAGCCCTGGTGCGGCGCTTGGCTTCGGCCACGGCGTCGTCGAGGGCAACCCCCTCCTCCACGTGCGCCAAGAGCTCTCTGTACCCGAGGGCCTGGCGGGCGGTACGCGACAGGCCCCCCGGTCGACGAGCGAGCGTCCGGACCTCGTCGACGAATCCGCGATCGAGGAGGTCCTCGAATCGCTGCTCGATGCGCGCCTCGTGGATGGTGGAGTCGAAGCGGATGCCCACCAAGGTGAAGGGCGTGGGTGGATAGGCCTCGAGCCCGGGCCCGAACGACGAGAAGGGCCGGCCCGAACCCAGCGTGACCTCGAGGGCGCGCACCAACCGGCGACGGTTGGTCGGCTCCATCCGAGACGCCGCGGTCGGGTCGAGGGCGGCCAAGCGCGCGTGCAGGCGCTCGGTGCCGCCGGGCGTCTGCGCCTCTTTCTCGAGGGCGGCCGACACATCGGGGAAGCGACCCGGCACCGACAATCGATCGACCACGGCCCGGAGATAGAGCCCGGTCCCGCCCACGAGCAATGCCCGGTGCCGGCGTGCCTCGACGCCGGCCAGGACGGCGCGTACCTCGGACTGGAACCGGCTCAGCGTGAACTCCTCGTCGGGATCGACGACGTCCACCAGGTGGTAGGGAACCTGGGCCCGCTCGGCGGCACCGGGCTTGGCCGTCCCGATGTCCATCTCGCGATAGACGCACATCGAATCGACCGAGACGAGCTCGGCCTCGGGCCGCTGGCGGGCCAGGACCAGGGCCAAGGCGGACTTCCCCGACGCCGTCGGCCCCACGAGCGCGACATGCCCGGGCGCGCCCTCGGGCTCCGGGAGCCGGCGCACGAGCCCTACCGGACCGAGACGGGAATGCGGATCCGCGCTCTGGCGCCGGCGGTGACGCGGACCAGCTCGCCGCGCAGGTGATGCGGTGCAGCTCCGGTGACGAGGACCTCCCCATAGGCGCCGGGCTCAAGTGCGGCGCCGTCGGGTGGCGCGAAATGCACGAGTTTGTTCTGCCTGGTGCGCCCGGTCAGCACGGCGGGGTCACGCGCGCTCGACCCTTCCACGATGACCTCCTCCACGCGCCCGATGCGGGCCTCGTGTCGGAGCAGCGCGGAGCGCTCCACCACCAGCCGGAGCTTCTCGAAGCGCTCGGCCACCACGTCGTCTGAGACGAACGATGTCGTCATCGCCGCTGCCCTCGTGCCCGGCCGAGGCGAGAAGATGAACGTGTAGGCGCTGTCGTACTCTGCCTCCGCCGCGACCTCGAGCGTCCGCTCGAAGTCATCGTCGGTCTCTCCGGGGAAGCCGACGATGATGTCGGTGGTGACCGCCAGATCCGTGATGGCGGCGCGCGCCGCCGACAGCCGCTGCAGATACCGCTCGGCGCTGTAGCCCCGGCGCATGGCGCTGAGCACCCGGTCGCTCCCGGACTGCAAGGGCAGGTGGAGGTGCTCGCACACCGACGGCGTCTCGGCCATGGCCGAGATCGTCTCGGGTCTGAGGTCCTTCGGGTGCGGGCTCGTGTACCGGACACGGCGAATCCCGTCCACCGCTCCCACGGCGCGCAGGAGTGACGCGAAGAGGGGGCGACGACGGGTGAGGTCGCGTCCGTAGGAATTGACGTTCTGGCCGAGCAGGGTCACCTCGGTGACCCCCCGGCCGCTCAGGCCGGTGACCTCGGCCACGATCTCATCGAAGGGCCTGCTCACTTCGGGACCGCGCACTTGGGGGACGATGCAGAAGGCGCACGAGTTGTCGCACCCCATCTGGATGGTGACCCAGGCCGTGTAGGAGAGCTCGCGCACTGCAGACAAGGCGACGGGGAGATCGGATTCCTCCTCGGGCGCGGGGCCGTCCAGGATCTCCACGACCGGACCCTCGGTTGCGGCTCGGCGCAACAAGGCTGGGGCCCGCGTCAGGTTGTGGGTCCCGAACACGACGTCCACGTGCCCGGCGCGCCTGCGAATGGCTTCGCCGTCGCTCTGGGCCAGACAGCCTCCCACCGCGATCTGCATGTCGGGCCGGCTCTCACGAAGCGCCTTGAACTGACCGAGGTGCCCGAAGAACTTGTTGTCGGCGTTCTCCCTGATACAGCAGGTGTTGAAGACGACGAGATCGGCGCGCTCGATGTCCGCGGTCGGCTCGAGGCCGTCGGCCATGAGGAGCCCGGCCAGGCGCTCGGAGTCGTGCTCGTTCATCTGACAGCCGTAGGTCCGGATGTGGAAGGTCCGGGCCATCAGTAGGACCCTTCGACGATGAGCCCTTCGATGTCGGGTCGTAAGAGCAACGCCCGACCCGGAACCCCGATCTCGTCCATAGCTTCCTCTGCGTTGGCTCGCACCGCGTCGCCGTGCTCCGCGTCGCAGACCCCGAGCAAGGTGGGCCCCGCCCCGGACCAGCACGAGGCCAGGGCCCCGGCCCGGACCATTCGAGCCAACAGCTGGGGCGCCTCGGGGAACAATGGGCTGCGGTAGTCCTGGTGGAGGCGGTCCTCGGTCGCCTCTCGGATCATGAGGGAACGATCGGCCAGTCCGGCCAAGAGCAACGACAGCCGCCCCAGGTTGAACGTGGCGTCGGTCCGGCTCACCTCCAGGGGCAGGGCTTGGCGGGCCTTGGTGGTTGGGAGCGGTCGGTCGGGCACCATGGCCACGAACACGAGACCGCCGTCGAGCGGCATCCGGACCGCCCGCACCGAACCGCGCACGAGTGTGGCCGCCACGAGGCCGCCCACCACCGAGGCCGCCGCGTTCTCGGGATGGCCGTCGATCCGGGCCGCCACCCCCAGGGGATCCTTCGATCCCGCCGCCGCGGCGGCGGCGGCGGCCAGAGCGGCGGAGGATCCCAGGCCCCGGGCCACGGGGATCGCGGATCTGACCGTCACCGCCAGTCGGTCATGGCCCACGACGTCGATCGCCACCCGGGCGGCGAGGTGCATGTCGTCCTCTTCGAGATCGGCACCTTCACCCTCGGAGCGGACCACCAGTCGCGAGGCGGGCTCCACGTCGACCTCGACATAGAGGTCGAGCGCCACGGCCAGGACGTCGAATCCGGGGCCGAGGTTGGCCGCTGAGGCGGGGGCTCGAGCGCGCATGGCTGCCAGGGTAGTGCCGCGCCTGCGCCGCGCCGGGCGGACCAGCTCAGGATCGCTTGAGGCGCCAGCTCAGCGAGGGGCCCCCCAGTGAGTCGACCACGTGCACCGGCACGACGACCCGCTCCCGTCCGATCGACGCGCCCAGCGTGCCCACCGCGGTCCCGGCATGCAAGCCCGAACGCAGCGGTCGGTGGGCCAGGGCCAGGCTGGGCTGCTGGCCCGGCCACGCCAGGAGCGAGATCGCCCGGGCGGCGACGACGGCCACCTTCTGGTGGGACCAGGCCATGGTGACCTCACCGACGCGTGCCCCTGCCGGAGTGACCGGCACCTCGCGCAACCCCGCCACCACCGCGTCGAGGAGATGCTCGTCGACCCCATCGGCGACATTCAGGGGGTCCTCTCCGGGCTGGCCGGTCACCGCGGCGAGCACCTGGACGCGTTGACCCGCCACGGTCCGCTCCCCCGCCAGCACCATGCATCCCATGGCCGCGTCGGTGAACCCCGACTTCACGCCGACCACGCCGTCGGTCCCGACCGACGAGACGTAGCTGGGGAGCACGCCGGCGATGGGCAAGGTCACGGCGCGCTGGGCCACCACCGCGGCGAATGTCGGTATCGCCATGGCGGCCTGGGTCACGAGCAGCTCGTCACTGGCGGTCCCCGCCGTTGCCGGGTCGAGGCCACTGGCATCCGCATAGTGCGTGTGGGCCATCCCCAGGGCCGCCGCGGTGGTGTTCATCTTGGTGACGAAGGCCGGCAACGAGCCGGCGTCCCATAGGGCCAGCACGTCGGCGAGATTGTTCGCCGAGTGGACCAACAAACCGTTGAGCAGTTGGCGTTCGGTCAATTGCTCGCCGGGCTGCACCGGCACGTTGGTTGCTCCCGCTCCTTCTTCGGCCGATGCCTCGGCCTGATCGGCTGCGGTCATGGTCAGCACCGGGCCCTGGTCGTCGGGGGCCAGCGGGTGGGCGCGCAGGGTGAGGTATCCGGTCATGATCTTGGTGAGACTGGCGATGGGTACTGCCGCCTCGGGGCCCGACTGGACGGTCACGCCGAGTTGGGGGATGGCCACCGCGGCCTCCCCGACCACCGGCCACGGCAGCGCCGGTGTGGCCCCTGGCACCGGTGAGGTACCCGGCAGGGCCCGATGCATCGCCACGGCCGGGAAGGGCCGGCCCAACTGCACGCTCGCGGCCACGACCACGGCGACGATCACCACGAGCACCGCCCACGGCCACCGTCGACGGTGCCGGTGCGGCTCCACGAACAGTTCCGTCGCGGGTGCCGTCGCCAGAGACCGGGCCTCGGACATCGGGGCACCGACGGCAGAGTCCGACAGGGGCGGCGAGAGGATCACCGGGACGAGGCGCGACACCGGCACAGGGTCCGAGGCCGGGACTGGCGTCGACTCGGCTTCGGGTGTCTCTTCGACGATGGTGGCCAGGGACCCTCCCGCCCTGGTTCCCGCCATGGCGTTGGCGCCGCTCAGGCCGGGGTCGGGGCCTGCCACCGAACCGGCGTCGCTGGTTTCGGCGACAACGCTCGCGCCGCGGCTGTGCCGGCCTCGGTGTCGGACCACCAGGGCTACCGGTCGGCGAGCTGCTCGAGCTCTTCGGGTGCCATGAGCACGGCGCGAGCCTTCGATCCCTCCGAAGGTCCGACCACCCCACGACGCTCGAGAAGGTCCATGAGCCGTCCCGCCCTCGAGAAACCCACCCGGAGCTTGCGCTGCAACATCGACGTTGACCCTAGCTGAGATCGAACAACCAGCTCCATGGCCGCGGACAGCAGTTCGTCGTCGTCATCGAGACTCTCGCCGCCGCGACTCGAGTTCTCGTCACCGGCGATGCCGACGACATACTCGGCACTGCGCTGGCGCTGCCAGTGCGCCACGACGGTCCGCACCTCGCTCTCGGCCACCCAGGGGCCCTGGATGCGGCGCGCCACCGATGAGGACGCCGTGAGCAGGAGCATGTCGCCCTTGCCGATGAGCCGCTCGGCGCCGGGTTGGTCGAGGATCACCCGGCTGTCGGCGAGCGACGACACCGAGAACGCCAAGCGGGATGGGACATTCGCCTTGATGACACCCGTGATGACGTCCACCGAAGGGCGCTGCGTGGCCAGGACGAGGTGGATGCCGACAGCCCGGGCCATCTGCGCGATCCGACACACCGATTCTTCGACGTCGCGCGCCGCGACCATCATGAGGTCGTTGAGCTCGTCCACCACGATGAGGATGAAGGGCAGGCGCTCGCGGTGCACGGTCGGTGTCACCGCCTCACGTGACTCGGCCAGGCGCGCCGCCACCCGGTCGGCGGCCTCGTCGTCCAGAGCCGTGTCGCCGCTCTCGAGATCCTCGTCGACGTCGACCCCGTCGGTATCGGGCGGACCGAGATCGTCGAGCTCGCCCCGCTCGACCGCGGCGTTGTACCCGGTGATATCGCGCATGCCCGCCTCGGCCAACACGTCGTAGCGGCGCTCCATCTCGGTAACCGCCCACGACAAGGCGTTGGCCGCCTTCTTGGGGTCGACGACGACCTGGGTGAGCAGGTGGGGGAGTCCGTTGTACTGGCCGAGCTCGACCCGTTTGGGGTCGACGAGGATGAGGCGCAACTCCTCGGGTGTCGCTCGCATCATGATCGAGGTGATCAACGAGTTGATGCACGATGACTTGCCTGCTCCGGTGGCACCCGAGATCAGGATGTGGGGCATGTCGGCGAGGTTCTCGATGACCGGTCGCCCGGCGATGTCGCGTCCCAGTGCCACCTCGAGAGGATGGGTGGCCTTGCGGGCCTCGTCCGACGCCAAGACGTCGCCCAAGGTCACGAGCTGGCGCAAGCGGTTGGGGACTTCGATCCCGATAGCCGACTTTCCCGGGATGGGGGCCAGGATGCGAACGTCGGCCGACGCCATGGCGTACGCGATGTCCTTGGCCAAGCTGGTCACCCGGGCCACCTTCACGCCCGGACCGAGTTCGAGCTCGAAGCGGGTCACGGTGGGACCCACGGTGTGTCCGAGCAAGCGGGTCTCCACGCCGTGGGCGGCCAGGGCACGGACAAGGGCGCGGCCGGCGTCACTGATGGCGGCGCGGTCGAGCTCCTGGGGCTTCGAGCGCGACAGCATCTTCATGGGCGGGAGCCGCCAGTCTCCGGTGGCGGCCCTCGAGTCCATGGCGAGGCCGTCCCCGGCCGCACTCGGCACGGCCGACACCGCTTGGGACTCGAGCCGGGGGTCGGGAAGGTTGTCCGGTCCTCGGTCCGGGTCGGGCTCGGTTGCGACAACCTCGGCCGGGGCCGGAGGTGGAACGAGCGGGACCGCCTCGTCGAGATCGAACAGCACCGGGCGCGCCCGACGGCGACTGCGCAGGTGGCCGGTTGCCTCGACCTCGGTTTCGGGCCCGAGGTCGAACTCGGTGTCGTCCTCCTCCATTCCCTCGTTGTCGATGGCGTCCCCGGCGTCGCCATGGGGGACCCCCGCCCGCCACAATTCGCGGCCGACCCGAGCGACGCCGGCCAGCGCGGCACGCAGGGTCACGCCCGTGAACAGCACCAAGGCCAGGGTGACCAGGGCGAGCAGGACGACCGATGCCCCCCAGTCCCCGAGCCCCGATCGCAAGGGGTTACCGAAGGCGGCCCCGATGAAGCCCCCGGCACCAGACAGACGTGTCGACGAAGCAGACAGACGCGGTGCCCCACCGGCAAGGTCGGCCAATCCCGCCACCGAGGCCAGGGTCAGCGCCAATCCGAACCCGGCACGGGCCGGCTCGTGGCGGGGGCGTCCGGCGATGAGCATGACTCCGGCGGTGGCGAACGCCGGTGGGACCAGGAACCGGCCGACACCGAGGACCATCCCGAGCGCGTGGCGCAATCCGTGCCCGACCGGACCCAGGGCGTCGCCGTAGAGGCCGAGCGCTCCGAGGATCCCGACGGTGACGAGCCCGATGCCCCACGCGTCCTCGACGTGGCCTTCGAGCACCGACAGCGCCGAGACGATCCACGCCGATCGCCGGGCCCGGTTCGGTGCCCGACCACGGCGGGCCGGGGCGGGACGCTTCGACGCCCGCGTGGCACGGGGGCGACCTTTAGATTTGCTCCGGCGTCTCCCGGGAGCCGACCGGGAAGAGGGGCGTGAGCCCGCCCGGCGGCGCTTCGTCGTCACCACAATGGCCCCAACGCTAACAGCCACCCCATGACCATCCGAGGATCGGGCGTCAGGGCTCCTACCAGGGAGAATCCCTGCGACCGACGGCCGTGATCGGCCTCAGACGGTGACGACCACGGGCACGATCATGGGCCGGCGTCGGGTCCGCTCTCCCACCAGTCGGCCCAGGGCCTTGCGGGCATGACGCCGAAGGGTCTCGTGGTCGGTGGCGCCTTCGGCCAATGCCTTTTCGAGGGCGACGCGCACCACGTCGCTCGCCTCTCCGAGAAGCGCCTCGGCCTCGGGGGCGTGGATCCAGCCCCGGGTCACGATCTCGGGCGGGCTCACGACCTCGCCGGCATGGGGGTCGACGGTCGCCACCACCACGACGACTCCTTCTTCGGCGAGCACCCGGCGGTCCCGCAGCACCCCGTGGCCCACGTCACCGACGGTCCCGTCGACATAGAGGAACCCGGCGGGTACCGAGTCGCCGCGGTGGATCCCCTTGTCGTCGATCACCACCGAATCGCCGTCTTCACACAGCAGAGCCTTGTTGTCGTCGACTCCCATGCGCGTGGCCAGCTGGATGTGGTTCACGAGGTGCCGATACTCACCGTGGACGGGAATGAACCATTCCGGATGCGCCACCGACAGAAGGACCATGAGCTCACCCTGTCGGGCGTGCCCGCTCACGTGCACGGGCTCGACACCGGTGTGGATCACTTCTGCGCCACGGCGGTACAAGCCGTCGATGACCCGTCCCACCGCCCACTCGTTGCCGGGAATGGGATGCGCGCTGATCACGACGACGTCATCGGGGCGCAGGTGCAGCCACTTGCTGTCGCCGGCCGCCATGAGCGACAAGGCCGACATCGGCTCACCTTGCGATCCGGTGGACACGACACAGATCTTGCCGGGGTCCATGTCGTCGACATGCTCCACATCGACGACCTGGTCCGGGGGAAGGTCGAGGAGACCGAGCCGGCGAGCCAGCTCCACGTTCTTCGCCATGGAGCGACCGAGCGTCGCCACCTTGCGCCCGGTGCCGAGAGCGGCGTCCACGACCTGCTGGACCCGGTGGATGTGGCTGGCGAAACAGGTGACGATGATCCGCCGCCCGGCACGGGCCTCGAAGAGCCGCTGCAGCGTGGCGCCGACCTGCGTCTCGGATTCGGTGAAGCCGGGCTCCTCCGCATTGGTCGAGTCCGACAGCAACAAGCGAACACCGGGCCCCGACGCCAAGGTCCCGATCCGGGCCAGGTCGGTGAGCCGACCGTCGACAGGCGTGAGGTCGATCTTGAAGTCCCCCGAATGCAGGATCACGCCCTGGGGGGTGTGAAAGGCCGTGGCGAAACCATGAGGCACCGAGTGGGTGACGGGGATGAACTCCACCTCGAAGGGCCCGATCTGGCGCCGCTCCCCATCGGTCACCTCGACGAACCGGGCCCGGTTGGCGAGGCCCGCCTCCTCCACCCGGTTCCGGGCGAGCCCGAGGGTGAGGGCGGATCCGTAGACGGGCACCGACAGGTCGCGGAGCAGGTAGGCGAGGCCGCCGGTGTGGTCCTCGTGACCGTGGGTCAGGACCACCGCCTCGACGGCGTCGGCCCGCTCGCGCAGATACGACAGGTCCGGGAGCACGAGGTCGATGCCAGGCATGTCGGGCTCGGGGAACATGATCCCGCAGTCGAGAACGACGATCCGGCCGTTGAGCTCGAAGCAGGCACAGTTCCGGCCGATCTCTCCGAGCCCGCCCAGAAAGATGACGCGAACAGGATCAGGCAAGCGACCCGCCCGCGCGCGCACCGGCAACGGCGTGCACGTCGCGCCCGAGGTTCTTGATCACGGTTCGAGCCCGATCGTCGAGTTCGGCGGGGGCAGCGCCGAGAGGAAGCCGGCACTGGCCCGACGGCAGCCCGAGAGCCCGGCACGCCGCTTTGGCGGGCAGCGGGTTGGGGTACGTCTCGCTCGACTCGAATTCATAGGACTCGAGCAGCCTGGCGTTGCTGAGCCGCGCCCGGTCGACGTCGCCTTTGAACCAGGCCGTTACCATCGCCGCGATCTCCTCACCGGCCCAATGCGAGGCCACGCTCACCGCACCCACCGCCCCCAGCGCCAACAACGCCAGAGTGAGGGCGTCGTCCCCGCTGTAGACCTCGAAATCCTCCGGTGTCTCGGCGATGAGCCGAGCCGAACCGGCCGGGTCGGCCGTAGCGTCCTTCACCCCCACGATGTTGGGCACGTCGCGAGCGAGACCCACCGTGGTGTCGCGGGCGATCCTGCGCCCGCTGCGCACGGGGACGTCATAGAGGACGACCGGAAGCGTCGTGCACGCCGCCACCGCCCGGAAGTGGGCGGAGAGCCCGGCCTGCGAGGGTCGCGAGTAATAAGGCGTCACCACGAGGGCGCCGTCGACGCCGGCCGCCTCGGCGAGCTTGGTGCACTCGATGGTGTGGCGGGTGTCGTTGGATCCGGTGCCCGCCAGCACAGGGACCGTGACCGCCTCGGTCACGGCCTGCCACAACTGACCGAGCTCAGCGTCGGAGAGCACGGGGCCCTCACCGGTGGTGCCGGCCACCACGAGACCGTCACTCCCGTGACTCGTGAGCCACCGGGCGAGCGTGACCGCACCGTCGACGTCGAGCCCACCGTCCTCGTCGAACGGCGTGACCATGGCGGTGATGACCGTGCCGAATCGGCCCGGCGCGGGTGGCGACGTCACGCCCTCAGGCTAGCCCCCCGCCAGGCATCGGCCGCGGCCGCGGGGTTGTTAGGCGACAGCCCCCTCGACGGGGGTGCTCTGCAGGCTGTCGTATTCCTCGCCGGTGTCGGCCCAGTCCTCGAATCCGATGACGCCGAGCTCGGTGAATTTCACCCGCAACCAGCCGTCGGCGGCATCGAGCAGCCCCAGTTTCTTGCAATTGGGAACGATCTTCGAGAAGAGCAGGGACTGGAAGACCTGGCGGTCGGGAATCTGCATGAGCAAGGGCACGATCTCCTTGGGGTTGACCCCCATGCGTTCCCACACCTCTTGCTGGAGGAACCGGTCGCGCATGCGCACGGCTGCCTCGAAGGCGAACTCCTGACGCTCGCGGATCTCGGCCGCCGAGAGCTGCTCGTAGTACTCCTGGAGGCTGAGCACACCGAAGGCGACGTGGCGTGCCTCGTCCGACATCACGTAGCGCAGCAGTTGCTTGAGCAGCGGCTCGGTCGTCATCTGGTGCATGAACCCGAACGCCGCCAGCGCCAGGCCCTCGACCATGATCTGCATGCCCAGGTAGGTCATGTCCCATCTCTGGTCCGCGATGATGTCGTCGAGCAGCAGCCGGAGATGCGCATTGATCGGGTAGTGGCCCGACAGCTTGTCGTCGAGGTACTTGGAGAAGACCTCCACATGACGCGCCTCGTCCATGACCTGTGTCGCCGCGTAGTACTTGGCGTCGATCCACGGGACCGACTCGACGATCTTGGCCGTGCAGACGAGGGCTCCCTGCTCACCATGCATGAACTGCGAGAGCGTCCAGTTCTGGCTCTGGACGCCGAAGTCGATCCACTCCTTGTCGCCCCACAGCGCCATCGAGGTCCCACTCACGTCGAGGCCGTCGCCGAAGCCACCGTTGGCGGCGGCATTGGCCACCACGAGCGCCTCCTGGTCGACATCTGTCTCCCACGGAAGGTCGGTCTGGCCGTTCCACTGGGTCTTCTTGGCCTTCTCGTAGAGCTTCTCGAGCTTGGGTCGCTGACCCTTTTCGTAGTCCCACGTGAAGATGGTGTCGTAGACAGAGTGGACGGCGTGGCGCTCTTCGTCGACGTCGGTGTTCACGACCGAGAGGATCGCCTCGAGATCATTGATGTCGTCGCGGCCGATGATGTCGACGGTCTCGCGCATCTGGTCGGTCATGATGCTTCCCCCTTGGTGGTGGGTATTGGATTGTGGGACTGCAGAGCTCCTGTGGTCCGCGCACCGGCTTCGGGCACCCGCAGGGCCCGGATGCCGGGCAACACGAACAGGCGCACGAGTCGTCGTACGTCAGCGGCGTCGGTGAGGTCGACGCCGTCGGCGGGACACAGCAGGTACGACACGACGATGCGCGTCGCCCATTCCGCCACCCGCTTGGATTCCGGCTGGTCGAGCCAGCGACCGAGGAACGGCGTCGTGAAGGCACAGGTCACGGCGAGGACCTCGTCCATGCGGGCGAAGGCCAGCTGCGACAAGACCATCTCGGGCTCCTGGGCCAGCAGGTTGGCCAGGGCGGGATGTTCGGTCACCCGGGTGGCGGCCTCGGTCATGCCGGCCACCAGGACGTCCTCGAGGTCGGTGGCCTCCCCCATGCGCACCGCCAGCGCACTGAAGAATCTCGACACCTCGGTGTCGACGACCGCACCCAGCACGCCGTCCTTGCCTCCCGGGAACACCCGGTAGACGGTGGCCCGACTGCAACCCGCCGCCCGGGCCACGTCATCGAGCGTGGTCTTGGCGACTCCCTGGCGGGCGATACACGAGAGGGCTCCGTCGATCACCCGAACCCGAACCGGGACCGGGGCGACATCGTGGTCCGGCCCGGGGTCGCGCGCGGTCTCATCCCGCACCAGTTCCAGCCTCGCCAAGCCCACAGTGAGACAGTATGGCTCAAGATGTCTCATTGTCAACGTTCCCCTGCCGGCCGTAGGTCGCCCACCACCCCGGCGAGCAACTCGGTGCGTACCAGGGTGGCGACCTGCTCGGGGTCACCGAGATCCCAGTGTCCGGGCGACGCGATGTAGGACAGGATCATCCGAGCGAGGAAGTCCGCCGCCTCGTGGATCTCGACGCCTTCGGCCATGCCGTGCTCGTGGAGATACGGCACGAGGAACCCGGCGATGAGCCCGACCGTCCGGTTGGACTCCACGGTGAGCTTCGGCATGAGCACATCGGGCTCGATCTCGAGCATCTTCTGGAGCACCTCGTGCTCGATCAGCGCTCGGCGGGCAAAGAGCAGACCCCGGTCGAGTACCTCCTCCAGCGACGTGGCTCCGTGGACCTCTTCGTAGAGACGGCCGAAGAAGACAAGGAACTGCCACGACACCACGGCGTCGATGAGCTCGTCGCGACCGCCGGGGAAATACCGGTAGACCGTGGCCCGCGACAACCCGGCTTCGCGCGCCGCGTCCTCGACCGTCGTCTTGGACAACCCCCAGCGCGCCACACAGGCATAGGTGGCTTCGAGGATGCGCTGGCGCGGCCCGTCCATTGGTGGTCAGGCTACCGCCGCGGGGTCAAAAACCGAGGAGGGTGTCGAGCCCGACGGTGAGACCGGGTCGTCCCGACACGGCTTTCACGGCCAGGATCATCCCGGGCATGAACGAGGTGCGGTCATAGGCGTCGTGGCGGATGGACAGGCTCTGGCCGACCGCCCCGAAGAGCACCTCCTGATGGGCAACCATGCCATGCAGCCGCACCGAGTGGATGCGGATTCCCCCCGGGCCCTCTCCCCCGCGTGCCCCGGCCAACACCTGCGACGCCGTCTTGTCGAGCGGCCACGCATCGCCCCCCGCGTCGTCGCGAGCTCGCACCAGACGATCGGCCGTGATGAGCGCAGTCCCCGACGGCGCGTCGAGTTTGCCGTCGTGATGCAATTCGATGATCTCCACGCCGTCCATGAACGGCGCCGCCAATTCGGCGAGGCGCATCATGAGCACGGCTCCGATGGCGAAGTTGGCCGCCATCACACAATTGGCGGCCGAGCCTTCGAAGCACGCTCGGAGCTCGTCGAGCACACCCGAGCCGATCCCGGTCGTCCCCACCACGGCGTGGACCCCGTTCGACGCGCACCAACGCATGTGCTCGACCGCGGCCACGGCCACGGTGAAGTCGACCGCCACGTGCGCGCCCGAGCGCTCGAGTTCCTCGACATCGCCCGCCACCTGGAGGCCGGCCGCGTCTTCGCCGATGACCTGGCGCAGGTCGATCCCCGCCAACGCGGGGTCGACGGCGGCGACGAGCTCGAGATCCGGGTCGTCCGCGACGGCTCGGCACACCTCGCGACCCATCCGCCCTCCGGCGCCGAGCACTCCCACACGTGTCATGGCCAAACCCTATCGACGTGTCCGCAACGCCCCGGCCCTGCCCGAGACGAGGCGAGAGCCACCGGTCACGGGGTGTCGGGATCGAAGGGGCCCACCACCGACAAGGTCCGGGTCTGGGTCGCCAACGCCGAGGCCACCGAGGCCACATCCTCGACGGTGACGGCGTCCACCTTGGCCAGGACCTCGTCGACCTCGAGGACCCGGCCGTGGAGCAGCACACTCGACCCGATCCTGCTCATGCGCGCCCCCGAGTCCTCGAGCGACAGCAGTGTCTCGGCTCGCAGATGGCCTTTGGCCACCGCCAGCTCCCGGGCGGTGATGCCCTTCTCCCCCATGCGGTCGAGCTCGCCGTGCACCAGGGCCAGGACCTCGCGCGCGTGCTCGGGCGCGGTGCCGACGCTCACTGTCATCGTGCCGACCTCTTCGTAGTGGATCCGTTCCGACCAGATCGAGTACGCGAGACCGCGTCGTTCGCGTACCTCTTGGAACAGCCGACTCGAGATCCCGCCGCCCAGGACGTGGTTGAGGGCGGCCAAAGGCCATCGTTCGGGTGAATGCCGACCCGCACAGCGCATGCCCACCACCAGGTGGACCTGTTCGGTGGGACGACCCTGGACCGTGAGGGCATTCCCCGCCACCTTCGGAGGCACCCGTTGCGGCGACGCTCCGCCCGAACGAGGCGCGAAGCGGGCCTCGACCTCGAGGGCGAGGCGCTCGTGGTCCACGTCGCCGGCGGCAGCGACGACGAGGTTGCCGGCCCGGTAGTGATGGTCGAAGAAGCTCCGGATCTCGGTCTGGTCGAGCGCTTCGACGCTCGGGGGCGTCCCGAGGACCTCGCGTCCCAGAGGGTGGTGGGGGAACATCGAGGCCGTGCACTGCTCGGCCGCGAAGTCGGCGGGCTCATCGGCGTGCATGAGGATCTCGTCCAGGATGACCTGGCGTTCGGCGTCGATGTCGTCGACCCGCAAGGCCGGCTCGGTCATGATGGCCCCCAGCACGTCGAGGCCCAAGGGAAGGTCATCGGCGAGGAGCCGGATGTAGAACGCCGTGTACTCCTTGGTCGTAAAGGCGTTCATGTCGCCACCGATCTCGTCCACCGATTCGGCGATGTCCGCCGCGCTCCATTTCGCCGTGCCTTTGAACAACAGATGCTCGAGGAAGTGCGACGCCCCGGAATGAGCGTCGTCCTCGTCGCGCGACCCGGTGCCCACCCACACCCCGACCGTCACCGACCGCGCCTCGGCCATCGACTCGGTCACGAGATGCGCCCCGCAGCCGAGCAACTCGCTACGGATCATCGGCAGGTTGCCCCGCTCGGGGACGGGGCTGCAAGCTTCAGAGAAGCGCGGCGCTCGACACTCACCGACGACGAGGACGCCGAGGACCGCGATCGCCCCCGCGGTCCCCACCCCGATGGCTGCCGCGCTCGCCGCGCTCGCCGCGCTCGCCGCCGCCACCGCCGCCACCGGCCGCGGGCCCGGGGCCCAGGTCGCCCAGTTCACTGACGAGCTCGGCCTCGAAGGCCGCCTCGAACGATGCCACCGGCGCGGTGGCGCTGCTCTGGGCACCGGTCCCGCTCTCGGAGCTACGCGACGGGCCCGCCGGACGCGACGATCCGCCCGATCCGGCACCAGCCGAGCTGCTCGAGCCGTTGCCGGTCGGAGCCGGCGGCGCGCCGGCGAGAGACAACGACACCTTGCCCTGGGGGTCGATGTCGTCGACCTTCACCTCGAGGTCCTGGCCCAGGGACAAGACGTCCTCGACCCGGTCGACGCGCTTGCCGCCGCCAACCTTCGAGATGTGCAGGAGCCCGTCTCGTCCCGGGAGGATGTTCACGAACGCACCGAACTTGGTGATGTTGACGACCTTGCCGGGATAGATCGCGCCCACCTCGGCTTCGGGGGGGTCGACGATCAAGAAGATCCGGCGCTTGGCCTCGGAGACCGCGCCGCCGTCCTTGGCTCCGATCGTGACGATGCCGAAGAGGCCGTCGTCGTCCACTGCGATGTCCGCACCGGTCTCGGCCTGCAGGGCGTTGATGACCTTCCCCTTGGGGCCGATCACCTCGCCGATCCGGTCCACGGGGATCTGGAACGACACGATCTTGGGCGCGTTCTCCGACACCTCGTTCCGTGGCTCGGCGATGGCACCCGCCATCACGTCGAGGATCACCAGTCGTGCGTCGCGCGCCTGGAGGAGCGCCTTGGCGAGGACGTCGGCGGGCAACCCGTCGATCTTGGTGTCGAGCTGCAGCGCCGTGACCGCATCGCTCGTGCCGGCCACCTTGAAGTCCATGTCGCCGAAGGCGTCCTCTGCTCCGAGGATGTCGGTCAGCGTCACGTATTTGCCCTCGTCGTAGACGAGCCCCATGGCGATCCCGGCCACCGGCGCCTTGATGGGTACACCGGCGTCCATGAGCGACAGCGAGGACCCGCACACCGACGCCATGGAGGTGGACCCGTTCGAGGACAGCACGTCCGAGACGAGCCGCAAGGTGTAGGGGAATTCCTCTTGCGACGGCACCACCGGGAGCAGGGCGCGCTCGGCCAACAATCCGTGTCCGATCTCACGCCGCTTGGGACCCCGCATGAAGCCGGTTTCGCCCGTGGAGAAGGGGGGGAAATTGTAATGGTGCATGTAGCGCTTGTGCTCGTGGATCCCGATGGTGTCGAGGAGCTGGTTCATGCGAGGCATGCCCAGGGTCGTGACGTTGAGGACCTGTGTCTCACCGCGCTGGAACAACGCAGAACCGTGCGTCGTCGGGAGGAGCCCCACTTCCGCCGACAACGGGCGGATGTCAGCGGTGCCGCGACCGTCGATGCGAATGCCTTCGTCGACGATCCGCTTGCGGACGATCTGCTTGGTGAGCGATCGCACCGCGGCCTTGATCTCCCGCTCGCGCTCGGGGAACTCCGGGCTCAGCTGCGCGATGATGGACGTCGTGGCCTCGTCGAGCGCGGCGTTGCGTTCGGCCTTCTCGGTGATCGTGTTGGCCTTGGAGACCGCATCGGTCCCGACCGTGGCGACCCGCGTGAAGACGTCGTCTTTGTAGTCGGTGAACAACTCGTAGGGAATGGTGGGCTTGGCGCCGACCTTGGCCACAAGTGCACGCTGGAGCTCGATCGACTCCCGGATCCAGGTCTTGGCTGCCTCGAGGCCTTCGGCGAGGACCTCCTCGGTGACGCGGGGGGCGCCCTCGTCGTAGTACTTCCAAGAGTCCTCGGTGCCACCGGCCTCGACCATCATGATGGCGATCTCGGTGCCGGCATCCTCCGACAGCGCCCGCCCCGCCACCACGAGCTCGAAGCACGAGGCATCGCCCTCTTGGTACGACGGGTGCGGAGCCCACGTGCCGTCGGTGGTCCACGCCATGCGGACAGCACCGATGGGTCCGTCGAAGGGGATGCCCGACAACATGAGCGCCGCCGAGGCGGTGTTGATGGCCAGGACGTCATGGGGATTGACCTGGTCGGCGGCGAAGATCGTCCCCACCACATGGACCTCGTTGCGGAACCCCTCGGGGAACGACGGTCGCAGGGGACGGTCGATCAGGCGGCAGGTGAGAATGGCCTGGTCGGTGGCACGCCCCTCACGCCGGAAGAACGAGCCGGGGATCTTGCCCGCCGCGTACATCCGCTCTTCGATGTCGACGGTCAAGGGGAAGAAGTCCGCCCCTTCGCGCACGCCTCGGGAGGCTGTGGCCGCCACGAGCACCATGGTGTCGCCGATACGTCCGACGACAGCGCCGTTGGCTTGAAGGGCGAGCTTTCCCGCCTCGAATGACAGTGTGCGGTCGGTCCCGCTGATCGGGGCCGACACGGTGATGGCTTGCGCCATTGTCTCCTCATTTCTCGAGGACACTGCGCCAGGCCAGTTCCCAGTGGTCGACCACCTCTCACGCGTCGTTGCCTACCGACCGGTCCGATCGACATGATCGGCGGTGGCGCAACACGGCGCAGGTGACCGGCGACTGGCAGCTGACCGCTGGTCAAGTGCCCTTCGGTCTGTCGGGCGGAATGTCCGCCCTCTGCCCGGGCGGGATGTCCAACCCGAGGTTGGCTCCCGTCACGGCCGGGCGGCCGTCGCGGGGGCCGGCTGCTTAACGGCGGATGCCGAGCCGGCCGATGATCGACCGGTAACGCTCGACGTCGTTGTCCCGCACATAGTCCAGCAGCCTGCGTCGCCGACCAATGATCTTCATCAGGCCCCGCCGGGTGTGATGGTCGCCCTTGTGGATCTTCAAGTGCTCGGTCAGAAGTGAGATGCGCTCGGTGAGGAGTGCGATCTGCACCTCGGACGAGCCCGTGTCGGTCTCGTGCAGGCGATGTTCGGCGATCGTCGCGGACTTTTCGGCCATATGGGGGAAACGACCTCGGAATTGCTCAGAGACGGTCGGGCGAAGCCACGTTCGCCCCGGCCCGGATCCGACCGGGACGGCGTCCCGGCTGGGACCGTACTCTAGCAGGGCCGATTCGTAGACGCCCACGCGAGGTCTTGGCACCCTCCCCGCACTCGGTCCAGAAGTCCAGGTGGGGTGGATCAAGGCGACGACTGGTGGGCGGCGGACCCGAGGGCCGTGCGGGCTGCGGCCACATCCTCGGTCATCTGTCGGACCAGCGCCTCGGTGGTGTCGAAACGACGCTCTTGGCGAAGATGCGTCACGAACGACACCCGGGCAGCCTCGCCGTAGAGGTCGCCACTGAAGTCCATCAGGAATACCTCGAGCACCGGCGCGGCGGCGGCGTGGAATGTCGGACGCCGCCCGAGTGACGCCGCCGCGGCGTGGACCGACCCGTCGGGCCTCTCGTACCAACACGCGTAGATCCCCTCGCCGGGCATGGCCACACCGTCGGGCACTGCCACGTTGGCGGTCGGGAAGTCGAGCTCGGCACCGCCCCGACCGTCACCGTGGACAACGACGCCCCGGACCTGATGGGGCCGGCCGAGCAGCTCGGCGGCAGCCGCGACTTCACACGAGGCCAGGAGCTGGCGGATGCGCGTCGACGACACGGCCCGTGCCGAGCTGTCCTCTTCCAAGGCGAGGCCGACCACGTCGAATCCGTGGCGGGCGCCCATCTCTGTCAGCAGCGCCACGTTCCCGGCGCGACCGTGGCCGAAGTGGAAGTCCTCCCCCACCACCACCAGCCGAGCCCCCAGGGCGCGCACGAGTACTTCGAGCACGAAGTCCTCCGCGGTCTCGTTGGCCCGCGCCTGGTCGAAGGGGACCACCAGCGTGAGGTCGATGCCTGCGGCGGCCAGAAGCTCGAGCTTCTGGTCGCGATCGGTCAGGATCGGCGGCGCCGACTCCGGTCGGACCACGGTGGCGGGGTGTCGATCGAAGGTGACGACGACGCTGGACAGTCCCCGCGCCGCGGCCCGTTGCCGCAACTCGGCCAGGAGGTGGCGATGCCCGAGATGGACACCGTCATATGCGCCGATGGTCACCGCCGAGCCTCCGGCGGGTGCGGTGCAGTGTTCGGGGCCGTCGACAACCTCCACGGGACGAGGTTACCCGTGCCGCTGTGTTGCTCTTGTGGGCCGATGCCCCGCGCCCACGATCATCTGCTCCCGGCCAGCACGCACACCGCCACCAGCCGATCGGTGTCCGTCGCCTCGTACACGGCCAACAGTGCACCGCCGTGGTCGAGCAGCGCCCACGGACCCTCGCCTGTCGCTCCCACTGACACCCTGTCGAGGGCGAGCCCATGTGACACCGACCGTGCCATCTCGTCGTCGAGCTCGACTTGGGACAGGTCGCGCAAGGCCTGCGCGGGACTGAGTACCTGAGCGTCGGTGACCGCCTCGAGCGTGGTGGCCTCGTCGATGCCGAACGATCCGATCCGGGTGCGTCGCAGGTTGCGGAGGTGCGCACCACCACCTAGGGCTTCGCCCAGGTCGGCGGCGAGCACGCGCACATACGTCCCGGTCGAACAGTCCACCTCGATGCGAAAGACCCCGACCTCGGACCCCGATGTCTCCTCCACGTCGAACCGTTCCACCGTGACCGGTCGAGCCGCTCGTTCGACTTCGATGCCCGCCCGGGCCAATTCGTGCAGCCGCCGTCCCCCCACCTTGCGCGCCGAGACCATGGGCGGGACCTGGTCCACCAGACCGGTCAGCGACGCCGCCGACGTGCGGACCTCGGCGAGCGTCACACGGGACATGTCCCACGTCCCGGTGACCTCGCCCGACGCATCGAGGGTGCTCGTGGCGCGCCCGAGCACCACCTCGCCCTCGTAGGACTTCGGCAGTCCGGTCAGGAACCGCAACATGCGTGTGAACCGACCGAGTCCCACGAGCAACACGCCGGTGGCATCGGGGTCGAGGGTTCCGGCGTGGCCGACGCGTCGCTGGGAGAAGATGCGCCGGCATCGGGCCACGGCGTCGTGCGAGGTCCACCCGGCCTCTTTGTCCACCACCACCATGCCCATGGTCTCGGGGCCAGCCCTGTCGCTACCGGGGCCCGGCATCGTCACTCCCCCGGCGCATCGTCACCGGTGGTCTTGCGCAGGTTGCGCAAGATCTCCTCGACGCGCAGGCCGTGGGCCACGGCCGGGTCCGACTCGAAGACGAGAAGCGGCGTGCGTTTCATCCGCACCTGGCGGGCGATGGTCCGCTGCAACTCGGTGCGCTGTTCGGCGAGGGCCTCGACCGCGGCGGGGGGAAGCGAGCTCAGATACACCGTGGCCCGCGACAGGTCGGGGGTGATGTCGACGGAGGTCACGGTGAGAAGGCGAAGCCGGTCGTCGGTATCGGCCAGCCGTTCGAGCGCTTCGGCCACGACTTCGCGCAGCACCCCGTTGACCCGGGCCGTCCGGGGGTAGGCAGCGGGTGCCCTCTTCTCGCGGCGGCGTCCGGGCATTGCCAACCTCCTCTGCGCGCGGCACCAGCATCGTCGGACCGTCTCCCCTGCAGCGGCGCCAACCGCGGCGATCCCACTGCCGACCGCCCGAGACCCAAGGCGACAGTGGACCTCTCAGGTCCGGGGGATCTCGCGCTCCTCGAAGGTCTCGATGATGTCGCCATCCTTCAGGTCCTGGAAGTCCGACAGGCCGATGCCGCACTCAAAGCCCGATTGGACCTCGCGCACGTCGTCTTTGAATCGGCGCAAGGAGTTGATGGCGCCTTTCCATATGATGACGCCCTCACGCAGGAAGCGGACCTTCGAGCCCCGCGTGATCACGCCGTCGCGGACGTAGCAACCGGCCACCGCCCCGATACGGGGCACGCGGAACACCTCGCGGACCTCGGCCTCGCCGGTGACGACCTCTTCGAATTCGGGGGCCAGCATGCCGACCATGGCCGCTTCGATGTCCTCGAGGAGCTTGTAGATGACCTCGTAGGTCCGGATGCCCACGCCTCGCTCCACCGCCATCTCGCGGGCCCGACGGTCGGGACGGACGTTGAAACCGATGATGGTGGCGTTCGACGCCACCGCCAGTTGGACGTCGTACTCGGTGATCCCGCCCACGCCGCGGTGGACGAAGCTCAGCTTCACGTCCGGACGCTCGAGCTTGCGCAAGCTGTCGGTGATGGCCTCCAGGGTGCCTTGGACATCGCTCTTCAGGATCAGGTTGAGCGTGGCGGCCTCGCCCCGTTGAATCTGTTCGAACAGATCCTCGAGCTTGGCCCCCGGAGCGGTGGGCGACGGAGCGTGACCGGCCACCCGGTAGCGGTGCTCACGTGTTTCGCCGATGGTCCGCGCCGTCGTCTGGTCCGAGGTGACACGGAACTCATCGCCCGCGGCGGGAGGCTCGGAGAAACCCAGGACCTGCACCGGTGTCGACGGTGGTGCTTCTTTGACCTGTTCACCGTGGTCGTCGATCAGGGCCTTGACCTTGCCCCATGCCGCGCCGGCCACCACCGAGTCACCCACTCGGAGCGTCCCACTCTGGACGATCACCGTCGCCACCGGGCCGCGGCCGGACTCGAGGTTCGCTTCGAGGACCACGCCCCGACCACGAGCTTCGGGGCTGGCCTGGAGATCCTCGAGCTCGGCGACCACGTCGAGCTGCTCGAGGAGGTCGTCGATCCCCAGGCTCTGCAAGGCGGAGACCTGCACCACGATCGTGTCGCCACCCCACGCCTCGGGCGTGAGCCCCTGCTCGGACAGCTGCTGGAGGACCCGGTTGACGTCCGCGTCTTCGCGGTCGATCTTGTTGAGCGCCACGACGATGGGCACGTCCGCCGCTTTGGCGTGGTCGATGGCTTCGACGGTCTGGGGCATGACTCCGTCGTCCGCCGCCACCACGAGCACGACGATGTCGGTGACCTCTGCCCCACGAGCGCGCATGGCAGTGAAGGCTTGGTGGCCGGGGGTGTCGATGAAGGTGATGCGATGGCCCCCGGCCTCGGTCTGGTACGCGCCGATGTGCTGGGTGATCCCACCCGCTTCGCCCGACACGACGTTGGCGTGACGGATGCGGTCGAGCAGGAGGGTCTTGCCGTGGTCGACGTGTCCCATGACCGTCACGACCGGCGGGCGCGGACGCAGGTCCTCCTCGCGCTCTTCCTCTTCCTCTTCGAAGTACTTGGCCTGGAGCTCGGCCTCTTGCTCTTCACCGCGGTCGACGAGACGGATCTGCGCTCCGATCTCAGCCGCGAAGAGCTCGATCATGTCGTCGCTGAGTGACTGGGCTGCAGTCACGACCTCGCCCTGGAGAAACAGGAACCGAATCACGTCTCCTGCCGAGCGGTTCAGCTTGGGCCCGAGCTCACGGGGCGTGGAGCCCCGCTCCACGATGACCTCGAAGTCCGGCACGGGGGCATTCGACGGCGTATAGGTGGTGAGCTGGGTCGGCTCGAGCTCCTCGAGGTTCCGACGTCGACGACGCGGCCGGCGCTGGGGAGGACGACCTCGCCCGCCCGGACCACCGCGCAGTCCCGGCGGAGGCGGGCCGCCGCCGGGACGACCACCGAATCCGCCCCCGCCGCCGGGACGACCACCGAATCCGCCCCCGCCGCCGGGACCGCCCCGACCGGGGGGTCCACCACCCGGACGCGAGCCACCCATGCCGGGGCGAGGACCTGCACCGGGGCCACCGCCTGGGCGCGGAGCGCCCGCGGCGGGCCGCCGACCCGGGGGCGGCGGGATGGGTCGGCCGTTGGCGCGAGGAGGACCTGGAGGCGGCGGGATGGGTCGGCCCGATGAGCTCATGGGCGGCCGGACCTTGGGAGCAGGCGGGGAGCCCGGAGCGGGCCGCGAGCCCGGAGCGGGCCGCGAGGGCGGAGCGCCGAGGTCCGGTGCCGCTGCAGGGGTTGACGCGGCCACAGCCGGCGGCGCCGACCGGGCTGGTGCCGAAGGCGGGCGGGGTGCGGGCGCCGGGGTCGGGCGAGCGGCTTGGGCCGGGGCCGGACGCGGCGCAGAGGCCGGCATCGAGACCTCGCTGGCGGGACGGCTGGTGACAAGTCGTTGGCGGTCCGGCGTCGAGATGACCGGGGTGGGGGTCCCGGGCGTGGGGCTCGGCGTCGAGGGCTCAGGCGACGCCGGGGTCGAGGTGGGAGCCTCGGTCGAGCCCGACCCCGTAGCGTCGGGCCCTGCGGTGCCGGCCGCCTTGTCTTCTGCGCTCCGTCCGGCTCGAGCCGTCGCACCCCGGGCCGCCTTCTGCTCGACGGGCTCCTCGGGCGAGACGGCGCGACGAAGTCCCTCGCTGTCGGCCTTGCGCCGAACGCGGTCGGCTTGGGCATCTTCGATCGAGGACGAGTGGCTCTTCACCCCGATGCCCAACGCCAAGCAGAGGTCGAGGGCCTCCTTGTTCGTTAGGCCGAGCTCACGTGCCAGCTCGTAGACGCGTATCTTCTTCGGCAAGGGCTCCTACGGTCCTTCTTGTTCGTTCAGGGGTGAGCCGGGAAACCGGCCCGACCCACCATCCTCGCACACATGGGCACCGGCTTCGCCGGACGATGCACTGCTTCCCAGCAGCTTACGGAGGCGTTCGACCGTTCCGGGCACCACTTCGCCACGCAGGGACCGCCCGAAGGCCTGGCGTCGGACCGCCTGCTCGAGGCATCCCGGCGAGTCCCGGCACAACCACACACCGCGTCCCGGGCCCGGACCGATGACGAGCTCTCGGTCCGCGCCCGCCGACAGCCGGATCAATTCGGCCGGCGCCGCGGTCCGCCGGCAGCCGACGCACGTGCGGCGGGGGGCTACGGCGTGGTCTCCGGTTCACCCGGCTCGACGGCATCGACGGCATCGACCGTCTCGTCGGGCTTCTGCTCCTCGACCGGTGCCTGGTCAGTCCCGGCGTCGGCCTTCTCGGCAGGGGCCGCGTCGGCTTTCGCCGATGGGGTCTCACCGGGATTGTCTCCGGACTCCTCGCCCGAGGCGACGCGCGACCACTCCGCCGCGGACACCGCCTCGCCTCCCTCGGCCGGTTGCCAGACCATCTCGCCGGCTTCGTTCTCCACCCACTCACCCTCGGCCCATTCTTCGGCGTAGCCGGCCTCTTCCTCGGCGAGCTGCGTCTCGCTCTTGATGTCGATGCGCCAACCGGTGAGTCGAGCTGCCAAGCGGGCGTTCTGGCCTTCCTTGCCGATGGCGAGAGAGAGCTGATAGTCGCTCACCACCACCGTGGCGATCCCGGTGTCGTCATCGAGACGGACCTCGCGGACGCGCGCCGGTTGCAAAGCGGCCTGGATGAACTCGACCGGGTCGTCGGCAAAGGGCACCACATCGATCCGCTCACCGCGAAGCTCGTTGGTCACCATCCGGACCCGTGAGCCTCGTGCGCCCACACACGCGCCGACCGGGTCCACGTTGGGATCGTTGGACCAGACCGCGATCTTGGTGCGATGACCGGGCTCGCGTGCCGCGGCCCGGATCTCGACCACACCCGACGAGATCTCCGGGACCTCCAATTCGAAGAGCCGCTTCACCAGTCCGGGGTGGCTCCGACTGACGACGATCTGCGGGCCCTTGGTCGTCTTGCGGACCTCGACGATGTAGGCCTTGAGGCGGGCACCGTGCTCGTAGCGCTCGTAGGGCACCTGCTCGGCCTGCGGGAGCAAGGCTTCGACTTTGCCCAGGTCGAGCAGCGTGTACCGGTTGTCGGTCTGCTGGACGATCCCGGTGACGATGTCGCCCTCACGCCCGGCGTACTCCTCGTACTTGAGGTCGCGCTCGGCCTCCCGGATGCGCTGGAGGATGACTTGTTTGGCGGTCTGGGCCGCGATCCGACCGAAGTCATCGGGAGTGTCGTCCCACTCCCTGATCACGTTCCCGTCTTCGTCGAGCTCCTGGCCGTAGACGCGGATCTCCCCCGATTCGGGGTCCACTGTGACGACAGCCTCCTCGGCCGCTCCCGGTCGACGTTTGTAGGCGGCGACGAGCGCGTTGGCCAGCGCGTCGAGAAGGGTCTCAACCGAGATCCCCTTGTCACGCGCGATCTGGCCCAAGGCGTCGAGGAATTCGAAGTTGGCCTTGCTCATGGCGTTGCCACCGTCTTCCGTCCCGCAGGTTTTCTCGCCGCCGCGCGAGGAGGGCGGGCGGCTGGGCGCGGCGCCTCACCCTGGCGCGCCGCGGCGGGGGATTTCGATCCCCATTCAAAGACTGTCCGTGCCCGCTCGACCTCGTCGTACGACAGACGCCGCTCGCCTCCGGACAGGTCGTCGCCTTCGAGCACGAAACCGTCGGCGTCGGCTGCTCGCAGCCGGCCTGTCACACGACGCTCCCCTTTACCGCCGGCCACGGTCCGGACGCTGACCATCTCACCGACGGCGCGCTCGAAGTGCACCGGGGTCCGCAACCGTCGTTCGACTCCGGGGCTCGAGACTTCGAGGGTGTAGCGCTGGCCCGGGAACGGGTCATGCGCGTCGAGCACAGCGGATACCGCTCGCGTGGCCGACGCAATAGCCTCGAGATCCACGCCGCCGGCCCGGTCCACCACGACTCGGACCGAGGTCGAGTGCCGCTCGATGTCGACGACCTCGAGGCCCAGGGGGGCGACGGTGGACGCGAGCAGGTCAGAGAGCTCGTCGTCCACCTGATCGTCCACCTCCCTCGTCCCTCCGCGGCTTGGCGCCTCGCCTCTGGTCCGGGCCGGTGAAAGCAGAAGCGTGGGCTGCCGCCCACGCTTCGAACGCACCTTCACCCCCCGGACCAACAGCGCAGCGAGTATATCAGTCGCCCTCCTCGGCACTTTGGGCGGGTCGGGCTCCTCCAGAGCGTCGACGACCGGCTCCGAGTTCCTATTCCGCCCGATCGCAGACCCCACGCGCACCGCCTCTCGACGTGTTGACCGGCCCGGCGCCCGATCTGGCCGGCACCGGGTTTCGGGACCTTGGCCCCTACAGCCACCTCCTTGGTTCCGCCACGCTGGGTCGGTGACGCTCCGGGAATCGGACACGAGTGACGACCGGGCCGAGGCTTCGATCGAACACGCCGCGTGCCTCGCGCTGCTCGGAGACGGCGGCATCGGCCGGGTGGCCGTGTCGATCGGCGCCGTACCGGCGGTGTTCCCCGTGAATTTCGCCATGCTCGACGGCCACGTCGTCTTCCGTACCGCCGAGGCGACCGGTCTCCCCAGCGCGGTACGCGATGCCGTCGTCGCCTTCGAGGCAGACGACTTCGACCCCCTCTCTCAGAGAGGTTGGAGTGTCCTGGTGGTGGGGGCCGCCGACGAGATCGCCGATGGCGCCAGGCGGGCCCGGGCCGAGGAGCTCTTGTTGCGGCCTCCCGTGCCCAGGTCCGAGGAGCACATGATGGCGATCTTTCCCGAGCTCGTCTCGGGACAGCGCGTGCCGGGCACGCCGCCAGGCCTCGACCGCACCGGGTAGCGCTACCCAGGCCGTAGCATCCTGGGCGCCATGGCCCGCAAGAGCGTCCTCGCCTCCCAGTCGACCGACTTCCCCCAGTGGTACCAAGACGTCCTCGCCAAGGCCGAGCTGGCCGACAACGGGCCCGTGCGCGGCACCATGGTCATCCGCCCCTACGGCTACTCGATCTGGGAGCGGATGCAGGCCGAGCTCGACGCCCGCATCAAGGCGGCCGGCGTTCCCAATGCGTATTTCCCTCTCTTCATCCCCGAGAGCTATCTGAATCGCGAAGCGGCGCACGTCGAGGGCTTCAGTCCCGAGCTGGCGGTGGTGACCCACGGGGGCGGCAAGCTCCTCGACGAGCCCGTGGTGGTGCGGCCCACCAGCGAGACGATCATCAACGCCTATTTCTCCAAGTGGATCCAGAGCTACCGGGACCTCCCGTTCCTGATCAACCAGTGGGCCAACGTTGTTCGCTGGGAGCTGCGTCCCCGTCTCTTCCTCCGGACGACGGAATTCCTGTGGCAAGAGGGACACACCGCACACATGACCGAGGCCGACGCCCGGGAATTCGCACTGCAGATCCTGCATGACGTGTACGAGGACTTCATGGTCAACGTCCTCGCCGTCCCGATTCTGACGGGGCGAAAGACCGAGCGTGAACGCTTCTCGGGGGCCACCACGACCTGGACGTGCGAGGCCATGATGCGCGACGGCAAGGCGCTGCAAATGGGAACGAGCCACGAACTCGGGCAGAACTTCGCGCGCGCCTTCAACACCACCTTCCTCGACGAATCCGGGTACGAGGAGCACGTCTGGCAGACGTCGTGGGGAGCCTCGTCGCGGCTCATGGGCGCGCTGGTCATGGCGCATGGCGACG
>Ga0307372_10001393_pt1 | contig 42344 bp, 28 predicted proteins | sample OX1MG_FD_202533 | JGI IMG/M metagenome (GOLD analysis project Ga0307372, IMG submission 202533) | Soil microbial communities from Risofladan, Vaasa, Finland - OX-1 | ecosystem: Environmental > Terrestrial > Soil > Coastal area > Acid sulfate soil | place: Finland: Risofladan, Vaasa | collected...
TTCGTGGCACGCGGTTGAACAGATGTCCAATGGCCATACGGTAATCATGGACCACGTGGCGCCGGATCGCTGGCGGATACAAATGATGCCCGGCATGAGTGAGATCATGATTGGCAGTGACATGTATATGGTCAGAAACGGTCAGACCATGCACATGCCCATGGTCATGCCGCAGATTCAGCAGATGGTCAATCAGGACTGGCTTACCATCACCCCAGAAATCAAGCGCACGTTGCGCGATCTCGGGATGCAAAAGGTGAACGGAACCCTGCTGCATGCGTACTCATACTCCGCCAATGGAAATACCGTCACGCTCTACCTCAGCAGCGATCACTTGCCGGCAGTGTCCGTCGTCCACACCAGTAATGGTAAGGTTACGATTACCTACTCAGGGTACAACACGGCCATCACCATCAATCCCTAGTTCAGCACCCAGGACTATTCCGAGTTCGAGAGCCGGGCAAAAGAATTAAGGGGGCTAGAATCCCCCTTAATACAAGTCTCGTAGATTTGGTGGGCGGTGCAGGGATTGAACCTGCGACCCCTGCCGTGTGAAAGCAGTGCTCTACCGCTGAGCTAACCGCCCGAGATTGCAATTCGAGGGACGCGAATTTTACGGGCGGCACGCATCCGGGTCAAATAATGCGCTTTTGGCCCGTAGAATATCCGCATGTCTGCGCTGCCAATTGAAGAGTTATTACCCGCCATACGCGAAGCACTGGCGGGTCGTGGTGTGGCTGTAATCCAGGCGCCGCCGGGGGCCGGCAAGACTACGCGCGTGCCGTTGGCATTGCTGGATGCGCCCTGGCTTAAAGCTCGCAAGCTCATCCTGCTGGAACCGCGGCGCTTGGCCGCACGTGCCGCCGCCCACTACATGGCCAAGCTGCTGGGCGAAACGGTCGGGGAAACAGTCGGTTACCGGATACGCATGGATACGCGCGTCGGCCCCCGCACCCGCATCGAAGTGGTGACCGAGGGCATCCTGACGCGTCTGCTGCAATTCGATGCCGCACTCAGCGGCTACGGACTGGTGATCTTCGATGAATTTCACGAGCGCAGCCTGCACGCGGATCTGTCATTGGCCCTGTGTCTGGAAGCCCGCCAGGTATTGCGGCCCGATCTGCGTCTGGCGGTGATGTCGGCGACCCTGGACGCGGCGCCGGTGGCGCAACTGCTGGGCGATGCACCGTTGTTGACCTCGGAGGGCCGCAGTTTCCCGGTGGCGACCACCTACCGGCCGTTATTGGCGCGGGAGCGCCTTGAGGCGCAGGTGGCGAATAGCGTGCGGCGGGTGCTGGCGGAGGACAGCGGCAGCGTGCTGGTGTTTCTGCCGGGCACGGGCGAAATCCGCCGCGTCGCCAACTTGCTGGCGGAACAAATCCCCAGCGGTGTGACGGTCATGCCGCTGTATGGCGACCTTTCCCAGGCGCAGCAGGAGGCGGCCATTCTTCCTGCCGCTGCCGGTCATCGCAAAGTGGTGCTGGCCACCGCCATTGCCGAAACCAGTCTCACCATCGAAGGCGTGCGCGTGGTGGTGGACGCCGGCTTGATGCGGGTGCCGCGCTTCGATCCGGTGAGCGGCATGACGCGCCTGATGACGCTGCGCGTCTCCCAGGCCTCCGCGGATCAGCGGCGCGGGCGCGCCGGACGGCTGGAGCCGGGCGTGTGTTACCGGTTGTGGAGCGAAGGCGAACGCCTGCAGGCCCAGAGCAGCCCGGAAATTCTGCAGGCGGATCTGGCGCCGCTGGTACTTGAACTGGCGCAATGGGGGAGCGGCGATTCCGCAAAACTTTCCTGGCTGGATCCGCCGCCGGCCGCGGCACTGTCGCAAGCCCGGGAGCTGCTGCAAGATCTGGAAGCATTGGATGACCAGGGAAGCATCACCGCCCACGGACGCCGGTTGCTGGAACTGCCGCTGCACCCGCGTCTGGCGCACATGGTGGTGAAGAGCGTGCCGCGGGGCGACGGTTGGCTGGCCTGCCTGATGGCGGCGCTGGTCAGTGAAAGAGACATTCTGCCCGCGGGGGAACAGTCCGCGGATATCAGCCTGCGTTTGCAGATGCTGGATTCCGGGAGCGGCCCGCCGCAGCCAGCAGATCCTCAACGACTGCGGCGGCTGCGGGCGGTGGCGCAGGATATTGCCCGTGAGGCGGGGATTTCAGCCCATGATCTGCGCAGGCAGCACGCGGGTGTGGTGGTGGCGTTGGCCTACCCGGATCGCATTGCCCGGCGGCGCCCAGGCAGTGCGGGACGCTATCTATTGAGCGGCGGCCGTGGCGCTTTTCTGCCGGATGCGGATCCCTTGGCCGCCTGTGAGTGGCTGGCGGTGGCGGAACTGGACGGCGCGGCCCACGAAGCGCGCGTCTATCTGGCTGCGGCGCTGAGTGAAATCGAAGTGCGTGAAGTGTGCGCGGCGCAAATCACACGGCATTCCTTGCTGGATTGGGATGAGGCCAGCAGTTCGGTGAGGGCGCTCTCCGAACAGCGCTTGGGCGCTATCCGGCTGGAGGCGCGCACCCTGGACGCGCCGGACCCCGGGCAGGTGACGGCGTTGATGCTCGCGGCCATCCGCCGCCGCGGACTCGCATGCCTGCCCTGGAACCCGGCACTCAGGAATTGGCAGGCGCGCGTGATGTTCCTGCGGCGCTTGCATGAAGATAACTGGCCGGATGTCTCGGACGGGCAGTTGCTGGCGACCCTGGAGCATTGGCTGGCACCGTTCATGGCCGGCCGCTCGCGCATCAGCCATCTTGCGGATCTGCCTCTGCGGGACGCGCTCACCGCATTGCTGGACTACCCGCGGCAACAGCAGCTTGAGAGCCTGGCGCCCATGCATTTCACCGTGCCCACGGGTTCGCGCGTCGCGATTGATTACACCGCGGGCGAGATTCCGGTGCTGGCGGTGCGCCTGCAGGAATTATTCGGCTTGTCGGAAACGCCGGCCATCGCCGGCGGCGGTTTTCCTTTGCTGTTGCATCTGTTGTCGCCGGCCCAGCGTCCGGTGCAGGTAACCCGCGATCTGGCGGGATTCTGGCGCAGCAGTTATCAGGATGTCAGGAAGGACATGAAGGGACGTTACCCCAAGCATTACTGGCCGGACGATCCGCTGTCGGCGATTCCCACGCGCCGCGCCAAACGACGTTCCTGAGAAATAAGCCGGCGAAGTCCGGCCGCGCACTCAGGAGGTTAGCCGATAGACGGTTGTAATCGTCTTGTAGGAGCGGCCGACCCGGCCGCGATGAGATCAGGGATTTTGCAAGAATCGCGGCGAGTATCGCCGCTCCCACGAAAACTCAATCGTCGTAGATTTCCTTGAGCTTGTGGCGCAGATTACGCTCGTTGAGGCGATCTTCCAGCGTGCGCCAAGCCTGGGAAGTCTGCGCTTTTACCGGCTTGCGGTCACGTTTCCTGCCGGGCGCCGAAGGTTCGTAGACCGGATCAACGGCGGCGTCATCGGTTTTCTGGAGCAGTTCCTCAATGCCGGATGATTTGGAAATGTGCATATTTCTTCCTCAGCCGCAACAATGGTCCAACGCGGCGCGTTTTATACGCTTTCGCGGAATCTTTGTAAAGACAGCGGCGGGATATTCCCGGCGTTTTGCGCTCACCAAACTGTTCACGCCCCGGTTTCCACCGTTAATTAAGCCACAGGCTCCGTGTCCGGGCGGTGCTGCCGGGCGAAGAAGGTATACATGGTGGGCACCACGAACAGGGTGAAGACCGTGCCCATGGTCATGCCGCAAGCGATCACCAGGCCGATATCGAAACGGCTCACGGCACCGGCGCCGGTGGCGATCAGCAAAGGCACCACCCCCAGCACCATGGCGGCGGTGGTCATGAGAATCGGCCGCAGGCGCACGGCGGCCGCATGCTCGATGGCTTCGCGCTTGGAGCAGCCGCTCTGGATCTGCCACTTGTTGGCGAAATCCACCATCAAAATACCGTGCTTGCTGATGAGGCCGATCAGGGTCAGCAGGCCCACTTGGGTATAGATGTTGATGCTGGCCGCACCCAGGAAGATCGGTATCAGGGCGCCGCAGAATGCCAGCGGCACGCTCACCAGGATCACGAAGGGATCGCGCCAGCTTTCGAACTGCGCGGCCAGCACCAGGAAAATGACGATGATGGCGAAGAACAGGGCCAGCAGCAGTGCGTTGCCGCCCTGGATATACTGGCGCGACTCGCCGGCGTAGTTGATGTAAAAGCCCTTGGGGAAATATTCCCGGGCCTGGGCCTTGAAGAAGTCCAGGGCTTGGCCCATGGAGACGCTCGGCGCCGCCTGGATGGTGGCGGCATTCAATTGCTGGAACTGATTGAGCTGGTCCGGCTGCACGCTGAAGTTCAGGTGCGCTACCGTTGACAGCGGCACCATGGAACCGTCGCCGGTGCGAACGTAGTAGTGCATGAGCTGACTGCCGTCGCGGCGGAACTGGTCCGCCACCTGCGGGATCACCTGGTAGCTGTAACCCTGCAGATTGAAGAAATTCAGGTAACCGCCGCCCAAAAAAGTGCTCAAAGAGGAGCCCAAATCCTGCATGGAGATACCCAGCTGCTGGGCCTTGTTGCGATTGATGTCGATGGTGAGCTGCGGATTGTCGAATTTCAGATCGCTGTCCACGTAATAGAACATGCCGCTTTTGCGGGCCGCCGCCATGATTTTTTCCTGGACCGCATATATTTTTGGATAGGAATCGGTGGAACTTATCACGAACTGCACCGGCAGTCCGCCGCTGGAACCGGGCAACGAAGGCAGGTTGGCGGCGAATCCGCGCAAGCCGGCCACCTGGTTCAACTTCTGCTGCATTTCCTTGGCAATGGTCATCTGGCTGCGTTTCCGATCCCCCCACGGCTTGAGTGCCATGAAGGCGATCATGCTGTTGGTGCCGCCGGCGCCGTTGATGAGCGCATAGGCGTCCTGCTCGGGGATGCTCTTGAAGATGTCTTCCACCTGCTTGGCGTAAGCCTGCATGTAGGCATGGGTCGCATCCAGGGGCCCGGTGGTCTGTACGAATACGAAACCCTGGTCTTCCGTCGGCGCCAGTTCCTTCTGAGACAGCATGTAGAAGGCAAAACAGTTGATGAACACCATGACGGCGACGATCACGGTCACCGGCCGCCAATCGAGAGCGTGATGCAGCATGCCCTGATAACGCGCCTTCAGCCGTTCGAACAGGTGATTGAGCTTATCTTCAAGCTTGGTGACGTTGCCTGCAGGCTTCAGGAACCTGGAGCACATCATGGGCGACAGGGTCAGGGCGATGATTCCGGAGATGATGACCGCGCCCGCCAGGGTGAAGGCAAACTCCTGGAACAGGGCGCCGGTCAGACCGCCGATGAACCCGATGGGCGCATACACGGCCGCCAGGGTGATGGTCATGGCGATCACCGGCGTGGCGATCTCTCTCGCGCCGATCATGGCCGCCTGGAATGGCGTCTTGCCTTCCTCGATATGGCGGTGGGTGTTTTCCACCACCACGATGGCGTCATCCACCACCAGACCGATGGCCAGCACCATGGCCAGCAGCGTCAGTAGATTGAGCGAGTAACCCAGCAACAGCATGAAGAAGGTCACGCCGATGAGCGAGAGTGGAATGGTGATGACCGGGATGATCACCGGCCGGAACGCACCCAGGAACAGGAAAATAACGATGATGACGATCAACGCCGCTTCCGCGATGGTTTTGGTGACCTCATAGATAGAGGCGCTGATGAATTGGGTGGCGTCGTAGACCACCTTGGCGTTCAGGGACGGCGGCAGTTGTGGGGCAATATCCTGAACCTGTTGGCGTACCAGTTTCGCGGTGGTCAACGGATTGGCGTCGGGCGTCGGGTTGATAGCCATGAACACCGACGGGATGCCGCTGAAGTTCACCGAAATATCGTAGCTCTGGGAGCCCAGCTCCACCTTGGCCACGTCCTTGATACGCACCAGCGCGCCGTTCTGGCTGCGGATCACGATGTTGCCGAAGTCCCGGGCGTTGCTCAGGTCGGTGGTGGCGGCGATGTTCATGGAAACATAACTGCCCTTGGTGGCGCCGGGCGCCGCCAGGTAATTGTTCTGCACGAGGGCATTGGCCACATCGCTGGCGGTGACACCGAAGGCCGCCATCTTCTTCGGGTCCAGCCAGATGCGCATGGCGTAGGGAAAGCCGAACACCTGGGCCTGGGCCACGCCGTCCAGGGTCTGGATTTTCGGCTGCACCACGCGGGTTACGTAGTCGGTGATTTGTCCCTGGTTCATCTCTTTCGAATAGAAGCTGATATACATGATGGCCAGGCCGCGCACATCCGCGGACTGAATCACGGATGCCTGCGCCGCCGGCGGCATCACATTCTTGACCTGGGCCACCTTGGACATGATGTCGGTGAGGGCTTTATGCACGTCGTAGTTGAGTTTGAGATAGACTGTGATGGTGCTCAGGCCCTGTTTGCTGGAGGAGGTCAGGTAGTCAATGCCCTCGGCGCCGGCTACCGATTGCTGGATAGGCTGGGTGATGAAGCCCTGCACCACATCGGCGCTGGCACCGGGATAGGCGGTGGTGATGCTGATCTGGCTGGTCTCGATCTTGGGGTATTGGCGCAGTTCCATCTTATTGATGGAATTAAGTCCCAGCAGCAGGATGATGAGGCTGACAACCGTCGCCAGCACCGGACGGCGGATGAACAGGTCGGTGAATTTCATGGGCGGCGGCTCCCGTTCCTCAGTCCGTTTTCACGCTGTTGTTGATTTCCACCTGCATGCCGTTCTGCAGTTTCTGCTGGCCGGCGGTGACCACCACGTCGCCCGGCTTAAGTCCCTTGTCGATGGCCACGCGGCCATCGCGTATCTGGCCGGTGGTGACGAATACCTGGCTGACCTTGAGCACCGGCTTGCCGTCAGCGTCTTTGCCGTCCTGTTTTACGATGAAGACCGAACTGCCGTACAGGGAATAATCCACGGCCGTATTGGGCACGGTTATCGCCGGTTCCGGGTTGCCGGCGTAGACCTGCACGTTGGCAAACATGCCGGCACGCAACAGCTGTTCGGGATTGTGGATAGTGGCCTGCAGCGTGACATTGTGGGTATTCGGGTCCACCGCCGAGTCAATGGCCGTGAGTTCGCCGGTAAAAATCTCCTTTGGATAGGCATCCACCGTCACTTCCACGCGCTGGCCCTGTGCAAGGGTGGCGAGATCCTGTTCCGGCAAGGTGAATTGGGCGTACAGCGTATCCAGTGACTGCAGGTTGGCGATGTTGGTACCGACGGGCAGGTACTGGCCAAGGTTCACGTTGCGGATGCCGATGCGACCGGAGAACGGCGCGCAGATCGCGAGTTTGTCGATGCTGGTCTGGTCATTCAACAGGTTGGATTTGGCCTGTTCGAGATTGTTGGCAGCGGTATCCAGGTTGGCCTGGGAATCCAGTTTGCGGCGGACGAGTTCCTGTTCGCGTTTCAGATTGAATTCCGCCAGTTTCACCTGCGCCTGAAAGCCGCGCAATTGGGCGCGTTGGCTGCTGTCATCCAGTTGCACCAGCAGTTGGCCTTTTTCCACTTGCGTGCCGGACTGGAAATAGATACCGGTCACGCTGCCGGCCAACTGGTTGCTGACCTGGACACCTTCCACCGGCGCAAGGTTGCCCACGGCCGTGAAATACGGCGCCCAGGTTTCAAGCCGTGCTGCTTCGTCGGAGACCACCGTCTCCTGCTTCATGTGGGAGAATTTTTTGATCGCCAGGGCAACCTTGATACCGAAGATGCCGTATATGACGATCATTGCGGCCAGTATGGCGCCGACAGTGATGATGATGCGCTTTGCCATGCAAGGCTCCTTGCTCAGGAAGGGGTGATGCCGTGGCGGCGCTGGCCGCCCCGGTGGTTCGCTGCCGTGTTCTTGCTCGCGGCAGCCAATGCCGTGCCATCGAGATTGCGTCGCTGACTGCGCAAGTAGGCGCGGGCTGCGCCCAGCACGGTTCTGCCATAGCCGCATACGAAACGTGCGCCGGCCGTTGGCCCGTCGCCGTTGGCCCCGGCGGTTTCATGCCGCTGGATGTCCCGCAGATCCTGGTCAAAGGCCGCCACCTGTCTGTCCAATACTCCCCGTAGCTGCTTAGGCGGCAGCAAGTGGGCGAAATACATGAGTACCAGGAATTCGGATTTGACCTGGTGGCGTGGCTGGGTGCCGGCGAGCCGTGCGCGAAAGCTGCGTCGTCCCTTGAGCGTAAGGCTATAGAGCTTGCGGTTCGGTCCGGCTCCGCGTGCTTGTGGTCGGCAGCTTACCAGACCCGCAGCGGTCAGTTCCGCCAGCGCCGGATAAATTGAACCATAGCCAGCGGCATAAAAGTGGCTGAAGCTCTGTTGGAAGAACTTCTTGATGTCATAGCCGCTGGCGTTGCCGAAGGTGAGAGCACCCAGACACAGGTCTTTGACATCCACTCCGGAATCCTTGTGGAAAGCGAAATCGAAAGGACGCGCATGATATATCGGGCCGATATAGGGGGCAAGTGACGGATGTCGGTCATACAGGCGTCCGCTGGCCGTCTTTAATATAGGAGAGCGGGGTTCGATGCCGGTCGCGGCGTCGTTGCCCGGCGTCAGCGGGAGTTTTTGGTGGTCAGCGGGTGTTGTGCCAGGGCGGTGTGCGGCGCCACCCGGAATGCGGCGCGGGCGATTTCCATAATGCGGCCGTCCCGACCGACGAGATAGCTGACGCGCTTCACGCCGAAGCCCAATGGGCCGTCGCAGCCATAGGCGCGGATAACGCGCTTGTCGGGATCCGCCAGCAGCGCAAAGCTGAGGCCATGCTTTTCGCGGAAGCGGGCATGGCTGGCGCTGTCCTGGGGGCTGATGCCGATGACCGTCAGGCCGCCGGCAGTGAGGGAGGGCTGCAGATCGCGAAAAGCACAGGCCTCGCGGGTGCATACCGGCGTGAAATCCGCCGGGTAGAAATACAGCAGCAACGGACCTCGGGTCAGCAGCGCGGACAGGCGCAGAGCACGCCCATCCTGGTCGGGCAATTCGAAATCCGGTGCGGCATCGCCGATCTTCAGCATGCTTCGTGCTCCAGTGGCGCGGGCCGGTCCACGGCAGGCCGCTGATATAATGCCTCTTTCTGGCGCCGACAAGCGATCCCCGGGAGCAACATGAAAATCACCGTACACGGCAGCGGCTATGTGGGCCTGGTAAGCGCCGCCTGTTTCGCCAACATGGGCAACGAAGTGTTGTGCGTGGACGTGGACAAGGCGCGGGTGGCGCGGCTCAAGCAGGGCGAGGTACCCATCGTGGAACCGGGGCTGGATCAGCTGCTGGCGGAAGGCCTGGCAAGCGGCCGCCTCAAATTCACCGATGTGCCGGCGGAAGGCGTGGAATCCGGCTTGCTGCAGTTCATCGCCGTGGGTACGCCGCCGGACGAAGACGGTTCTGCGGATTTGAAATACGTGCTGCAAGTGGCGCGCACCATCGGCGAGCACATGACGTCTGAAAAAATCGTGGTGGACAAATCCACGGTGCCGGTGGGCACCGCCGACCAGGTGCGTGCGGCCATCGCCGCGGAACTCAAAAAGCGCGGCAGCCAGTTGCCCTTCGACGTGGTTTCCAACCCGGAATTTCTCAAGGAAGGCAGCGCGGTGGAGGATTTCGCCCATCCGGACCGCATCGTGGTGGGTGCCAATCAGCCCCGCAGCATCGAGGTGATGCGCAGCCTGTATGCGCCCTTCACCCGCCATCACGAACGTTTGATGATCATGGCGGTACGCGACGCCGAGTTCACCAAGTACGCCGCCAATGCCATGCTGGCATCGCGCATCAGCATGATGAACGAGTTCGCCAACATCGCCGAACGCCTGGGTGTGGACATCGAGCAGGTGCGCAAGGGCATCGGCTCCGACCCGCGCATCGGTTACGGCTTCCTGTACGCCGGTGTCGGCTACGGCGGTTCCTGTTTTCCCAAGGACGTGTCGGCGCTGACGCGCACCGCGGTGAAATCCGGCTATGAGCCGCTATTGCTGCAGGCGGTGGAGGAGGTGAACCGCCGCCAGAAAAACACCTTGTTCGAGAAAATCCATGGACATTTCGGCGGCCAGCTCCAGGGCCGCACGTTCGCCTTGTGGGGGCTGGCCTTCAAGCCCAATACCGACGACATGCGCGAGGCCCCCAGCCGGGTGCTGATGGAAGCCTTGTGGAAAGCCGGCGCACGGGTGCGCGCCTATGATCCGGCGGCCCTGCAGGAAGCCCGGCGGCTTTACGGTCAGGAGCCGCTGCTGACACTCTGCCGTTCACCGGCGGAATGTCTGGACCAGGCCGACGCGCTGGTGGTGGTGACCGAGTGGACCCAGTTCCGCAGCCCGGATTTTGACGCGCTCAAACGCCGTCTCAAGCAACCGCTGATTTTTGACGGCCGCAATGTCTATAACCCGGAGGAACTGCGCACCGCCGGCTTCACTCTGTACTCCGTGGGGCGGTCGCCGGTGAACCGCTGAGCGGCGCGGCAGCGCGCAGAAATCCTGCGCCGGCACTTTGCATGGGGACATTGGATGGCAAGGGCGCCCTTTGATAATCAGGACAGCCCCTATCTGCGGCGGATGGCGGCGATCTGCAATAACATCAGCACAGCCAGCGTGAGCATCCCCAAACCACCGCCCCCTGAGCCGCCGCCGCTAGCGGCTTTGGATACCGCCACTGTCTGGGTTACGTTGTTGGTAACGCCCTGACTGTTGCTGCATGTCAGCGACACGTTCAAGGTGCCGGCGGCATTGAATGTCACGCTTGGATTCTGCATGCTGGAGGTGGCAGGAGTTGCCGAAGAACCAAAATTCCAAATGTAACTTACACCGCTGGAACTGCCGTTCGCCAGGCAGCCGCCGGTGAAGGTTACCGCTGCACCCGCGGTGATGCCGGATGGGGCCGTAAAGCTCGTCGCCAGCGGCACCGGATCCTTGTTCAGCGTGCTCAGCATATTCGGCAGACCGTAGCCGTACGTGCCGTTGGGATAAGTATTGGTTTGATCCAGCAGGTGGATTGCGCCGTCCTGCATCAGCTGGAACGGCGCGCTGCCGGGATAGGCGGATTCCAGCAACGCCAGCAGGCCGGCGATGTGCGGCGCGGCGGCCGAAGTTCCACAAAACGGAGTTGAAAAGTTTCCGGCGCCAGTGACACTGACGCAATCCACACCCACAATGTCGGGCTTCATACGGTTATCAGGAATCAGCGGCAGATTGACCGGTCCTTGGGAACTGTAGAATTCAATTTTACTGGTATTGCTCTGGGGTACCGCGCCCACGGTGAGTTCGTAGGGAAAGGCAAGGGCTGCTTGGCCGAAGATACTGCCGCTGGGTGTATATGGGTCCACCGAGATGACATTGGATTTCTGTGACTCGACCAGCAACTTCAAATTGGTACCCGGGGTGCCTGCGACTTTGAATACCTGCAGGTACACGCTTGCCGAAGCTGAACCATTGTTGGTCCAGGCGTCGCCCTGGATGGGCTGCGGACCAGGTGAATCCAGCGGCGAGCTATTGGTCTGGTTGCAAGGTTGATAGCTGCCGGTTGTAGTGGGCGGACCCGGGTCGCTTACGTTGATGCCCTGATTGCAGGCCAGCGACGTGCCGCCGGCGCTGAACAGCACGATATCGTAGTCATTCGGGTCGTTTGAGGTGCCGCTGGGAGGAGGTGTATCCACCCAGTTGTCATCCCATTCCAGAATCCAGAAGACCGTGTCGCCTGTCTGAACCGTAAATGACGCCTGGGTTGGGTTCGGAGAAGTCCCGAAATTCTGTGCTTGGGTGTAGTTCACCCCGTTGACCGTGATACTCACTGTCGCAGGGCTCCAGGTGCCGGCCCAGAAGCCTCTCGCGTCATTGCCAGCGGCGGTCACCAGTTGTACGTCCGGGTGGCTGCTGGCAAAGCTCTTGACCGCCGTTGCAAATCCGCCATCCGTGAACATGGCGACACCCGGGAAGCCCAGATCGTCCACCACGATGTTGGCATTGAGATTGGCGGCGAAGTCGTCCAAGCAAGTGACGAATTCCACCGTGGTCTGCGGACCGCAGAAACCCAGCCGCTTTACCCCGGGCGCCAGGTCATAGATGATTTCCATCATCGCCGTACCTTCGTCGCCTGAACTGCCGAAACTGGTGTCGTTGGGATCATTCCATATATTGGGGGGCAGATCTCCCGTGCCTTGGGAGGCAGCGATATGGTCATCACCATCGGAAATCACGCCCACCGTGATGCCCTGGCCGGTCCAGCCGGTGGCTTGGCGGAACGCCTGGGCGCCGAGGATAGTGTCACCTTGCGTATCCACCGAGCCGGTACGCGGGAGCGCATGAACGGCAGGCGCGCGTTTTACAACCGCGTAGCGGGGCACCGTGACGCGGGCCACGTCTGAAAGTGCGGCGGCATCGGCAAGCCTGGTTGCCGGGATCCATGCCTGGACCACGCCGAGTTCCCGGCTGACGATGATGCCGGTTGCACCAAGCGCCGCCAGTTCGGCATCAGCCGGCGGATTTCCGTATTTATCAAAGTGCAGGTAAACCTGAACCTGACCGGCAGCATTCCAGCGTGCCGCCAGCGGCGAATTGCGGCGGTAAATTTCCCGGGTGAGCGCCGTGGACATGAGCGGTTCGAGGCGCTTTTCGGCTGCGGCGGCAGCGATGGAGGCGAGCCGTGCATCGAGCTTAGGGATACCCTGAGAAGGTACGTTGGCCCTTGCCACCAGCGGCATTGCCAGGATCAAAGCGCACGCAATCAGATATACAGGTCGCATAGAGGTGGTTTCCATGACGCTAAGCCTGTCAGCGCGGTCGCGCATAGTGGGGTGGAGTGATGCGGGTGACAAAAGACAAGGCGGCGAGTTTGTCCAGGTTCTGTGGTTTTACCCAACCCTGGACTATATGCATGGCGGGGCTCATCAGCATATTCTGCAAGCCGTTAGCGCCGAGTGTCGAGGCTGCACCGGCTGAGGTATCGTCCACGTACACATATACCTGGATACGGCCCCGGGCATCGCTGCGCACAAGCCCGTTTAGCGGAGTTGCACCAGTACCGGATCGCAGCTCGCGCGCGGTTACCGCCAGCAGCGGCGAAATTTTTGTCGAAGTGGCGATGCTTGCCGTATCGCCCGCTTGAACGTTGCCGGCGCAGCCCGCTGCCAGCAGAACAGCCAGCAGCAAGCTGTAAGCGGCCGGTGAAATGCACGCAACGACTGAATCAGTGAGTGACGATATACGCATGCAAGTTAAAAATCCCGTGCTCTCTTGAATCGTGCTGCGCCGGCATGGCGGGGAACGGCTTTACCCCGGCTAAACACCGAATTTCACCTACTATACTACCCGTAGTTTGTGCCCAGCGGAGACTTCCTGCGGCGATATCTTGCCGATGGTAATGATCGGGCCGGGGAAATTTGGCGGCTCCCAGGGGCAATGCCAGAAGGCCGTGCCGTGCGCAACGGCAGCGCAGCGGCGTCAACCGGGAACTGGGGAAGCACCGCTGCGCGCCAGTGAACCCTGAGCGGCGCGGCAGCGCGCTGGATCAGTTTTGTAGCTGTTTGCGACGACGCGCAGATAAGAGCTGCGTAAACATGAGCGCGACCAATGCCAGCAGGCCCATACTTCCGCCACCACCGAAGCGCGGAACGCTCACGGTGATGGAGTTGGTGACGCTGCCGGAACCCATCTTGTTGGAGCAGGTCAGCGTCACGCTGTAGGTGCCCCCTGTGTTGTAGGTCACGCTCGGATTCTGGGAGCTGGAGTCCGCGATGGCACTGGTGCCGAAATTCCAAAGATAGGTGAAGGTTCCGGTACCGTCGTAGCCCAGACAGCTGCCTTGGAAGGTGGTGCTTTGTCCCCCCGGGATAGTCACGCCGCTGGTGGGACTGGTGATGACGGCTGTGGTGCCTGGATAGGTGCCGGATGTCAGCAGCGTGTCCAGATTCGGCAAGCCAAAACCGTAGATGCCGTTTGGATTCACGCCACCGCTGGGTTGCGAAGCGCTGTCCTGGAGCAGCGTATAGGGATCCTGACTGGGATAGGCTGGAATCAGCAATGCCAGCAGCCCGGCGATATGCGGCGCTGCCGCCGAAGTGCCGCAGAAAGTATATGGCGAGGGCGAGCCGAAACCGCCGACGCCGGTTACGTCCACGCAATCGGGTGCTACGAAACTCGGCTCTTGTATGGTTACCGGAGTTTGCGTCCCGGTGCCGGTACCGGGAATCCCGAATTGTACCGGGCCTAGTGAACTGTATGGCTCAATTAGTTCCGCGCTGCCGCAAGACGGGTTTGCGGTGGCGCATACCGCGCCGACGGTGATCTCGCCGGGCGTCAGCGCGCTCCCCACCGGAACACCCACCGCCGATTGACCGTAAATGCTGCCGGGAATTGAAGGGTTAGGGAAGGGAGGAGACACGGCCATCTGGTTGCCTTTGGTGGAAAGCGCCAGAATCTTGAGATTCGTTCCGGGTGTGCCGCCGACAAAAAAAACTTCCAGATACGCAGTGGTCGCACCAGAAGCCAGGGTTGCGCCGCTTCCCTGTACCGGTAGGGGGCCCGGCGTGTTCAGCGGCTGAGTATTGGATTGGGTGCAGCCGCTGGTGGCCGGTGCCACAGGTCCGATATTGATTCCCTGATTGCAGGCGATAGGATTACCGCTGCTATCGAACAACACCACGTCGTAATCGTTGGGGTCGTTGGTGGTGCTGGTATCGACCCAGGGATCATCCCACTCCAACAAATAGGCAATGCTATCGCCAGCCCCGGCATCTGTTATCTGCAACTTGATATTGGGACTGCCAGCCGTGCCCCAATTCATGGCCGTGGTGTACTGCACCCCATTAATCGTCACCGGGCTGGGCAAGGTATAGGGATTCCAGGTGCCCGCCCAGAATGAGGTGCCATCATTGCCGGCGGCGGTCACCAGATGGATGTTGGGATGAGCCGTGGCGAATTGCTGCACGCCGTTGGCGAAATCGCCATTGGTGAACATGGCTTCCCCCGGGAACCCCAGGTCGTCCACGATCACATTGGCGTTGATGGCGCTGCTGAAATCACTGAGTGCCGTCAGGAAGTCCGCGGTGGTGGCCGGGCCGGCGAATCCGAGCTGCTTCACGCCGGGGGCGAGATCATAGACGATCTCCATCATGGCCGTGCCTTCGGCACCCGAACTCTGCCAAGTGGTGTTATTGGGGTCGTTCCAGATATTGGACGGCAGGTCGCCGGTGCCCTGATCGGTGGACACTCCGCTGTCGCCGTCGGAGATCACTCCCACCACCATACCCTGACCGGTGTAACCGGTTTGCGAGCGGAACTGGGAGGCGCCCAGAATCTGATCCCCTTGCGTATCCACCGAACCGGTGCGCGGTAACGCGGCCATTGGCGGTGCACGCCGTGTGAAGGCATAGCGCGGTACCGAAACGCGCTTCACGCCGGTGAGTGTGGCGGCGTCCTCGAGTTGATCCGCCGGGACCCAGGCCTGTACCACGCCCAGCGCCGGGCTGTTGAGGATGCCAGTTGCGCCGAGCGCCGCCAGTTCGGCACGGTCGGGCGGATTGCCGTTAGGGTCATAGTGCAAATATACCTGCACCTGGCCGGAGGCGTTCCAGCGTGCTTCCAGCGGTGAATTCTGCCGGAAGAGCTCCCGGCTGAGGGCCGCGGCCATCAGCGGTTGCGTGCGGTTTTCCCGGGCGGCCGTGGCGATGACAGCGAGGCGTTTACCCAGTTTGTGCCCGGCAGCCGCTGCCGGCGCGGCGTGCGCTGCGAATGGCAGTGCGCTTGCCAGCAGGATCGGAATCAGGCGCATAAAATTCATACGAGTGATGCTCATGGCCGAGGGTTTCCGTTAGCGGAGTTGTGCGTAGCGGGGTGGAGTGATGCGAGTCACGAACGGCAGTCCGGCGAGCCCGTCAAGGTCCTGCGGTTTCACCCATCCCTGAACCAAATGCAGCACCGGACTTGGCATGGCATCCGCGAGTCCCTGTTTGGCCAGTATGGCCAGGTCATCCGGCGACAAGCTACTGATATAGACATACACCTGCAAGCGCCCCTGGCTGTCGGCGCGTACTTGCCCGGTCGTGAAATCCGAGGGCAATCTGCCGGCGGCCAGCTGCTGCGCCACTGACTTCAGCATCGGAGCAATCTTCTCGGCCGCAGTTCCAGTGGCGGCAGGCTGGATAGGGGTGCTGTGGGCGCAAGCAGCGAGCCCAAGCAACACGATGGACAGCGCCACTCCTCCAGGCCACGCCCTGTGAGTGCCGATGCCAGGTTTATGCGTGGTTGTCATGAAATGCCGCAGAGTCGATGGTGCCGGTACAGGCAAGCTTCAGCCCGTCCGTAGAACCAAATCCGAATTGGCTGACTTAACAGTGCAGGTACTGCCAAAAGATTACCACAGGCCTAGTAACGGGCTGGATAATCCTTGGTTCACCGACGGGCAACCCTGGATAGCAGGGCCGGGGGCGCGATGCTAGAATGCCGCGCCGTACGGGGCGGTAGCTCAGTTGGGAGAGCGTCGCGTTCGCAATGCGAAGGTCGAGGGTTCGATCCCCTTCCGCTCCACCAGGTTTTCAGCATAATTTAAAGCCGGGTCAAGCCCGGCTTTTGCCTTTCTGCCCCCGGTAGCTCAGTTGGGTGAGGCCGGTGCCCCATTGAAATGCCGGTGGCATTTCGATCCGGCCGAACGCCCGTACAGGGAAGTACGGGCCGGCGGGCATACCAAGGATGGTTTTTAGCCACTGATACTATGATGGGACCGGGCCCCGGTAGCTCAGTTGGGTGAGGCCGTGCCCCATTGAAATGCCGGTGGCATTTTGATCCGGCCGAACGCCCGTACAGGGAAGTACGGGCCGGCGGGCATACCAAGGATGGTTTTTAGCCACTGATACTATGATGGGACCGGGCCCCGGTAGCTCAGTTGGGTGAGGCCGGTGCCCCATCGAAATGCCGGTGGCATTTCGATCCGGCCGAACGCCCGTACGGGGAAGTACGGGCCGGCGGGCATACCAAGGATGGTTTTTAGCCACTGATACTATGATGGGACCGGGCCCCGGTAGCTCAGTTGGATAGAGCATCCCCCTCCTAAGGGGAAGGTCGGCGGTTCAACTCCGCCCCGGGGCGCCAAATCGCCGTCAGCCCACCATCGCCGGCCCGTCGAGCAGTGGCGGGAGTTTCAGACAGGCAAAAACCGGTTATCCGCTTCGCGGTCTTCGCCCAGGGCCGTCATCAGCGGACCCAGATACTCCCGGTAAGGTTCCCATCCTTTGACTGATGTTGCATACAGAGGCTGGCGTACCTGCAACACGCTGGCTGTGGTGATGGGGCGCGCTACTTCATGGAAATTCAGGCAGTGGGTATCGAATTCCAGTCCGCAGAAATCCAGCAGGCGCCGAATTTCCTGTTCCGGAGTCGCAATGATTTTTTCATAGTCCACATCGAGTATTCGCCCGGGAAGAACCGCATGCCAGTGCTGCATGAGGCGCTGGTAAAGACGGTAAAACTGGCCGAGTTCCGTCAAATCGTATGCGTATGGCAATTCGGACGTGAACAGGCGTTTATAAGAGCTTACGCAAGTGGCCATGGGGTCACGCCGGCAATGAATGATATGTGCTCTTGGAAACAATAGATGTATGAGCCCGATAAACATGAAGTTGCCGGGCATTTTATCGGTAAAGCGCGGTTTGTATTTGTGCAGCTCCTGGGTAAGTTCCGTGTAGTCTTTTGCCATTTCCTGCAGATCGGCCGTTACCTGTGCAGCATCGCCCGGTGACGCTTCTCCGCGGGATCCCCATCTTTCACCGATGCGCTCGGCGATACCCAGCATGTGATGCAGCTCACCCCCACCCTCGACGCCCGGATGAGCCGCAAGAATCTGCTCAATCAGGGTGGTTCCGGAACGCGGCATGCCCAGTACGAAAATCGGGGCGAGAGCGAAATCGCTGCGGTTCTGAAAACGCTGCAGCATTTCCGCAGTGAAAAAAGTCCTGATGCGCTCCGTCAAGGCTTCCTGCATGTGTATCGAGTAGTTGAGGGTCGAGCGTTTCAGTGTATTGGCGCGTTGCAGGTACGCAAAAGCCGCAGCGTAATCGCCTGAATCCTCATATATCTTGGCCAGCGCAAAGCCGGCGTCCAGTCGGGCAGCAACCGGAGTCCCGGTCTCATCCAGAAAGCGTTTTTCAAGAAGCGCAGTGCGGGGGTCCTCCTTTGATATTTTCTTCAGGTTGGCAAGCTGGGTGTAACCCCGAAGCTCGGGGGCAAGCTGCAAAGCGTTTTCACAGGCCTCGGCCGCTTCTTTTGTGTGTCCAAGGATCATTAGCGCCGTGCCGATGTTGTAATGCACAGCCGCATCATTGGGATCACGGCGCAACGCTTCCCGCAGGAAGATCAATGCGTCTTTGTGCCGCGCGTTTTGGATAAGCAGGATGCCTATCTGCAAGCAAGGCAGGGCATCAGCCGGGTAACGCTGCATGGCCGCGCGCAGGATGTCCAGAGCGGCATTCAGCTTGCCGGCCTCAGCCAGGGCGCGGGTATATTCGCTCATATACTGCCGGTTGCCCGGATCATTGAGGGTGGCACGGCGGAAGGCCTCTAACGCCTGACGCGGATCATTTGCGGTGCGCAAGGCCTGACCGAGTCCGTACCAGCCACGGGCCATCTGTGCACCGCTTGTGGCCACGTCAATCGCACGCTTGAAAAGATCGGCCGCCTCGCTCAAGCGTTGTTCCGCGAGCGCCACTTCGGCAGCGATTTGCAGCCCTGCGTATGCATTCGGATGCGTCTCCAGCAGGCGATGGGATATTTCTGCCGCCTTGGCAACCTGGCCGGTACGCAGATACTCCGCCGCCTGTTCCAGTGCATCCCGTTTTGCGTCTGCCTTTTCCTCAGCGAGGGGCCGGTTCATAGGGGTTTTGCCTTGTCCGCTGCGTGCATGCGGCCCGCAAGATTTTTTTCCGACAGGGCACGCAGTTGGGCGGCGAGTTCCGGCGTGATGCGGAAACCGGGGTTGGTGTTGGGATTGATCATGATGCCGGCCCCCCTGGCTACGCCCAATAACGCCCACGCCGCATCCACTTCGACGGCATGGCGGTAGGGGCTGCCATCCTTGCGGGATTGCTCGGCACGATCTTTCGAGGTGAACAGGGCCAGCATGGGTTGCTGCTCATTGGTCCCGTCGCTGACGAATAAAAGCCGCATGGAGGTGCTGGGAAGCGACAGTCCGTCCCAGGGGGTGTCGAGTATCACCACCACTCTTGACTGCACCAGCTTGGCCAGTATGGCGCGCCGGCTTTCCAGATTGTCTTCAAAGGATTCCAGCGCCTGTTCCAGGGAAACGGCTTCAGTGTTGATGTTCATGTGGTTGTCTAAATGCGGCTGGGCAGATTTTTATTATATCAACCGGCAGGGAGAGGGCCAGCTTGCAGAGCCTTGCGCAAGGGTCCGAGGTGGCTTGCGTAATGCCGCCAGCGGCCCATGGCCGAGCGATAGACCGGTTGGCGTACCTGGTAAACGCTGGCGGTTGTCACCACCCGCGCGGACCGGTCGAATGCAAGGCAGGCCGGATCCCACACAAGTCCACAGTGCGCTGTCAAACGCCGCGACTGCCCTTCCGGGTCTTCGACAAGCTGTTCATATTGCAGGTCAAGCATGGTTTCCGGCGGCAGCAGACTTTTCCAGTGCTGCATCAGTTCTTCATGCAAGCGGTAAAAAACCCCAAGATCGCGCAGATCGGAACAAAACTCATGGCCGCTCTTGAACAGGGTCGTGAAACAGGAAACACAGGTATCCAGCGGATCGCGGCGACAGTAGACGATGCGCGCGCGGGGATAGAGCATATGGACAAGTCCCAGTATCATGAAGTTTGAAGGCATCTTGTCGGTGATATGCCGAGCCTGCGGCGCCAGTGCGTGCATGCCCGCCAGACATTCCTCCGCCAGACCCCGCAGATCTGCATCACCCAGGCCGGCGAGACCGGCGGCGAAATTCAGGCGATAATCGGCTCCCAGGCGCCGGCGTAATGCGCTGTGCAGCAGCATCAATTCTCCGCCTCCCTGTACCTGGGGATGGCTGGCCAGTATTTGTTCCACAAGGCTTGTGCCGGAGCGCGGCATGCCGACGATGAAGATCGGCGCATCGGAGACGTTGCCTGCGGCGTGCTTGCGGGCGATGAAATCACCGCCGCATACGCGTTTGAGAGCATCAAAAAACCGCCGCTGCGCCTCGCTGGAGTAATGCAGTATCTGGTGACGCAGCCGATTACCCTCCCGGTAGTGCTCGAAGGCGCGGTCGTAATCGCCGTTGTCTTGATGGATTTTTGCCAGCGTGAAGTGCACGTTGACGCCTTGTCCGGGATCGGACCCAGTGCCGCGCCGAGCAGTAGCCTGTAGGCGCCGGGTCAATGGATCCGTGGGAGAAACCCTGCGGATGGCCACCAGATGTACGCTGGCCTGATGAAAATCCGGAGCCAGTCGTAACGCAACCTCGAACCGCTCACAGGCGCCGGGAAATTTGCCGAGATTGGTGAGCAATACACCTTTCTGGTAGTGCGCTTCGGGTGAATCCGGGTGTTCCAGGAGTACGTTGTCCAGCATCTGGTCGGCTTCATCGAGCGCTCCGGATTCGATCAGCAGCGACGCGAGGCGGGTGCGGATGGCGGGATCATCCGGACTGAGTGCCAGCGCCTGACGGCAGGCCGCCACGGCTTCCGGCAGCAGGCCCAGGGATTGCTGCGTGTCAGCCAGTGCTTGCCAGGCATCCCGGTAGCGGGGCGCCACACGCAAGCCCCGCTGCCAGCAAGCGACCGCATCTTCCGGATGGCCGAGTGCGTGCAGCGCCAGGGCGAGCCCGTGCCAAGCTTCCGCATAGCCGGGTTGCAGCTCCAGGGCGCGTTGGTAATACGGTATCGCTTCCGCAAAGCGTTGCTCCCCGGAAAATACCCCGGCGTAGTTGTATTGGAAACCGGCATTGCCCGGCGCGAGTGCAAGGGATTGGGCCAGCAGATCGTGCGCAACCGCTGCCCTGCCGGTCTGATGCGCCAGAAGCCCCATATAATGAAGTGCATCCGGCTGTTGCGGTTGTGTTTCCAGTACCCGGCGGTACAAGTTTTCCGCTTGCGCGTATTCGGCATGCTGCTGGTGCCGGATCGCTTGCGCAAGGGTTTGCTGAACGGGTTCGGCGGAGGTAGCCGCGCTATCGGATTGCATCATGCGAAATCAGGTTGCTTGGGCCAATTCCGGACCCAGCGCCTGGATCAGCGGCTGCAATTGCGGGAGGTAATGACGCCAGCGTCCGATGGCGCCGGTATAGAGCGGCTGGCGGGCCTGCCAGACGCTGGCCGTGGCGATACTGTCCGGTTGACGGTGAAAATCCAGGCAATGGTCATTCCACTGGAGTCCAAGGTATTCCAGGAGCGTGCGTAACCGGGTCTCCGGGTGGGTGACCAGGTTTTCATACTCAAGTTCAAACAGCATGTCCTGGGGGAGTGCGGCGCGCCAATGGGACATGAGATCGTGATAGGCACGGTAAAAGAAGGCAACATCCTGTAGATCATAGGAGTAATTGTTGCGCGGATGCGCGAAGTTCTGAAAGTAGACGGAGAGGCAGGTGTCCAGAGGATGGCGGCGGCAGTGAATGATTCGGGCCTGCGGGAAGACCCGCGCAATCAGGCCAAGGTGCAGAAAATTAAGGGGATTCTTGTCCACCACCCATCCGGCCTCTCCGGCCCGCTCGGGCCAGCGTTGCCGGTGCGCGCGGGCCAACCCGGCAAGTGCCACCTCATTGAGTTGGGCGAGGCATTCGGGATATCGGGTATGGGTTTGTGCCGCTGCCGTGTTGGCAAGCACTTCAATCCCGTCGCCTTCGCCCAGACTGCAGACCCGCGGAAGGCTGGCGAGCATGCGTTCCAGGAGCGTCGTGCCGCTGCGCAGCATTCCCACAATGAATACCGGGATACGGGCGTCATCGCGATCCAGTGGGCACCGAGGCAGGGGCGCGGCGGAAGCGGTGCGCAGGCGCCCGAAGTAGTCCGCCCAGACGGCTGTCTGAAACGGTTCCTCCGTCCGGCGCAGTGTGTTGCCCTCCTGGATATGATGGAAGGCTAGCGGATAGTCGCCCAGGTCGTCATACATCTTGCCCAGGGCAAAGTGCAGGCAGGCCCGGGTCGCGGTCGTCAGGGCCGGGTTTTGCAGAGCCGTCTTGTAGCGCGTCACTAGGGCCGTGTCCTGATCCGTAAGGCGACGGGTATGTGCCAGCAGCAGGTAGGCTGCTCCCATGTCGGGATCCAGTTCAATTGCCCTGGAGAGAGCCTGCTCCGCTTCCCGGTAGCGACCGAGCTTCTGCCGGAATTCCCCCAGGCGCAGATAACTGCGCGCGCTGGGTTCCTGGCCGATGATCCCGGCGTAGAGCGTTTCCGCCTCCTCGAAACAGCGCAAATCAGCCAACAGCGTACCGGTGCGGTGGAGCAGGGGCAGGTTACCGACGTTGTTTTCAGCCAGTATCAGGAGCAGACGTCCGGCGTCGGCCGTGCGGCCTTGCCCATGCAACAGATAGGCCAAGCTGAAACCGGCTTCCTCCATACTTGGATCAAGTCGTAGTGCATCTCGCAGGGCAGATTCTGCCTCCACCGCTCGGGCCTGGAGACGCAGACAGTGACCGAGGGCGCAGTACGAGGGAGCAAATCGGGCGTCTTCCTGGATGGCTTGCTTCAGCGCTTTTTCGGCAGCCTCATAATTACAGGATCTGAGATAATATTGTCCACGTGAGTAGGCGTCAGAGGGGGACTGGGATTGCCTAGGGGCATCGGTCAGCAATGAATTAACCCGCATCGCTTTACATAACACCGGGAATTAGTGAAGACTTCACTAAAACAGCGACAGTGTATCCGAATCCCCCGTTCCAACCAAGTCTTGTCTTTACTATTAGCTGTCGCAAATTTATGACAGCGATTCACAGGGTCAATCATCGTTGCATTATTGCAACATTATGCCATTCCTTAAGGTCGAGGCAAGTGTCAAGACAAGGGAATTAGGGGTTAGTCAGTCAACCTTTCGGAACAATTGTGTTCATTACTTACAACACAATACTTCCATTTTAAAATTGTTGTGCTATTATTACCACTGATAGCTTGTCCGGCGGATGGGACCGATTTAGCGTTTCAGACCGGATGCTTGTAAATGTCGGGCCGTCGCGACGCGCGTATGCGCCTTGGAGGGTCACGAGCGTTCCAAACCAATTCACTCGCTGAGGAGTATGTGGGATGAACAGCAATCTAGTAAGCAAAGCGGTACGTTACGCCCTGGTGGCTGGCGCCGCCACCGCTCTCGCCGCCCCGGCAGTATTTGCCCAGGATGCCGCGCAGAGCAGCAGTAATCAGAACCAGAATCCCAACACAGCGCAGTTGGGCAAAATCGAGGTGACGGGTACGCGCATCAAGCGCACGGATGTAGAGACCGCCCAGCCAGTCACCATCATCACCCAGAAGCAGATTCAAGCATCGGGCCTAACCTCCATCGGCGACGTGTTGCAGTCCCTCACCCAGTCCGGTAATGCCATAAATACCGCGTTTAATAACGGCGGTAACGGTTCCGAAAACATTGATTTGCGCTTCCTAGGCTCCCAGCGCTTGCTAGTGCTGGTCAACGGGCGTCGCTGGATCCCGGGGTTGAACGGCACCGTGGACCTGAATCAGATTCCTGTGTCCGTCATTGATCACGTTGAGGTCCTGCAGGACGGCGCTTCAGCCATTTACGGTTCCGACGCCATCGCGGGCGTCGTCAATATCATCACCATCAAGAACTACAATGGCGCCGAGGCGCATGCCTATATGGGCATGTACGACGGGCATAACGATGGCGGTGGCTGGGACGGCAAGGTTCAAGAATACGATTTCACCATTGGCAGCAGCGGCGACCGCGGTGGCGTGGTGATGAACGCAAGTTATGTGAACCAGAGCCCAGTGTGGGCTGGTCAGCGCACCCTCTCCAAGGAGCCGGTGTTGGGTGAAGGCCCTTCGACCGGCAGTTCCGCGAGCCCGAGTGGACGGTTCTTGCTGGTCGGATCTCACTATGCAGGGCAGAGTTTTGGCAACGCGACATGCAGTCCTTACAATCCCGCAGGGCACAGCTATGGCACCTGCGACATGACTTTGATCACGCCCGGCCAGACCAGCCAGCCGTCGCCGATCGGCAATTTCCGCAATTTCACCAATCCAGACCATTTTAACTTCGCTCCGGACAACTACTTCGTGACGCCCAACGAGCGCACCGGCTTATATGTGCAGGGCCATTACAATCTAACTGACAATGTGCAGTTCACCACCAGTGTGCTGTATAACGACCGTGTGTCGCAGCAGTCCCTAGCGCCCTCACCGATCTTCATCGGCGCGGCCGGCTACACCGCCAACGGCAAGACCTTCGGTATCGGTGCCAGCAACCCGTACAATCCGTTTGGCGCCAATCTCCCAGGTTCGTTCGCCTCACCGTGCTATGCGGCGGGTAGCTGCGATGTACTGGACTTCTCCGGCCGTCGTCCCATCGAAGGCGGTAACCGCTACTTCAACCAGAATGTGCAAACCTACATGTTCCGTTCGGGGTTCAACGGTTACTTCAACATGATGGGGGGCGAGTGGGATTGGGACGTCGGGTATACCTACGGCAACAACTACGAGACTGATGTCACCCGTGGCCTGTTTAATACCCTAAACTTGGCCCAAGCCCTGGATGCGCCCGGTTTCACGCCCTGCAGCCAGAGCCCGGGTTGTGTCCCGTTTAACTGGTTCGGGGGCAATCCCTCGATCACCCCGGCCATGCTGGCCTACACCCAGTACGAGGATCACGCGGTCACTGAGAACACCATGCGGGACTATACGGCCAATATCACCGGCGATTTGGCCCAGCTTCCGGCTGGCCCCCTGGCGGTGGCGTTGGGCGCCGAGTATCTGGGGTACAACGGTTTCCAGCATCCGGATGCCACCACGTCCTCAGGCAACACCACCGGCAATGTGACCCAACCCACGGATGGTGGCCAGTGGACCCATGCCGAGTACGTGGAGTTCAACATCCCCTTGGTGTCGGACGTGCCATTCATGAAGAGTCTGAGCCTGGACATCGCCAACCGCTGGTCGCAGTTCAAATGGGCGGGCGGTGAACCCACCAGTCCCAATTACGGCGCGCAACACAGCGCCAATGCCTCCACCGGCCGGGCGGCCCTGCGCTGGCAAGCCACCGACCAGCTCCTGCTGCGTGGCAGCTGGTCCCAGGGCTTCCGGGTGCCCAGTCTGAGCGAATTGTATCTGGGCGACAGTCAGAATTTCCCATCGGCGCAGGATCCCTGCGCGCCGTCGCCGGGCTCATTGCCGGCGGGTGCCCCTCTGCCGCCCGGATGCAACGGGTCGCAGCATAAACAGCCGAACAGCCAGATCCAGTCCACCATTGGCGGCAATCCGAGCCTGACGCCGGAGAAGGCCATCTCCCGGGAAGTGGGCTTTGTATATAACCCCGACTGGTTCCCGGGGTTTGATTTCAGCGCGGATTACTATCATATCGAGCTGACCAATGAGGTGAGCGCCATCAGCGTGCAGACCATTCTGAACGGATGCTATCTCCAGGGAAATCAGCATTACTGCCAGGATATCACCATGGCAGGCAATGTCATTTCCAACATTAAGGATACCAACCTCAACATTGGCGGCGTCAGCACCGATGGCATTGATATCTCCACCCACTACAAGTTCCCGTCCACCGCAATCGGTGACTTCAAGCTGGGTCTGGACTGGACCTTCCTCCGGAGCTTCGTGCAGACTATTCCTAACAGCTCGAGCACGACAGGGTTCTCCAGCACGGAACTCGGGGGGACCACCACCAGTTTCGGTGGGTTCCCGAGGCAGCGCGCCAACCTCAGTCTGGATTGGAACTACGGTAACTTGTCGGCGAGCTGGATGATGCAGTACATCCATTCCATGACCGAAGGCTGCTCCACCACGACCATTGCGGACGGCTACTGCTCGGATCCCACGGGGATCTATTCCCCGACGGGCGGCACCGGCGTGAACTATCTGGGCGGTACGGTCTACAACGACGTGCAGGCGACCTATCATGTGGATAGCTGGAATTCCGACCTCTCCTTCGGTATCCGCAACGTGCTGGACAAGAAGCCGCCGGCGGCGTTGTCGGCCTTCGCCAACAGCTTCCTGCCCTCCCTCTACCGCGTGCCTGGCAGGTTCTTCTATGCCCAGGTCGAGGTGAAGTTTTGATGCCCGACGAATAAAATAACAATAGAGCAAAACCTGCGGCCCCGGAAACGGGGCCGCTTCCTTTTTGAGGGTGGCGGACATCTTGGCCGCGACGTCATTCAGAATTTCGCTAGCATTGCAGCGAAGATCACCACACACACAATTCTGAATGAGCTGCGTCCCAGCTGCGAGAGATTCGCTGTGGACTCAGCGTAACTTGAGAGAGGGTGGGTCCATGGCGGCGCCCGCTTCCCGTACCCAGGCGTTGAATGCCACGGTGACACGTTCGCGCGCACCGTAGTAGGGCGCCACTTCGTGCATCAGGTAGGAGGGGAACAACAGCAGTTGCCCCGCCAAAAGACTGAAGGCCAATTCACCCAAGCCGAAGGGCGTTTGCCAATGGGCGTTGCCCGGATCGAGATACATGCCTGCCGTGGTGCGTGCTTCCAGGAAGCGCAAGGCCCCGTTGTTGGGTTTGTTCGCCACCGCATCACCCGGATCCACGCAGTAAACACCAGACCAGGACGCCATGGGGTGGTTATGCTGGGCGGTGTAGCCGCCGTGGCGCGTCAGGTGGTACCAGCTATGGTGGAAGATGCGCAGCCGGTCCATCTCATCGTTGGAGTAGCCGTTCAACCGCTGGATGACGAGCCCGGTATATTGCAGGCAGAAACGCGCCAGCACCTGAATTTCCGTTTCCTGGTTTTCAAACAGGCTGAAATCGCTCTCATACACTGCAACCTTGATAACCGGCGTTGGTACCGAATGCCGGGGGCGGCCTTGGTCCTGCTCCCATCGGAGAAACAGCTCCCGGAGGCGCGCATTGAGCGCGTCGCAATCCGGCATCTGCGTCTCGATGAGGGGGGAGGCAAAGACCGTGCTGATGTTGATGTGCGGCGGTTGCGGCATACTGCAATTTTATAATAAACGACCTGCGTGGGGCGCGGCGCCAGGCCCCGTGTATTGTTTATTTTGCAGCAGCGTATTACAGTCAGACCCGCAGCAGCACAATCCGGGGAAGTCTCATCGTGATGGGATACGCGCGGACACAGCAGATTGAAGGCCGCGAAATCCGCGTCTATGACAGCCTGCTGAATCACCAGGATATCCAAGCACTCACCGCTCTGTTTGAAGGGGGGGCCTTTGTCCGCAATGAAGTGGCCCGTCCCGACACAGCGGTATTTCGTCACTGGGCGCTCAATATTCCCCTGGAAACCGCGATACACCTGCCGGTGTATGCACCGACGCTCGCCGCAGTGCAAAATTTTCGTGCGGACCGGCAGTACCGGCTATACCGGTGCTATTGCAACCATGCTGCCTACGGAGACATGCTATTCACCCACACCGATTGCCTACCGGGAGAGCAGCATCTCACCACGCTGTGGTATGTCGCACCGGAATGGAACGTGGAGTGGGGCGGTGAAACCGTGTTTTTCAATTCGCGCCACGATGCGGAAGCGGTGGTCAGCCCGCGGCCGGGGCGACTGGTGGTTTTTGACGGCTCCCTGACCCATGTGGGACGCCCGCCCAACCGCGTTTGCTATGTTCCTCGCTATACCCTGGCGCTGAAATTTAATGTGACAGCGAGACATTCTTAGGTTTCAATCTCGTACCCCAAGGTTTCCGCCAGCGGCCGCAGCGTCTCGATGGTCGGAGCGAGATGTCGGGCGTAGCGCTTCCAGCGATACAGGGCATCCCGGTAAACCGGTTGAATCACCTGATGATAGCTGGGCGTATAGATGCGACCGCGTCTGCGGGCATGTGCAGTATGGTCGGAAAGACCCTCTGCCCACTCCAGTTCAAGGAAATCAAGCAGGGCGCGGATCTCCATGTCTTTGTCTTCCACCAGCGCTTCGTAACGCAGTTCGTGCACGTTGAGCGGCAGGTGCTTGCGGTAATGCAGCCACAGACCCATCACGAGACAATATAAATGCGTGGCGGTTTGCAGATCGCAGAGATTGGCCAGCACCGGATTGCGCCCGAAGGGCTGCATGAAGCACGACAGGATGACATCGCAGGGATGGCGCAGGGCAAAAATGAAACGCGCCTCGGGAAAAAGCAGATGGATGAGAGCGGCATGGGCCGAGAAAAAGGGATTCTTGTCCACGACCAGTGTGGTGTGGGCCTTGTCGCCCAGTTGTTGCTCTAGCGCATGCCAGTAGCGCGTTCTCATTTCATCCAGATCCGCTGCTGTGAGTCCGGAGAGAGCTTGCGGGTATCCCGCGGGATGCTGACCCAGGGTTTCGATAATCTGGTCAATAAACGGCTCTTCTTCCAGCACCGATATTCCAGGGTGGGCATCCAGGATGGTATCCAGAAGCGTGGTACCGGAGCGCGGGAAGCCCACCAAAAAGACTGGATTTTGCGCCGGCACCGGCCCGATTACGGCAGCCGGTCGCAGGGTCGCGAACGGAAAAGTTTGGAAGAAATCCGCCATGGCGCCCATTTCCCGCCGGTAGTGCCGGGCGCCTTGCGCGAGTTCCGGCCATAGTTGCAGCGTCTGCCGGTTCCCTTCCAGAAAATGCTGATACGCCTGATCGGCGTCTCCGAGCCGGTCATAATCACGCCCGAGTTCGAACTCCATGACCCACCGCACATTGGCATCAATACCCTCATTTTGCAGCACGGATTTGAGTCTCAAGATTGCAGCTTTATATGCACCCCGGCGGCGCTCGCATTTTGCCGCAATCAGGTGCAGATGTTCCTGCTGAGGCGCCAGGGCGAGCCCTCGTGACACGGCATGCTCCGCCTCGTCCAGCATGTTGGCCTGTTCATAGAGTGTTGCGAGGTTGGACCATATGTCGGCCCGGGATGGATCCAAGGTTATGGCATTACGATAGGCCGCAATTGCGGCCACATAGTCGTGCTGCCGATTCAGAGCAACAGCTAGATTGTTGTACAGATCCGGATCATGGGTATCCAGTGCCAAGGCGTCCCGATAGGCCGCAATGGCGGCACTGATATTTCCCAGCTCTTTCAGCGCAAGTCCCAGCTGGTTCAGTATGCGCGCGTCATTCAAGCCGGCTCTCACGGCATTCTGCAGGGAATGTATCGTCTCGGGCCACCGTTGCAGCGCAAAGTAGGCCGAGCCCAGTACCCGCCATACCGCTCCTTTATTCGGCGCGTACCGTGAAGCGGCTTCCAGATTGGGTAGTGCGGCGGCGGCATCACCGGCATTGAGCAGCAGGCTCCCCAGCATGAACAAGGCGCCGGCATGTTGTGGATTTTCGGCGAGCGCCTGACTGGCCAGTGCCTGCGCATGACCGGTATCACCTAACTCGTAAGCGTCAATCGCGGCGTCGTAAAACTCAGTGGCAGTGCGCGGCGTGGGCTTGGGGACCCCAATCAGGTTATTCACAAGCGGTTACCCAGTTGCTTGAGCCGCTGCATGAGTGTGTCGGTGCCGGGCAGGACCGGGGACAGTTGCGGCTCATGGCGACGCCACTTGTCCCTGGCGGGCGGGCTGAGCGTGTACCGCGAGTAGGGCAGGCGGCTCGAGAGAGCCTTCTCCCGTTGCGGCTGCGCTGGCAACCCGAGCCAGGAACAAACTTTTGAAAATACGCTGCCGGGTTCTTTTACCAGCGTTTCATAGTCCAGCACCCGCCAGCGGGAGGCAGGCAGCGACGCCAGGTTTTCCAGGATGGTCTCATTGGCTTGTTGCCATTGGCGGGCAACGACCTCAGCCAACGGTTTGTTGCGCAACTGCCGCCAACCGGGAATGAGGAGTAGTGACCAGGGACGGTCCGGCCAATCGGGCAGGTCGGGGTAGGTGACAAAACTGCCGGATTGCCAGGCATCCAGCATGCTGCCGAGATTGGCGGCGGCCTCACGGTACAGAAACAGGTAGTGCGCTTCGGGAAATAGGGCGTCAAAAAACGGAATGCGCAGGGAATTCTTCGGGGTTTTTTCCATAAAACGTACCGAGTCCGGCCGCTGGGTTTCCGCGAACGCGAGGAAGGCGTCACCGCTTCCGTTGGCAAGCTGCAGGGTGAAATTGCGCAGCAGGGCGTCCCGCCTTTCGGGGGTCAGATCGGCGGCGGCGAGTGCGTTGGATGCATAGCCGCGTTCACGCGGCGCCAGGCCGGGAACATTTTCAATTTCCGCATGGCTTTCATCCGTTACTGACCACAAATCTGGATGTTTCGACAGCATCTCGAAGAGCAAGGTGCTGCCACTGCGTGGTGCGGCAACAATAATGAGTGGCCGGCTGAAGCGGGGAATCGGCAGAGTGTGCAGAAATTCCTGGAAGGCCCCAAACAGCGGCGGCAGGTAACTCTGCAATATCAGACCTACCCGCATGCCGTTGCTCGGCAGCACGGTTTCACGACACTGCTGTCCGGCCGTCCTAAGCGTATTTTGCAGGAGCCTGGCGTAATGGGCATAGCCTGAGACAGCCTCACCATGGACTGCCCATAACGCCTGCCATTCATTTGCAAGATCAAACAGTATATTTTCCAGCCGCAGATTTTCGGCGTTCCGTGCGCTGATGCTCCGCAAATCGGCGAGCAGATCCTGGACGACCGCCTTGACGGTGGCGGGAGAGGCGACCCGTGACGTGTTCACGCGCTCTACGGTCAGGCGCTTGACTGCCAGGTTTGAATCGAATGTGACAAGTTCGGCATGCGTCGGCTGGCTGGTGCCGGGTACGCCGCCGCGGGATACCAGATGCCAGAAAGCGGCACTCCCGACCGTATCAATGACAAGGTGGATTCGGGTGATGCCGCTGTTGTTGATGACGCGGTGCGGGCGCCAGTTGTCAAAAATCCAGGCGTCTCCTGCGTCCATGTGTATTTCCGTGCCATCGCAGTTGAAGCGCACTCCCGGGTCTGTGACGATGGGCACATGGATACGCACGCGCTCGCGCCAGTAATATTCTATATCGGCGTGTGGTTTGACCTCGGCACCGGCCGACAGACGCATGAGCCGCGTACGGCCGATCACGGCTTGGAAACTTGCCAGCACCTGCCGGAGGTAAGGGCATTGAGCGAGCCTCGGTGCAGGCGCCATTTCACCTACCGTATCGTCATTGTCCCCCCCAGCGACGGATATCAGGATGAGCGCTGAATTACCCAAAAATCCCTGCGGATGCGCCCGCCATTCCGTTTCCGGAAATTGCTCGATTTCGGATCGCAGGCGTGCGACATCAAAGCGCAATGGGAGCTTGATAAAAGGGGTGGAAAGCCGCATGCGGAGGCAATGGGAATGCGCGTCGGTGTTTCGGGCGTTTGTACCGACACTATAACCAAAGCGATGGCACTCCTACAAGGGAACCGCGGGGAGGCAATGCGCTACACTTGGGCCATGGACATGGACTTCGATAAACGCGCCTATGTGAGGGCGTGCCGTCATCTGCCTTTCAGGCTGGAACTCGAACGCTTGCAGCACGAGGTAGCGGGGTTGCCAGCCGGGGTCTGGGGTGATAACCGGGCGCCCGTGCATCGGGAGACGGTGTCGGTGTTTTTAAAAGGCCACCCACCTCTTCTGGATCTGCCGGATGATCCGGACCAGCCGGTCCTGGAGGAGTGCCCATACATCCGTCAGTTGCTATACCAGCTTCTTCCGGGGACGCCGGGTAAATGTCTGCTGGCGGCGCTTAAGCCCCGGGGTATCGTGTACCCCCATATTGATGCGGCCAATGACTATTTCATCCGCTCGTTCCGGATACACATCCCGGTATTTACCAACGAAGCGGTATGGTTTTATTGCGACGGGCGGCTTTTCCGCATGCTGGCGGGAGAGGTCTGGGCGGTCAACAATCTTGTACCGCATGCTGTGATCAATGATCATTCCAGTGATGTGCGCGTGCACCTGATTTATGATATTTTCCCCAGTGAAGCTGCGGTTCAAATCGTCAGTCAGGCGGCAGAAGCGCCGGGAGAACTAGATCCGGTTTTATTGCGCCGGCTTGCCTCGTGCAGCTCGTTCCGGCAGGGTCAGGCAAATCAGAATTTGTAAGGGCAATTTCCAAGAAATTCGCGCTCGCGATCCAGCACAATATTCCGCAGTTCATCATCATAGTATTTATGGTAATCCGGCCGTGCAGAAACATTGACGGCCGGCGCCTGCAGAATCATGTTCCGCTGTTCAATTGATAACGGTTGATGCACTTCATCGAGCAGTCGAATCAGATCGTGGCGCAGGTCCTCCATCCTGCCCATGTGCATACCCGCAAGCTCGCCATCCACGAAAAACATGTAGCGCCACAGCCAGGAGAAGTAGCCTGCATTTTCATCGTTAAATCCCGTCATTATTGCCTTGGTAATACCGCTACCCAGATTATTGTCTCGCGATATTGGCAGAGAGTTAATGATCCGTTGACGCATAAGCCGATGGCTCGCGCAACCCAGGTGCAGCATATTGAAAATGGATTGTTTGAAATCTCGTTGGCCATCATCCGATACGGCCGCAAATATGGGGTTTCTGAGCGGATTGACCGCATTGAAGTTGTACCAGGAAACATACCAGTCCCACGGGTTTCTCACAAAGCCGATCGCCGGCAGATGGCGTAGTTCTCCGGGCGTCTCGGCACGTGGAAGATGGTATAAAATCGGTCGGGCATCGGGCAGCATGTACAGCAGCAAACGATTAATGAATTGTCCGCCAGTCTTGTGTAGATGCACAAAAATGAAGCGTGAAGTGGCTAGCATGAGCTATATGTGGCGGCGAGCAGATCAGGGGCTCAGTTCGCGGGATTCACATGGCGTTGCCGAAAAGTGCTGATTGCATCCACCAGCGCCACGATACCTTGCCGTTCATTATCAGGTACAAACGGGTTCCATATCTCGGTAATCAGTACGGCGCGCACGGAATCACTGCGATTCCAGGCTTCATGCTGGAAACTATCGTCAAATATGAGGCATTCGCCTTCTCTCCAGCCGCGGGTGTCATTGCCGACGCGTAGTGTGCAGTTATCCGGCACGATGAGCGGAAGATGTACCACCAGCTTGTAATTTCCCAGGCCATGGTGGGGGGGGATGTGTGTACCCGGTCTAAGGATGGAGAACAGCACTTCGGGCGCGTGCCCCGGGATCCAGGGCAGTGGAAGTTTCGTGACGCTCTCAAGGGTTGCCGGGCAGCGTGCACAGTTTCCGTCTGATCGCGTTCCACCCTTGTACAGGTGAAATGAGCTCCACTTCAGGGAGTTGGCAAGTTCGCGCCATTGTTGTGGATCGGTACCTTTTTCGACCTGAACATAGGGAGTGAGCCCGTCCCCGGCGCTGAGTACCTGGCTAAGTTCCGTGCGTATGGCCGCCGTGGCGACTTCCAGTTCGGCTATCCACGGAAATTCTTTACGTTCAAAAAAGGGGCGCGACGGAATTCCCGGAAGATGGAGGAACGAGGGTCGCTGCAGGGGATCGGCATAGGCGGCTTGTTTGAGCCCGACATAAGTCTCTGCGCACGCCTCTACATGGCCCAGAAACTCGGAACCCTGCCGCTCGCGTAATGGCGTCAGGGCATCCGTGATCAATCCCATTTGCGCCGAGCGGATCATCTCCGCTGCATGGGTGAACAGGTGGCGCAGACTCTTGGGACCGGTGAAGTCGTTGGCAAGCGTTTCAGCGTTGGGGAATTGCTGCCAACCTTGCCAATAGAAGGTGATGGCTTCTTCTGTGCGGCCAAGCGCCTCAAGCACTGAGCCCTTATGCAACAGGGCGGTACGCAAGTCGGGGCGGAGAGCGATGGCGCGGTCCAACGCGGCCAGGGCCAGCTCAAGCTCGCCCCGCGCCTTGTGCACTAGCCCGAGGTTCTGGTAAAGGATGGGACGACGCGGATCCGCGCGCAATGCCTGCTCAAGAAGGCGGAGGCTTTCATCCAGTTCATCACGTTCCAAGGCACGCACCGCGAGGAAGTTGAGCGCGCGCACGTGGTACGGTGCGCTCTGTAGCAAGGTGCGGTAGATGCGCTCCGCCTCCACAAGCTCGCCCTGATCGGCCAGTTTCCGGGCACTGTCTGCCAGTACATTGACTTGCCATGCGGCATCGGGCGGATGGTTGGGGGGGCTCATGCCTGTCATTTCAGGTATGTGTAGGATTAGGTTCTGGACATGTATATTATCCCAGAGCCGGGCTGGGCATAATAGGGATGCGCAGGGTTTTCTCAAACAAGATGACGCCCAAGTCCCTTCATGCAGAGCTTCTCGCGGTACAGGAACACCGCCATTTCTAGGCACTTGCGTGCTTGAAAATCGTGAAAACCGCGGATTCGTCAGATTCGTTCAAGGTTGCATTTGGAACAGCTACGGTAGGATGAATATCCTGAATTCGTCGGAAGAAATCCTTCGGCCAGACTTGTATCTGAATAAGATTGATTTGGATCAGTCGCTGATGGGATTCGCGCATATTGATGTGGCCCAATTCCGGCGGGCGACATTTATTGATGAGCGCCTGCAAGCAATTCAGGGTAATCAACATCAATACCTGCATTTCCAGGCAGCCTCAGAGCTGAAAGAAAAATTACAGAAAAAAAAACAAAGACAGATCAATTACATTTTTCATTCCGCTTTTTGCTGTTCTACACTGCTTTCAAAATGTATGGATATAGAAGGTGTCTGCATAACTCTGAAAGAACCTTCCGTGATCATGCAACTGGCGAATTACAAACGGACAGGGCATCCCTCCCTGGCGAGCAGAGCGGAACTCATGTCGTTGATCGAGTTGACGGTATTTTACCTCTCATCAGCCGGTAATATAAATGAACGGATAATCATTAAACCCACTAATGCTGCAAATAATATTGCGGGCGAAATCATGGAGAACGCAAGCACAGGGAGCATATTGTTGCTCTATTCAGGTCTTGAACGCTTCCTTGTATCGGTAATTAAGAAGGGCGAAGAATGCCGAGCTTTTGTGCGAAAACTTCTCAATATCATCAAGAATGACTCTGACCGCGTGAGAGATATCATACCGGGAGCATTGGTACAGATGACGGATTTGCAGGTCGCTGCTCTTGTCTGGAATCTGCAAATAGACCATTATCTGTATTTGCTGAAACGGTACCCGCAGGCAAATATCAAAACACTGGATTGCGACGTGTTTCTAGAAAATCCGGCTGAAGTGTTGCAGCAACTTTATGGACATTTTACCTGTGATGTACAGGCTGAAACCGCCAGAAAGGTTGCTGCAGGCCCGGTGTTCAGCCGGTACTCGAAAAATCAGGATAAAAGCTACAGTCCTGCGCTCCGGGAGTCGGAGTATGCCGGGATTCGAAATAATCACAGAAAGGAAATCGACCTGATTCTGTCCTGGAGTGATCAGGTTAGGCCGGATGGCGCGGTGAAATTGCCGTTACCGAGAGCTTTGTCATAACCAGGTTTATGGGCGGGGGCCTGATTCAGGAGGACTATGATGTATCTCAGCGGCTCATCCCCCAGCCGGTGATGGCATAACGGCCGTGTGGGGCATAAGGGGCGGTATAGGACACGTGGTGGGACATCGGGACCTTGAATAGGGTCAGGGAATTGAAGACGGGGTCGAATGTTTCTGTCACCATGCCTTCTTCATCTAGAAACTGCAGTAAGCCACCCCAGTCAGCCCGCCAGCCTTTTGTCAGGTTGATCACATAGGCCACCTGTCTGGTTGCATCCTTGCCGGTGTCGTCATGCTTTCTCAGGAAACAGCCTGGCATATAACGGGTTGCCTGCGCATCGGCCTTGATAATGTGCTCAACCCCGCTGACACCTCTGAGGAAATCCAAGAATATATTGCTGTTGATATACTCGACTGCGCGATGCAGAATCAAATGCGGATCCCGCTTCTCCAGGTAGGCGGTGACCATCATGTAGCTGTTGTAAAGGAACTGGAATTCGTCCGGCCGTGACGCTTGTACCTTGAGATGCAAATTATGCCAATCAGTTTGCGAGTAGCCAGTTAAAGTATCGGCCATGATCAGGGCCGGTTCCTTACCTTCGAGATAGGCGATGCCCCATGGCACTTCATGTTCCAGGCAATAAAGAAGCCTATCCGCAATCTCCGGTTGCAGGGCATCTCGGATCTGAATGCGGTTTTTTATTTTAAACTGTGCGGCAAGCGCGGGGACATCTAGTTGTGGATTCAGCATCTGCAATACAGGTGGTTTCCAGTCCGGACATTATAGTGGCATGCGACACAAAAATCCGGCTCGCCAGCGGCGAATATGCGGAGCTGTTTCCGCTGATTTGACGACCGTCAAACGAACAACAGGCCGCCGGGAAGGTCGCCGAGTATTCCCGTCGGGGATGGTGGAAATCGTCCGCTTTTTGAGCGAGGGTCATTCAGTTAAAGTTGTGAGCCAGCATCATGATGCTGGCCTGAGTCCCGCTTATATTCTGGTATCCAGTGGCCTGTCGTGGGAGGATAAACGGATATGACGGATAAACTGGATATTGATGAATTATCCGCGGCTGCCCGGGCGGGGCAGCCGCAGGCCCAATACCGTCTGGGCGCGCTGTACTTTTCCCGGGGTGAGATGCCTGCCGCTCTCGATTGGCTAAGCCGCGCAGCGGAAAGCAATGTAGCGGATGCCCAGAACCTGCTGGGCATCATCTATCTGAATGGCATCGGCATAGCATGCCATCCACACAAAGCCGCCGAACTGCTGCGCGCGGCCGCGGAGCTTGATCTCAAGGAAGCTCATTTCAATCTGGCGGGCTTGCTTTTTTGCGGGACCGGCATTGGCAACGATGATACCGCGGCATGCCGGCATCTACTGCGGGCCGCGGAACTCCGCCATCGCCCTGCTTTGCGGGTGCTGGGCTATCTTTATGGTCTCGCCGGCGATGCGGCGTCACAGGCATTGGCAACACAGTGCCTGGCAACGGCAGCGTTGCTTGGAGACGTGCATTCGGAATATGCGCTTGGCATGCGTTATCTGGAGGGTGCGGGCGTCAGGACCAATGTTGATGAAGGCGCCTACTGGCTGATCCGCGCGGCCAATAAAAATTTGTATTGTGCCGGATTGCGTCTCAAGGCATTGATTGGGGAAATGGGGGAAACCCGCATACAGTCCATCATGCAACGGCATATATCAGAGACACAATCTCTGGTCGCCAATACATCGGATTTACCCCAGCCGGAAATTAAAATCCACACGCCATCATCATCAAACCAAAAATCCACGACGGTCTCAGAATACCCGCAGATCCTTGAGGACAGGCTTTGTGACTATCTAATCAATCTTGCCGCACCGCAATTGGTGCCATCCGGCGTGGTGGATCCAAACACAGGCAAGCCACTCAAAACAAAATTGCGAACCAGCAGCTCAATGAATTTTCAGCTCTCTATGTACGACATGGTCGTGGGTTTTACCTGCCGGCTGCTGGCGTCGCTGGTGGGCATGCATTCGGTTCAGGCAGAACCCATTTCGGTGCTGCGTTATCTGCCCGGTGAAGAATACAAACCACATTACGATCATTTTGCGGTGGACGAGCAGGGCATACCCAAAGTGCAGGATACGAATGGACAGCGGTTGGTGACGGTATTTGCGTATCTGAATGAAGTGGCGGAGGGCGGTGAGACGGATTTCCCGCGGCTGAGCGTCCGGGTACGGTCAAGCAAGGGTAAGGCAGTCGCCTTTCTGAACTGCGACGCGGCCGGTAAGCCCGATCCGGATACCCTGCACGCCGGCTTGCCGGTGATTCGTGGCGAAAAATGGCTGGCTACCCTGTGGTTCCGTGAGCGGCCCTTTAACTGGAGCTAACAGCCCGATGCACTTGAGGGCCTTCCGGCAATCGCTTGCTGTTTTCCTCTGTCGGCCTATTGGGCTACACTATACCGCCGCGGCCGGAGTTGGTATTTCCTGAAGAAGAAACCCGCAAGTCTCTTGAATCCATTGATATTTATATCGTATTTACCGATGGACCGCTTACGAGTCTGCGGTCATATTTTTTGGCGGAAATGAGCGAATCTTATCAACAGCGTTACCAGGCGACGCCGCTCTTTGGCGGCAATGCGACCTACGTCGAGACTCTCTACGAACAATTTCTTGAGAATCCCGCCGCCGTACCGGCGGCCTGGGCGGAGTATTTTCGCGGTTTTCAGGCGGCGTTGGGCGGCTCGCGCGACACGCCCCGTGGTCCGGTGGAACAGGAAATGCTCACCCGTGCCGGCACGCAGCGTGTGGCGGCAGGCAACGGCAGCCTGCATCCTGAAGCGGCGCAGAAGCAGGCCGCGGTTATCAAGCTGATTGAGTCCTACCGTGACCGTGGTCATCTGCGCGCCAGGCTGGATCCCCTCGGCCGGCACGTGCCGCCGGATGTGCCGGACCTGGATCTGTCATTCCATGGCTTGAGTGAGACGGACATGCCCACGGTATTCAGCACTGTGTCGCTTGCCGGCCCCGACCGCATGCCCCTGAGTGATATCTGGTCCATGCTGCAGGATGTTTATTGCGGTACGGTGGGTTTTGAATACATGCACGTCAGTAATGGCGAAGAACGCCTGTGGCTCAAGGATCGGATCGAAACCAGCCGGACGCACGCCAATCCCGGCAGCGAGGAAAAACTCGATATCCTGGCGTCGCTTGGCGCCGCGGAAGGCATGGAGAAGTATCTGCATACGAAATACGTGGGGCAGAAGCGTTTCTCCCTCGAGGGCGGAGAATCCCTGATCGTCATGCTGCATGACCTGGTGAAGCGGTGCGGCGGCATGGGTGTGCAGGAAGTGGTTATCGGCATGGCGCACCGCGGTCGCCTCAATGTACTCATCAACGTGCTGGGCAAGTCGCCCAAAGAGATTTTTTCGGAATTCGAGGGCGTCTACGACCCGAAAATCGCAGAAGGCTCCGGGGATGTGAAATATCACCTGGGATTCTCCTCCGACGTCAAGACTCCCCATGGCAGCGTGCATGTGGCCCTGGCGTTCAATCCTTCGCACCTGGAGATCGTCAATCCGGTGGTGGAGGGCTCGGTGCGTGCGCGTCAGGATCGCCGCGGCGATGTCAGGGGTGAGAGTGTGTTGCCGGTGCTGATTCACGGCGATGCGGCGTTCGCCGGTCAGGGCATCGGCATGGAAACCCTGCAGCTTTCCCAGGCGCGCGGGTTTTATACCGGCGGCACGGTGCATATCGTCCTGAATAACCAGATCGGTTTCACCATCAGCAATCCGCACGATGCACGCTCCACGCCGTATTGCACGGATATGGCCAAGATGCTGGAAGCGCCGGTATTCCACGTGAACGGCGATGATCCCGAGGCAGCGGTATTTGTGACGCGGCTGGCGCTGGATTACCGTCAGAAATTCCACAAGGACGTGTTCGTTGACCTGGTGTGCTACCGCCGCCACGGTCACAATGAGGCGGATGAACCCGCGGCCACGCAACCCATCATGTACCAGACCATCAGAAACCACGCCACTACGCGCAGCCTGTATGCGGATGCGCTGCAGCAGCAGGGTCTGGTCACGGCTGAAGCCGCGAATGCCATGGCCGAGGAATATCGCAATCGCCTCGATACCGGCAAGCCGGTGGCGCCCAGCATTGCCGCACATGTGCCCAATCAGTTCACCGTGGACTGGACCCGCTACCAGCAGCATCGCTGGAATGAGAGCGTGGATACCCGATTGGCGGCGGATCGTCTCAAGTTTCTCAGCGACGCGATGAACCGTGTACCGGCGGAAGTGGAGTTGCATCCGCGCGTGGCACGTATTTACGACGAACGCCGCAAGATGGCGGCGGGTGTCATACCCATGGACTGGGGCTTCGCCGAGCTGCTGGCCTATGCGAGTCTGGTGACGCAAGGTTATCCGGTGCGCCTCACCGGCCAGGACACCGCCCGCGGCACCTTCTTTCACCGGCACGCAGTGCTGCACAACCAGAAAGATGGCAGTACCTATGTTCCGCTTGAACTTGTTGCCAGGGATCAGAAGCCTTTCACGGTGGTGGATTCGCTGCTCTCGGAAGAAGGCGTCATGGGGTTTGAATACGGCTACAGTACCGCTGAACCGGATGCATTGGTGATCTGGGAAGCCCAGTTCGGCGACTTCGCCAACGGCGCACAGGTGGTGATTGACCAGTTCATTTCCGCCGGCGAGGCCAAATGGGGGCGTTTGTGCGGCCTGGTATTGTTCCTGCCGCATGGCTACGAGGGGCAGGGACCGGAACATTCATCGGCGCGCCTCGAGCGCTACCTGCAATTGTGCGCGGAGCACAACATGCAGGTATGTGTGCCGACCACGCCGGCGCAGGAGTTTCACATGTTGCGCCGCCAGATGCTGCGTCCCTACCGCAAACCGCTGATCGTGATGTCACCCAAGAGTCTGTTGCGCCACAAGCTGTCGGTATCCACGCTTGCTGATTTGACGCATGGGCGTTTCCACGTGGTGATCCCGGAAATTGACAAACTCAGCCCGACCAGAGTCACGCGCGTGGTATTTTGCTCCGGCAAGGTGTATTACGATCTGCTGGAAGCGCGGCGTGCCGATAAGAAAATAGATGACATCGCCATCGTGCGGATCGAGCAGTTGTATCCATTCCCGCATGAAGAATACGCGGAAATCATCAAACTCTACGTCAATGCCCACGATATCGTGTGGTGCCAGGAAGAACCACAGAACCAGGGTGCCTGGTACGAGATTCGGCACCGTCTGCAGGATCCACTTTTGGCACACCACCGCCTGCGCTATGTGGGACGTGCGGCTTCCGCATCACCGGCCGCGGGTTATGCACAATTGCACAAGCAGCAGCAGAGCGCATTGATACAGGAAGCTCTGAGTAAGGGCGCCCTGACGGTGCCGGCGGCCGTCCGGGAAAACATCAAGACCAAAGGCGTTTCGGAGAAGGCATGAGCATCGAAATCAAGGTTCCGCAATTACCTGAATCCATCCAGGACGCGACGCTGGTCAGCTGGCACAAGCAAGCGGGCGAGGCCGTGAAACGCGACGAGAACCTGGTGGACATCGAAACCGACAAGGTGGTGTTGGAGTGCCCGGCACCCGCCGACGGTGTGCTCAAGGAAATCCGCATTCAGGGCGGCGCCACCGTCACCGCCGGCCAGGTGATCGCCATCCTGGAACCGGGCGCGGCGGCCGCCAACAGCAAACCCGCGGCAACTGCACTCTCTCAAACGGTTTCCACTCCGCCAAAGACGGCGCCCGATGCTGCCGCCCCGGTACGCAGCGATAGGCTCCTCAGCCCTTCGGTACGCCGGCTGGTGGAGGAGCACCAGTTGGATCCCGCAAAAATCCGGGGCAGCGGTCTCGACGGCCGTCTCACCAAGGGTGATGTGCTGGAATATATCAACCAAGGCGCCGAACCGGCAGCGGCCGCCGACTCAGGCGTACAAGCCGCTGCGCCAACCGCAAAAACCGCGACACCGATACTCCGGGCTGTTAGCGGCAGTCGTGAGGACCGGCGCGTGCCCATGACCCGCATGCGCGCGCGTATCGCCCAGCGTCTGAGCGAGTCCCAGGACAATACCGTGATGCTCACGTCCTTCAACGAAGTGGATTTGAGCAAGGTGATCGAGTTGCGCGGCCGTTACAAGGACAAGTTCGAAAAAGAGCAGGGCGTGAAGCTGGGATTCATGTCGTTCTTCGTGAAAGCGGTAGTGGAAGCGCTGAAGAAATACCCGGTGGTGAATGCCTCGTCCGAAGGCAACGACATCATCTATCACGACTACTGGGACATCAGCGTGGCGGTATCCACGCCGCGCGGCTTGGTAACGCCAGTGCTGCGCGATGCCGACCAGATGAGCTTCGCCGAGATCGAAAAAACTTTGGCGGACATGGCCGTGCGTGCCCGTGACGGCAAGATATCCCTGGAGGAGTTGACCGGCGGCACCTTTACCATCACCAACGGCGGGGTCTTCGGTTCCTTGTTTTCGACGCCCATCATCAACCCTCCCCAGAGCGGTATTCTTGGCATGCACACTATCAAGGAACGCGCCATCGTGGTGGATGGCCAGGTAGTGGCGCGGCCCATGATGTATATCGCCATCACTTACGATCATCGCATTGTGGACGGCCGCGAAGCGGTGCTGTTTCTGGTCTCGATCAAGGAACAGTTGGAAGACCCGGCGCGGCTGCTGTTACAAATTTGATTTTTACTCCATATCTCCTCTCCCCTTGAGGAAGACGACTACAGGGATGTAGGAGGTAGGGCAACGCAGGGAGCAGTTGCCGAGGGAAGGGTGAGGGGTGGGTTTTCTCGCAAGGAAATTGAATATGAGCCAATCTTTTGATGTTGTCGTCAT